>OQVO01000401.1_pt1 | contig 13932 bp, 10 predicted proteins | sample 1691511 | NCBI WGS metagenome assembly OQVO01 (sample SAMN03418254, study PRJEB22391) | human gut metagenome | biome: human-gut; feature: organic feature; material: feces | host: Homo sapiens | place: Tanzania | collected 2013-01 | reverse complement strand
ACAGCATCTTGTCTGTGGCGTCGTCCCCGCCCAAGGCCGACGAGGCGTTGCGCATCGCTGACAAAGCGGCGAAATCCTCCCGGTTGGACTGACTTGCCTCCAGCCACTCGACGAGGGCGGATTTCTCGTAGTCGGTCGCGGTTCCGCTGAGATAGCGGTGCACGAGCCTGAGTATCTCTTCTGGAATTTCCATTTTCTGATCGCATTAATTATGTCTGTCAATTATTATACACACTTTATGAAGAAATCACCTAATGAAAACGTGATTATTTTCCGCAAAGGCATTTTTTGTCCTTGTCGAGACTTATGATTCGATTTTATTGACTATTTTTGTGCTCACCAAGGCTTTTTATGAACCGTACAGAATTAATAACCGGAATACAGAATGGCGACAGAGAGGCTTTCAACGACTTCTGCAAGGAAGAGTTGCCTGTGCTGATGTCGTATGCCAGGATCTTCCTGCCGGAGGAGTGGGCGGATGACGCTGTGCAGGATGTGCTGTTCTCGTTCTGGAAAAACCGTGAGAGGCTGTCGGAAGGGACTTCGGCGAGGGGGTATCTTATGAAATCTGTCTATAACAGGGCGATGAACTATCTTAGGAAAGAGAATCTGTCGCGCCAGTACAAGGAATGGAATGATGCCCGGATCGCGGTTCTCTGCCTTGAGGGTGGTGATCCCGAGCGCAATCCTGTCATAAGGAACCTGTTCGACAAGGACTTGAGGAAGAATCTCGAGGATGCCATCACCAGCCTGCCGCCCAAGTGCCGCGAGGTCTTCATGATGAGCTACATCGAAGACCTTCCGAACAAGGACATCAGCGCGAGGCTCGGGATCTCCCTCAGCACCGTTGAGAACCACATATATTCCGCGTTGAAGCAGCTTAGGGTGGCGTTGGCCAAGGACAAAGCCTTCCTGCTGTTCACCCTTCTGCCTTATCTGGGCGACCTTCTGGGCGGAATGCCGGACTGAAATCAAATCATCAAATTTTTATGAATATGAAAGGATATATTCTTTTGGCGTCATTGCTGCTTCCTGTGGCGCTGATGGCGCAGCCGGCGACCTCCGGACAGTACACTTACACCGGAGCGCACGTTAACCGTACCGAGCACACGTTCAAGTGCGACCATCTGCTCAAGCTTCAGGGCACCGACAAGGAGGCTTACCAGGGAATGGACATCTGGGGAGACTACATCTTCAGCTGCCAGAACTCCGGCTGGCTGACCGTCTATAAGATTGACGGAGAGAAGATCACAAGAGAGTGCAAACCGTTCAAACTTGCCAGCTACGACAAGGTGAATCATGCCAATGTGGCCACATTCGGCCGCACGTTCTATGACAAGGAAGACCGTTTCCCGCTTCTGTACGTCAGCCAGTGCAACAGGAATCCGATCAACGGCCACAAGGACGTGCTTTACGTCGAGCGTGTCGCTAATGATCTCCAGTCATCCGAACTGGTCCAGACAATCTACTTCAAGGACACAGACCATTTTTTCGGCTACGCCCTCCAGTGGGTCATTGATCCGGACAACAACTACCTTTATGGCTACGGCAACACCGTTGACAACACCAACTCCCTCAACCGTCATCGCATCGTGAAGTTCCGCATCCCGAAACTGAACGAATCCACGGACGGGCTCGTGACCTTGACAAAGGATGATCTGCTGGAGAACTATCTGATCGAGGACACCTACCAGACTCATTTCAACCCGATCGGCCAAGGGCTTTTCATCAAGAACGGACAGCTTTTCATGCCGACCGGATTCGGCAAGGAGAAGCAGCCTTCAATCCTTTACGTCTGGAATCTGTACACCCGTACCATGCAGAATGTCATTGATTTGACGAAAGCCACTTTCGGCGAGCTTGAGGACTGCGCCTACTACAGGGGCGACCTCTACATCCAGGCTCAGGGTGATCTGTTCAGACTAAGGTTCTAGGAAATCACGGTTCTCCGGATGGTGAGCCACCTATGATCCCGCTTATGGAAAGGCGTTGGCTTTTTCATAAGCGGGTATTAAAATGTTAGTTAATATTTGAATATTATTTCTTTCCGAAAGAAAAAAATGATTATCTTTGTGAAAGTGAAAGATGATTAACTAATCGTATTCCGGTATCTATGAGTGCGACAAGAAGTATATGTGACAACAAGGCAGTAATCTATCTACTGTCCGTATTGGCTATTGTGCTTTGGGGGATGTCCTACATCTGGAGCGACAGACTGATCGCTCTCGGAGTCCCGATCTCATATTTCGTCCCGTTAAGGATTTTTGTCGCCGGAATAATACTTCTTCTCTTCAACATTCTCACAAAGAACTTCCGCCTGATAGCCCGCAAGGATATCTGGAAATTTTTGCTGCTCTCTTTGTTTGAGCCGCTTATCTACTTTTTCTGCGAGACTTACGGCATCAAGGAGACCGGCTCACCGACCATCAGCGCCATGATCATAGCCTCAGTTCCTATCTTCTCGGTAGGCGCAGGATTTCTGTTTTTTAAAGAACGTATCTCGGTCATCAACGCATTGGGAATAGCCGTGACATTGGGAGGCATCTGTCTGGTTCTGCTCAAGCAAGGAGGAGATGAAGGCGTGCCGCAGAATTTCATCCTCGGAGTCGTTCTCCTGATGATAGCCGTCTTCTCAGAGGTTGGCCACGCCTCCTTGACAAAACTTCTCGCCGACGGCTACAAGCCTCAGGTCATCGTGATGTACCAGTTCCTGATCGGAACCGTGTACTTCCTGCCGTTCTTCCTGACGAGAGGCATCGAGAATTTCGACGCGAGACTCGTCTCCTGGGAAGTCCTGGAACCGATCCTCTGTCTCGCTGTCCTCTGCTCCAGCCTTGCCTTCTCTCTGTGGGCCATGGCAATCAAGAAGTTAGGCGTGGGCAAGTCCAGCGTCTTCCTCGCCATGATGTGCGTAGCCACCGCCCTCGTCGCCGAAGTCATCGGCCGCGAGCACCTCTCCCTCCTCCAATGGCTCGGCGTCCTCATCGCCGTCCTCGGCATCGTCCTCTCCCAGTACTGCTGCACAAAGAAATCTGAAATTTAGTGCGGCCGCTAAAAAAGTATGATAAATCGTACTTACTCTTGCTGGCTTAAAGTTTTTTCTCTATTTTGGGCCTGAAAGTATGATTTGTTAGACTTATGGGTTGCGGAGAAGAAATAAAATTACGTCGGAAGACCTTTGCCATTTCTCAGCGGGATCTTGCGGAGATGGCTGGTGTCGGTCTGGCAACCATCAAGGACATAGAAAGAGGGAAAGGCAATCCTTCCTTGTCCACCATCTCCAGAATCCTTGATGTGCTGGGGATGGAAGTCCTCTTCAGGGTACGTGATGGAAATTAATCGTGGCGTTTAAATGATTGAATATGAGTAAAAAGCCTATCTTCTAGCCTTGGTTTGACGGCCAGAATAGTGCGCTTTTTGTTGATATTCAGCGAATCACCTGCCATTGCTTGATAATCAGCGAGTGATGTATAATGCTTTCATTATCATTTAGATAATATACAACCTTGGGGAATTGTTAACTATGGATAAAGTCTTAACGTTTTGATTCCAAACTATATGCCCGTCACGGTTGGTCACTGAGTCCCGTCGAAGAGACCGACCAATATAAGTTCCCCAATGAATAGGTCACATCATTAGCATATAGTGAGTTTCTAAATCCTGAATGGTATAGTAAACTGTAATCCCATTGTTCCCTTGCAGTATTTCGTGCACATTGCCAGACACGGCAAAGGAGCGTTGACGTATGAATATATCGGGACATATGGTTTTCAAAACAATAATATACAACAATCAGTGCTATATAAGGACATTAATTCCAAGGTGATATTATGAAAAAAATAACAGAGATATTGTTCACATTGATCCTGCTTTTCTCCTGCGGCAAGTACGATGACTCCGCTGTCCGAAGCGACATCGAGGGACTTGAATCTAGGGTGATGACATTGGAGCAGCAGTGCCAAATGCTGAACGGGAAAATCTCGGCGCTGCAGGCGTTGGTCGCGGCGGTTCAGGGGCGGGACTGCGTGGTGAGTGTGGCGGACCTGAGTGACGGGGCGGGATATTCAATCACGTTCGCTTCGGGGAGGACGGTCACCTTGCGCAACGGGAAGGACGAAGTACGGAAAAGATGGTGCTGACGTGAAGGAGTTTTCGCAGACGATTCACCACGAGGTTGGCGGCCACGAATTCGTCAAACTACTTGGTGCAAAATTACTATTTTGGAAGCATTCCATAATGCGATTCAAAACTTATTTTGTGTGCAAAGGTTCGATTACTAATTGAGAATAAAGAATGTCTTGTGTTAAAAGTTACGGAGAATATGTATAATATCCGTAATATCTTACACCTTTGTCAAAGTATGAAAGTTTGTGACGAATGAATGATATTCAGGAACTTACCTGTCATTAACCTGATTATCAGCGAGTGGTGGGTAATGGGTTGATTATCAGAAAAATAGCATATTGTATTTGGTGGTTATTGACTAAAGGCGAAGTGTTAAAGCCTTGATCGTTAGTGCTTTATCTATTACGGTTGCTTCGGCAGGCTCAGCGACCAGAAATGGAAAATCGGGATATTTGCTTCGATTGTGGCTCAGCGACCGGCTTGGGAAAGAAACAATAGTTGGCTTTGGGAAAATTACAACAGTTTCTTTATCTCTTCCTCGTCTGGCAGAAGTTCTTTCAAGCGTTCTTGGCTGGACTTGTAGGTGGCGACACCCATCGGTTTGGTGTAATCCTGAAGGACATACTCAACATAAGCACGGTCGGCATCCTTGCACAGAACGATTCCGACAGACGGATTTTCGCCTTCGATGCGTTCCTCATCGTCGAGGACTCGGAGATAGGCGGCTAGTTGACCGAGGTACGCCGGTTTGAAAGACCCTTTTTTGAGTTCAATTACGACCAGAGATCTCAGAACACGATTAAAGAATAGCAGATCCACCCAATGATCGTGCCCAAGCTTGTCGTAATGTACCTGATTGCCAAGATATGAGAAGCCACGACCGAAGGTCATAATAAAGTTCTTGATATTATGGACTATCTCGTTTTCTACCACATGTTCGTCTATGTCTTCGTCCCTTTCGCCCAGCTGCTCGACATTGATGTAGTCCAGCAGATATTCATCCTTGAACATCTGGATTGCCTGAAATGCCCGCTTATAGTCTGGAATGGTCACGCCAAAGTTATTCGGCATTTTGCCTTGATTATGGTAGGTATCCTCAGAAATCTTTCTCTCCAGGGCATCAACGGACAGGCTGAGATCGGCACAAAGCTGAATGTAAAACTTACGCTCGCCCATTGATTTTACTTTTGACAAAATCAGAATATGGTGTGAAAAACCAATGCTGAAAAAGGCTACAACAGGAATATCTTCCAACAGTAAAGGTATCATACCAGAACCATCTTCTTTTTTGGCAGATGTATCTGCCAACTCTTTTCTGGGCTGTAATTTGGCAGATGCATCTGCCAAATTAGTGTCGAAACACTTCCATTCCTCGTAAAAAAGCCTCATATTACGAAGGTTACGAGGAGAAAATCCCTTAAGCCCCGGCATTTCTATGCTGAGTTGACGGCTTATTGTTGATATCGCATCCTTTCCCCAAAAACCTTCACGACTGTTTTGGGAGATGTATCGTCCAATGCCATAGTACAAAGCCAGTTGCTCCTGATTCACACCCTTCAAAGCTTTCGCTTGGCTCTGCAGAATAGCGGTTTTTATCTGCTTGACAGCATCATTGTATTGTGTGGAAAGTTTCTCTTTCATACTCGTCAATTATAGTATTATTGGTGGGTGAATGCCAGAGCTTGACCGGAAGGGGAGTCGGGGAGGAGACGGCTGTCGGTGACGACTTGTTTGCCGTTGAGGAACACACGATCGATGACACCACGAAGTGTTGTACCTTCATACGGTGACCAACCGCACTTGTAGGCGACATTTTTTACTGAATATTCCTGCTCCGGAACATTGCGAACCAAATCAGCGTGACTCTTGACGGTATATTCCTGCTCGGGATCGAGGATGACCAAGTCGGCGTAGTTGCCGACCTTCAGGTGGCCTCTGTCTTTTATCCCAAGGATCTCCGCCGGCTTCTCCGAGAAAGCGGAGGCGATTCGTGAAAGACTGATCAGAGCCTCGTCATCGGCGTTTTTCCCTTCGTTGTACAAAGCCGCGGCTGTCAGCAGGGCCGAAAGTGACTGCTGGACTGAAGGCATGCCGGAAGGACATTTCAGATAGTTGTCCACTTTCTCTGAAAGCAGGTGAGGAGCGTGGTCGGAGCCTATGGTGTCGATTATGCCTTCCGCAAGACCTTTCCTCAGAGCCTCACGGTCAGAGGCCGACTTGATGGCCGGGTTGCATTTCACCTTCCCCTTCAACTTCTCATAGTCCTCATCGCAGAACCATAGGTAATTCGCTGAGGTCTCAGCGGTTATATTCGGGTTGTGAATTTTGGCGGCGCGGATCATCTCCACCTCCTCGGCTGTCGAGACATGCAGCACGTGAAGTCTGGTGCCATATTCAATGGCCATCGCAAGAGCCTTGGCCGTGGATCGGATGCAGGCCTTGCGGTTGCGGATCCGAGGATGCTCGCTGAAAGGAATATCCTCGCCGAACTTCGCCTTGGCAGCCTCCAGATTTGCCTTTATGATTCCCTCGTCCTCACTGTGGATCAGAATCGGCTTCCCTTGAATCCTGAACAAATCAGAAAGAGCCTCATTGTCGTCCACGAGCATATTCCCGGTGGAAGATCCCATGAAGACCTTGACACCGCCGAACTCTTCGCCGTGGCCTTCAGCGAGATATTCCCGAATCGCCGCGGCATTGCCGTTCGTGGCTCCTATGTGGAACCCGTAGTTGGCCCATGATCGTCCGCCGGCCCGGTTGAGCTTGTCTTGAAGAGTCTCCAAATCGGTTGTCGGAGGCTTCGTGTTCGGCATATCGATGAATGACGTGACTCCTCCGGACAGTGCGGCCTTTGACTCACTTTCGATGTTGGCTTTCCACTCCATTCCGGGTTCCCGGAAATGCACGTGAGCGTCTATTCCGCCGGCCATCAGCACCTTGCCGTCCAAGTCAATGATCTCCGAGTCCGGGAAAGCCTGAACGGCAGCAGAGTCGTCCAGGTCGGAACCGCCACGGTACCATATTCCCGCAATCCGCTCGCCGTCAATGCCAAGGGCTCCCTTTCTTGTGGAAGCCCCTGTCACTATTGTCGCATTGGTAAGTAAAATCCTTGCCATTGGTTATCCTTTACGATGAAACTTTCTGAATTTCAGCTTGATGACACCCCAGAACGCCTCTCCGAAGATTCCGCCGCTCATCTTTGAAGTGCCAAGCTTGCGGTTCACGAATATGATCGGGACCTCCACCAACTCAAATCCCAGTTTCCAGGCCGTGTACTTCATCTCGATCTGGAATCCGTAGCCTTTCATCCTCACATCGTCAAGGTCGATGGTTTCCAGAGCCTTGCGGCTGTAGCACTTGAACCCGGCCGTGCAGTCGTGGATTTTCATTCCGAGGACTGTCTTGACATAGATTGACGCGCAGTAGGACATCAGGATCCTGCCGATCGGCCAGTTGACCACACTGATTCCGTCGCAGTAGCGGGAGCCGATGGCCACGCCTCCGCATCCGGCGCTGGCCTTGTAGAGTCTTGGCAAATCCTCGGGGTTGTGGGAAAAGTCCGCGTCCATCTCGAAGATGTAGTCATAGCCATGCTCCAAAGCCCATTTGAATCCTGTCAGGTAGGCGGTTCCCAGCCCGAGTTTCCCGGAGCGTTCAATCATGAAAAGCTTATCAGGAAACTCTTCCTGAAGTCTTTTCACAATGGTGGCGGTGCCGTCAGGGGAGCCGTCATCTATGATAAGCACATTGTACTCTCCGTCAAGGGAAAACACTTTCCTTATGATCGCTTCGATGTTCTCCTTCTCGTTGTAAGTCGGAATAATGACGACTTTCCTGTCCATAGTATAAAGTTATTATTTAGTTTTCATCATCTCCTTGACCGCCGCCTCAAGCTGCCTGTCCTCTCCTCTGAGGACGGAAGCCGGGTCGTTGTCAACCTTGATGTCCGGCTCAATCTGCTGGTTCTCAAGATACCTTCCCTCCTTGAGTCCGAATGAGCCGACTTGTGGAATACCAAACACCATGCCGTTGATCTGGGTTTCCCACCAGACGGCGGTCATCGTGCCAGGAACCGGCATTCCGATCAGTTTGCCTACTCCAAGAGTCCTGTACGTGTACGGGAAGCCGCAGGCATCCGAGTAGTTGTCCTCGCACATGAGCACACATGAAGGCTTTCTCCATTTGTTGTACGGCTCGCTGCCGATGTACTGGCCCCTCGGCATGAACCTTATATATTCCTTGCCGCTGAGGAAGGTCGCAAGGTCGTCATGCAGCCAGCCGCCACCGTTGTGTCTGGTGTCAACAACCGCCGCGTCAGCCGCCCTGTACTTGCCAAGCAGTTTTGAATATACCGTCCTGAAGCTTGGGGAGTCCATGCCCTGAACGTGAGTGTAGCCCACTGTTCCACCTGAAAGCCTGTCGGTCATCTCCTCTCTCTGCTTCACCCACCTGCGGTACATAAGGGATGATTCTGAATATCCCGGCTCGACGAACAGCTCGACATCCTTCTTGCCTTTCTTGACAACGACTGCCACTTTCTTGCCGGCCTTGTTCCTGAGAAGACCGAACCAGCTCTCGCCAGCCTTTATCGGCTGTCCGTCAATGGATTCGATGATGTCTCCGGCCTTGATTCCGGAATCGGCCAGATTGAGGGCTCCGCCAGGAAGCACTTCCGCTATCTTCAGACCGTCGCCTTCGTAGTCGTAGTCATAAATGGCTCCGAGCCAACCCATCGTGAATTTCGAACGCTGGTTGTAGCGTGCTCCGGTGTGGGAGCCGTTCAGCTCTCCAAGCATCTCGGAGAGAAGATCCTGGAAGTCAAAGTTGTTGGCGATGTACGGCATGAACTGTTCATAGTTCTTCTTGTAGCCCTCCCAATCTATTCCGTGGATCTGAGGATCGTAGAACTTCTCGTTCACCTGCTTCCAGACGTGGCCGAAGATGTAGTCCCTCTCGGCCTTAGGCTTGAACTCATAGTCTCCTGAAAAAGAAATTGTGCTCATCGCTCCACTGGCGATCGTGATCTTCGTGATCGAACCGCCTGTGAATATGTAGAGATCCTTGTCATCGGTTGACGGCACCAACGAACCGTACACACCTTTCTTGATGATCTTGACATCACCCTTCTTGATGTCCATCTGGCAGAGGTCATAGCCCTTCTCAAGCCTGGTCGTGTAGAAAAGTTTTGTGCCGTCCTGTGTGAGGTAGAAGTCCCCAAGCCTTCCGGAGAAGCGTGTCAAACGGGCCGTCCGGAACTCTCTGTTCTCAAGGTCGAGCACGAGTTTCTCGGGTTTCTCAGCCTGTTTTACGGAATCTTTCTTTTCCTTTTTCTCTTCTTTCTCTATCTTCTTCTCGGATTTGTCCCCGTCCTCAAGAGCCTTGGCGATCTCTGCATCCTCCTTGTCCTGATAGAACTTTGTCATCTCCTTGCCGTCAAAGAACATGATGTAGATGTCACTCTCGGCTCCCCAGCTTCCGTGGCTGCGGTAACCGTCCTTGTCTGACTCCCAAGCCATGGCCTTGCCTTTCAGAGTCCATTTGAAGTTCCCGTCAGAATAGCCGCTCTCGGTCAGGTTGGTGATCTTGCCGCTCTCGATGTCTATCAGCGCGACATCCGAATTGTTCCATCCGCCGTTGATCTGATAGTTGCTAAGGAGATATTTGCTGTCCGGACTCCACTCGAAGCCCTGGTCGCCGTCAGCATAGGAGTAATTCACGCCTTTAAGCAAAGACTTTTCCTTTCCGTCCTTGGTCGATTTTATGACCACTTCGGTCCTGTCGCGCAGGAACGCCACCCATTTTCCGTCCGGAGAGACAACGGGCTGGAAGCATGTCTCGCTTTCCGATGTCACAAGCTCTTCCTTGAACTTGGTGGCGTAAGTGAACCTCTTTTCCTTCTTGTCGGTCAGCGAAGTCTTGTATATTCCCCAATGACCGTTCCTTTCCGATGAATAGTAAAGCTCGCGTCCGTCCTTTGAGAAGCTGACGTTACGCTCCTGCTCCGGGGTGTTCGTTATTCTCTTCGTGGTTTTGTAGTCCGCCGATGTGACAAACACATCGCCTCTGATCACGACCGCTATCTCCTTCCCGTCAGGAGACACTGCCATAGAGGAGGCTCCGGCGCTGAAGGTGAGATATTCAACATCATTCTCGGTCTCGTCCTTGGCGACGGTGACGTCAAGTTTCTTTGGCTCCTTGCCTTCCGTCATTGTGTAGAGGTCTCCGTTCCAGGAGAAGCAGAGCGTGCCGTTGCCTGCCACTGAAAGGAATCTGACAGGGTTGTCCTTGAATTTCGTGAGCTGGGTTGATTTGCCCGGCTCGGTGATGGACGCTTTGTGGACGTTGAGTGTCCCGTCGGCTTCGGATATATAATAATATGTCTTCCCGTCAGCCGCGAAGACCGGATTCCTGTCCTCACCGACGAACGTTGTCAGCTTCGTGAATGCTCCGTCTCCTGTGACACGGAACCTTTCCCCCTGTTCCGAAGCCGGTTTGTAAAGCCAGATGTCTCTCGTCACGGATGAATGATGATGCTTGCGGAGCGGATCCTCGTAGCCTTTGTAGTCTTCGTAGATGACCTCTCCTGAGTAGTTCACACTCATAGCCATGAGAGGCATTGAGGTGACAAGTTGAGGCCTGCCGGCTTTCTCGTCAACCTGCCAGACCTGCGGGCTGCCCGGGAATCCGCCATAGACGGCGTCCTGCTGGATGTTTGCCTGGAACAGAACCCTGCCGCCGTCAAGCACGCAGAGAGGAGTCTCGTTACCCGGGTAATCCGTCAGTCTTTTCGGAACACCACCCTCGGCGGAAGTGATGAATATGTCCTTGGAGCCAGCCCTGTAGGAAGAGAACACGATCTTCTTCCCGTCCGGAGTCCAGAGGGGATCCGAGTCATAGGCTTGGTTCGTGGTGATCTGGAGTGCCCTTCCGCCGTTGACATCAACCGTGAAGATGTCGCCTTTGTAGCAGAACGCCACTTTCGTTCCGTCTGGGGAGATCGCGCTTTTCCTGAGCCATTTCGGCGTTTCCTGCGCTGTCATGGCCGTGGCTGTCGCCATGACAGCCGCAGCCAGAATCAATGTTCTTCTTAAGGTCATATTCATTGATATTAATTAATATGTGAGCCGCCCGGGCGACTATTTGACAAAAGTATCAATTTTTACCGATATTTTACTATTTTTGTGACTGCGAAAATGCTAAAATTAATATTCTATAAATATTATGAACAGAATCGATTGTTTTGTCCCGTTCGTGAGCGATGAGCAGGTGGCTGTGACCGCCGGCAACCTTCGCGCGCAGGACGAGGTCGCCAAGGTCGAGTTCCTTGACGCCGCCACATTCAAGAGTACCGCAAGCATCAGAAAGATCGCCGATGCGGCCACCGCTCCTTTCACCATGATCTACACGAAGACCACTGAGTTGAGCTTCGGCCAGTTTGCCCTTGAGCGCTTTCTCTCCATCGCGGAGGACTCATCTGCCGCCATGGTCTATGCCGACCATTTCAACGAGGTTGACGGCAACCGCGCGTTCGCTCCGGTGATCGACTGCCAGCAGGGAGCGTTGCGTGACGATTTCGACTTCGGCTCTGTGCTGATCTACCGCACCTCCGCATTGAAGGACGCCGTAGCCAGAATGGACGTGGATTATGAATATGCCGGCCTCTACGACCTGCGTCTCAAGGTTTCTCAGAAAGGCAGCCTTGTCCACATCAATGAATATCTTTACTACGAGATCGAGACCGACACCCGCAAGTCCGGCGAGAAACTCTTCGACTATGTGGATCCGAAGAACCGTGCTGTCCAGATTGAGATGGAAAAGGCTTGTACCCAACATCTTAAGGATGTCGGAGGTTACCTTGAACCGAAATTCAAGCACATCGAGTTCTCTGACGATACCTTTGAATATGAAGCATCTGTCGTCATTCCTTGCAAAAACAGGGTCCGCACTATAGGTGACGCGTTGAATTCCGCCCTGAATCAGAAGACCACATTTAAATACAATGTGATCGTGGTCGATGACAACTCCACTGACGGAACCGTTGATGTCATCAAGAAGTTCATCGATGACCCTAAGCTTGTCTATATCGCGCAGGACAAGAGTTACCATGCGATCGGTGGCAACTGGAACGCCGCCCTGCACCATCCAAAGTGCGGAAAGTTCGCCATCCAGCTGGATTCTGACGATGTCTATTATGATGAGAACACCGTCCAGAAGTTCGTGGACGCTTTCTATGCCCAGAACTGCGCCATGGTTGTCGGTACCTACAGAATGACCAACTTCCAGATGGAGACCCTGCCTCCGGGAATCATCGACCACCGTGAGTGGACCCCTGAGAACGGCCGCAACAATGCCCTCCGCATCAACGGGCTTGGCGCTCCGCGCGGATTCTATGTGCCGATGCTCCGCACGATCAACTTCCCGACAACGAAGTACGGTGAGGATTACGCAGTGGGTCTCCGTGTCTCCAGAGAGTACCAGATCGGACGAATCTACGATGTTGTTTACAACTGCCGTCGTTGGGACGATAATTCAGACGCCTCGCTCGACATCGACAAAGTAAACGCTAACAACCTGTATAAGGATAGGATACGTACTTGGGAACTGCAGGCAAGAATAAAAATGAATAAAAAAAGTTAAAAATTTTTCAGAAAAAGTTTGCAGGTTCAAAAATAATGTCTACCTTTGCATTCCCGTTCGGAACGAAACACAAACGATCTGAACAGGAATGCAAACAAGTTCATTGAAAAGACTGAAGGAAGTACAACAAGTACCGAGAACGAAAAATGAAGAGCGTTGATTTCTTTATAAATTGAAGAATGAAGTTGTCGGGGTCGAACTAGAGATAAAGTGTATATACAAAGAAGAGTTTGATCCTGGCTCAGGATGAACGCTAGCGGCAGGCTTAACACATGCAAGTCGAGGGGCAGCGCGGGGCGGCAACGTCCTGGCGGCGACCGGCGGAAGGGTGCGTAACGCGTGAGCGACATGCCCGTTGCCCGGGGACAACCGGTGGAAACGCCGACTAATCCCCGATGGGACGGAGGCCCTCATGGGTCTCTGTTGAAAGTTACGGCGGCGACGGATTGGCTCGCGTCCGATTAGCTTGTTGGCGGGGTAACGGCCCACCAAGGCTACGATCGGTAGGGGTTCTGAGAGGAAGGTCCCCCACAATGGAACTGAGACACGGTCCATACTCCTACGGGAGGCAGCAGTGAGGAATATTGGTCAATGGGCGGAAGCCTGAACCAGCCATGCCGCGTGCGGGAAGGAGGCCCTATGGGCTGTGAACCGCTTTTGCCTGGGGGCAATAAGGGCGCCGTGCGCGCCCGATGAGAGTACCAGGCGAATAAGCATCGGCTAACTCCGTGCCAGCAGCCGCGGTAATACGGGGGATGCGAGCGTTATCCGGATTCATTGGGTTTAAAGGGTGCGTAGGCTGTGCGTCAAGTCGGGGGTGAAATTCCGGTGCTCAACACCGGGGCTGCCCTTGATACTGTCGCGCTGGAGTGCGGATGCCGCCGGAGGAATGAGTGGTGTAGCGGTGAAATGCTTAGATATCACTCAGAACACCGATTGCGAAGGCATCTGGCGAATCCGTAACTGACGCTGAGGCACGAAAGCGTGGGGATAGAACAGGATTAGATACCCTGGTATTCCACGCCGTAAACGATGATGGCTAACCGCCGGCGACATACTGTCGGTGGCCAAGCGAAAGCGATAAGCCATCCACCTGGGGAGTACGTCGGCAACGATGAAACTCAAAGGAATTGACGGGGGCCCGCACAAGCGGAGGAACATGTGGTTTAA
>OQVO01000395.1_pt1 | contig 14033 bp, 15 predicted proteins | sample 1691511 | NCBI WGS metagenome assembly OQVO01 (sample SAMN03418254, study PRJEB22391) | human gut metagenome | biome: human-gut; feature: organic feature; material: feces | host: Homo sapiens | place: Tanzania | collected 2013-01 | reverse complement strand
GCTGTGCCTTGATTACTGCTGAAAGTAATCAGGTTATTGATGAGAATTTGCAGGCAACTGACCTTGCTAGCAGTGAAAGCTTTACGGAGAAGCTATTGGTTTTGCCTCATTCTCATTTTTGTTATGTGCCTATCAAGGAAATGCCACCGGTACGGCAGACACCTTGTATGTCCAAGGGCTATATTACCTTTGGCAGTTTTAACAATCTTATCAAAGTGAATGATGTGGTGCTGGGGGCTTGGGGAGTAATTTTGCAGCAGGTGCCTGAGTCCAGGCTTTTGCTGAAATGTGCCAGCTTGGATGATGCTGATATACGTGAGCTGTTCCGGCAAAAGCTATTGTCCTTGGGGGTGTCAGAGGAGCGCTTTCAGCTTAGGGGCTTTAGTGCAGATTATTTGCCGGAATATTATGATATGGATATTGCCCTTGATACCTTTCCATATCCCGGTGGTGGTACTACCTGCGATGCCTTGTATATGGGCGTGCCGGTGGTGACTCTGGGGGATGGCACTCATGGAGGAAATTTTGGCATTAGTTTGTTAAAGAATATAGGACTGGATTTTGCTTGCAGTTATTCTGTAGAGGAATATATTCAAAAGGCTCTCTTGCTGGCTCAGGATAAGGAGTTGCTGAATGCCTTGCATCTTGGTTTGCGTAATATGATGGAAAATTCTCCTATTATGAATGAAAAGCAATATATGCAGGAGCTGGAGCAAGGGTATAAGCGTATTTGGCAGGAACTTTAGTGGGAGAGTATCTAATGCAGGAACAGTACAGTAAGGCCTATGAATTATATCAGGCTGGGAAATATAATGAGGCCTTGGCTGCCTTGCAGGATTTGTTGGATTTTTTGAAATCAGCAGAAAATGTACTTTGGCTGAGGCCTTGGCTGCTGCAATGCTATATTCTTCGCAATCTTGATTGTCCAGTGCAGGAGATGGTAGGGCTTGAAAGTCTGGTGGAGAAGCTGGCCGAGGTAGATAAACTGTCCGATGGTGATAGACAGCTTGGGGCAGAGATTTATAGTTTGCTAGGAGAAGTGTGCTGTCGCTTAGGGGAGTGCTCCATGGCTGTAGAGGCATTTTTACAATCTGCTAACTGGGAGCAAGATAAAGCTCAAAAGCTGATAGAATACAGTAACGCTATTTTTACCACCAATTATTGTGATAATATTTCTCATGAGAGGTGGCATGAGCTTTATGATGGCTATAGAAAGTTGTTGCAGAATATTCAGCCTTTAAACGCCAAGCCTAAAGGTCATCAGAAAATACGGATTGGTTATTTGTCTGGGGATATTCGACGGCATCCCGTGGCATATTTTCTGCATCCTTTGTTGGAATATGCTGATAGAGAGAGATTTGCTATTTACCTTTATCAGACTAATCAGGGGCAGGATAGTTTGTCGGAGAAGCTTCATGGCTGGGCGGAGTGTGTTCGCATGGTTTCAGGCAAGCTTCATGAGGAAATTGCTGGATGTATAGCAGAGGATGAAATTGATATACTGGTGGATTTGTCCGGTCACACCTGTGACAATCACTTGCCGGTGCTGGCTTACAGGCCTGCTCCTGTGGAGATTTCCGCCATAGGGTATTTTAACAGTACAGGACTTTCCATTGATGGCTTTCTTTCGGATAAATATTGCAGTCCAAATTCATATAATGAAGATTTTCAGGAGCCTTTGTTGCAGCTGCCTTATACGCATTTCTGTTATAGTCCGGATTTTGACTATCCTCAGATAAGTTTGTCATCTCCTTGGCAGAAAAATGGTTATATAACCTTTGGCTGTTTTAATAATTTTAGCAAGGTTACAGATGAATTATTGCAGGTTTGGGCACAGCTTTTACAGCAATGTCCTCAAAGCAGGCTTATTTTGAAGCATAAGCTATTTGACAGTGCAGAGGGCAGGCAATGGACGGTAAGGCGACTGGAAAATTTGGCCTTGCCTGTGGAGAGAATAGAGTTGCGGGGATTTTCGGCAGATTATCTGCAGCAATATAATGATGTGGATATTGCCTTGGATACTTGGTCCTATGTCAAGATTTAGTACAAGTTAAAATGAGGTTTCCTCATATTAACTTGCTGTTAGCTCTTCATCCTGTTGCAATCTACGATACAATTCTTCGTAGTCATTTGGTGACATGTAATCACAATGACTGTGGATTCGCTTGGTGTTGTAGAAAGCTTCCAGATATTCGAATACCAAGCGGTATGCATGCCCATAATCACGGATTTTAAAACGATTCAGCCATTCTCTCTTGATCAGTGAATGAAATGATTCAATACAGGCATTATCCCATGGATAAGCCTTTTTTGAATAGCTGCACTGCATATTTGCAGTGACACGTTTGTATTCCCCTGAAACATACTGCATACCACGATCGCTGTGCATAATCAACGGTTCTTCGATTTTTCGTCTTGTTTTAGCTTTGTTTATTGTTTCAATCACGCAAGATACTTCCAATGTATTTGACAGTGTCCAGGCTATGATTTTTCTGGAATATAAATCCATAATACTGGTTAAATAGACGAAGCCATTTATAGTCCAGATATAGGTGATGTCAGAACACCAAACTGCATTTGGTCGTTCGGGATTAAACTGCTCATTAAGGATATTTTGAAGCTCGTTACTGAAATCGGAATCCTTTGTAGTAACTGTCCACGGCTTTACCCACTGAGCTTTAATGCCCATTTGTTTCATATACTGCCCAACAGTACGCTCGGAAATAGTTTCTCCTGTTTTGCGCAGCACTTGTGTGATCTTAGGAGCACCGTAATTCTGTTTAGATTCATAATAAATATCCTTGATTTTTGCTTTTACCGATTCTCGACGCTTTTCAGTATTGGAAGGAGCATGTTTCAGCCATGCACTATAACCTGAACGTGAAACGCCAAGTATTTTCAACATTCCGGAGACAGAAACACGGCGTTTGACCTTGCGGGCTGCTTCTGCCTTCTCAGTAACTTCGAGATAAATGGCTTCCGTCATTTTCCCAGAATGTTGATGGCTTTTTTTAATACGTCAAGTGCATCCTGTGTATTGCGTAGCTCACGCTTTAATCGTGCGATTTCTTTTGCTTCATCAGATGCATAGTTGCCAGAACCACGACTCTCAATGACTCCGTTGTCACGCAGTTCCTTCTGCCAGCGAGACAATGTCTGATGACTGATTCCTAAGTTTGAAGCGCAACCCTGCAATCCTAATTCTCTGTGATCATGATAATACTGAATTGCATCCAATTTAAATTGTCTATCATAGTGCTTTGCCATAATGAGATCCTCCTTCAGCGCGGTAACTACATAATACCACAAAATTTATGATTAGGGATTCTCATTTTAACTTGTACTATTTATATTCTAGCACCAACTTATCCCTATACAGGAGGGCTGACCACTATGGAGGCATTGCTTATGGGAGTGCCGGTGGTGAGTCGGTATGGCAGTAGGCATGGCACAAGATTTGGCCTTAGCTTTTTAAGCAATATAGGGATGGATATGCTGGCAGCAGCTAATTGGCAGGAATATGTGCAAAAGGCCCTGCTGTTGGCGCAAAATCCAGAACTATTATCAGACCTGCGCCATCAAATTCCTCAATTAGTAAAAAACTCCCCATTGATGGATGGAAGAAGTTACTGTCAGGCAGTGGAGAAACTATATATTCGCTTGTATAAAAAGAGATGCTTGTCATAAGCTAATTTGCATGAATTGTTTAGCAGAGGTTAGAGTACTTAAACGCTATGCGGATTGTATGGAAAGCGAAAGCATGGAAATGGAGGTAGTCAATATGTGTGATGTATTAGATAGAGTAGAAGCGCGTGGCATGGAGAAAACTAGAAAAGAAATGATTCTTAATATGCTTAAAGAGAATATCAGTGTTGACACCATTGCTAGAGTTGCGAAGCTTACTTCGGATCAGGTAATTGCTATTGGGAAAAAGGCTGCGGTTTTATAAAGCAAATATAAAATAAAAGATGTCTGATATTAGTGAACTTATAGTTTTGAGGTCACTATACTCAGACATCTTTTTTATTTTGTATTGTGCCTATCAAGGCATAAGAAAACCCGCCTTCAGCTCCGAAACTTAGGCGGGGGTCTGCTGTCTTCTTATTTTGCAGTGGCTAGGGTGCTGTCCTCTTCTTCCTCAGCCTCGTTATTCCGCATACGGGCGGAGAGGTAGTTGGCGGCCAGGGAGCCGGAAATATTATGCCATACGCTGAAGATGGCTCCTGGGATGGCAGCAGCTGCTCCAAAGTGAAGCATTGCCAGAGAGGTGGCTAGACCGCTGTTCTGCATACCTACCTCAATGGAAACAGCCTTGGTCTTGGCCAAATCCATGCCCAGCAGCTTGCCAATGGCGAAACCACAGGTATAGCCCAGCAGGTTATGAAGCATAACAACCAGCATAATCAGGGCACCGGTTTCCATGATTCTTTGGGAGCTAACAGAAACTACACCGCCTACAATCAGCACGATGGAAGTAACGGAAATCAGAGGCAGAACCTTGATTGCTCTTTCCACAGCACTGCGGAACAGGGTGTTAATTACAATGCCCAGTACAATAGGAGCTACCACCATCTTCAAAATAGAAATCATCATGGCAGAAAGGGAAATCTCAATCCATGCTCCAGCCAGCCACCAAGTAAGCAGTGGCGTAACAATAGGTGCCAGAATAGTGGTAGTCATGGTCATGGAAACAGACAGAGCCACATCACCCTTGGAAAGATAGGTCATAACATTGGAGGAAGTACCACCTGGGCAGGTACCAACCAGAATAACGCCAGCGGCCAAATCAGCAGGCAAGCCAAAGGCATGAGCCAGCATCCAAGCCAGGAATGGCATAATAGTAAACTGAGCCAGTGCACCTACCATTACATCCTTGGGGCGCCGAAAGACCAGTTTGAAATCGCTGATTTTCAAGGTCATACCCATGCCAAACATAACAATGCCCAGCAGGATGGTAATATATGGAGCAGACCACTTGAAGGTAGTTGGCTCATACAAGGCAATGGCAGCTACAACAATAACAAAAACAGCCATATACTTTGAGACAAAATTACTGAATTTTTCTAATGAGTTCATAATAATGACATCTCCCTTTACAAGTTTACACAATTTTTAATAAGTGTGATTTGTATAATACTCCAGTTATATATAAATGTCAAACCTAAACTAAAGAAAACTGATTTAGTGATGGCATATTCTGAAAGTTTACTGGCATTAAAATATTTACGAGGGATATTCCTTTTTAATTGGCACTTGACAAATATGCTATATTGGTGGTGTATGTTCCTGTGGATTTGTGGTATAATATGACGAGATATTTCAGATACTAATCTTAATGAAAGGAGGGTGTTTGTGAAGATAAAGGGCTTACAGCTAACGGATATTTTAATTATTGTGCTTATGAGCGCTGTTATTGGCTTGGATATGGATTTTGCCAAGCTGGATACCATAGATTATGTGTGCTTAGGGGCATTTGCTTTTTGGCTTTTGGCTTTGGTGGCCAGACTTTATATTGCCAATAGGAAGGACTAAAAATGAAAAAATATTTGCAGATTATCTGCGGTTTAATATTGTGCTGTACCATGCTGTTAACAGGCTGTGGTCAGAGCGGAGGGCAGTCCTCAGATACTGCCGCCAACAGCAAGGCTGAGGCCAAGGGCCAGCTAACCATTAGTATGCTGGATATTGGTCAAGGGGATGCAGTGCTGATTCAGACTGGTGCCAAAAATATTCTCATTGACACCGGTGATGATAAATACTATGAGGATGGCAAAAAGGGCAAGGAAAACACTCAGCTGTTAACCGAGTTGCAGAAGCTGAAAATTGACCATATTGACACTTTGGTAATGACTCATGCCCATGCAGACCATATTGGCAAGGCTGACAAGGTTATTGCTCAATATGGTGTGAAGGAGCTGGTTTACAACGGCATTCCATCTACCAGCAAGTATTTTATCAATGCTCTTAAGGCTGCCAAGGCCAATGGCACTCAGCAGGTAAAGGTAAAGGCTGGGGATGTGCTGGATTTTGGCAATGGTGTGTCCTTTGAGATAGTTTCCCCTAGTCAAAGCTTGATAGATGAAGATACAGCAGCTATTAAGGCTAAGAAAAAGGTGGATGTAAATAACGAATCTGTAGTAGGCCGGTTGACCTTTGGCAATTTTGCCATGCTCTTTACGGGAGATGCCGAAGGGCCTGTGGAGAAAGATATGGTTGCTTCCTATGGCAAAAAGCTGAAATGCCAGGTGCTGAAGGCAGGCCATCACGGCAGTAAAACCTCTTCAACAGCGGAGTTTTTGAAGCTGGTACAGCCAGAAAGCGTGGTTATGTCTTTGGGGGCAAACAACCAATACGGACACCCTCATGAGGCATTGCTGAATAGATTGCAGAAGCAGGGTGTCAAAAATATCTATCGTACTGATGCAAATGGCACCATTACCATTGTCAGTGATGGCAGCAGCTACAGTATAACCACGGAGAAATAAATCTCAAGGTTTTTGCTTCCAAGGTGTTGGGGAGTATCTGCTTTGGGTTGCAATAAAGGGGTGCTGAAAATGATTTCAGGATATATTGATCGCATAGAGGAAGGCATTGCGGTAATTCTCCTTAATGATGGAGATTACCAGCTGAATTATCCAGCGGAGCTTTTGCCAGAAAATCTAGGCGAGGGGGATTATATTAATCTTTCCATAGAAAAAGATGAGGAAAAACAGGAGGCAATGTTACAGGAGGCATTGTCCCTAATGGATGACTAAGGAGATGTAGTAGTGCTTTTGAATTTGATTAGACATAGGCTGTGGCAAATGACTATGGCCGTATTTTTGCTGGTGGGCATGCTGATGGCTATACCTGGTGGTAATCAGGCTCAGGCGGCAGGAGCTCACGAATTAAATTATTTTAACTATGAAACCTATACCCATGAGGGAAGAAACTGGCTTCGCATAGAGTTGGGCCTTAAGGGTGGAGAGGTTAATTACACTATTAATGTAAGAGAGCTGACACCGAAACAGCTTCATGTAGTGCTGGAGGATACCAGTCGTGGCAAGGTGAAATCCGATATTTCTCTGGATAGAAAAATTGCCAAATACCTGACCATGCGTCAGGAGGGCAGTAACAATCTGGATGTAATGATTTCCCTGAACAAACCAGTGGCAGACCAGGCCTACAAGGTGTATACTGCTGATAAGGACCGGAAGGCCAAGAAGCCTTATCGGCTGGTAATTGAAATTGCTGCGGACAAGCTGGCTTCTGAATATGAAGCAGAAAAGCCTCAGGTGGATGCCTTTGAGGGACTGCAGGGGCGGAAGATTGTGCTTGATCCAGGCCACGGCGGTAGTGATAGCGGCGCCATCGGCCCTAATGGTCTGAAGGAAAAGGATGCCACTCTGGCTATCAGTCAGAATGTAGCCAATATCCTCCGCAATTCCGGGGCTATTGTAACCATGACCAGAGATACAGATGTGGACGTATATGGCCCTATGGCCAGCGACCGCAACGAGTTGCAGGCCAGAGTTGATGTAGGCAATCGGGATGCAGGGAATCAGATTTTTGTCAGCATTCACTGCAACGCTTTTACCTCACCTACAGCTCATGGCACAGGTACTTATTATTTTGCCAGCAGCTTCCGAGGTCAGCTTTTGGCCGAAAGCATTAACGATGCCATTGTGGCAGACACTGGCTTGGCAGATAGAGGCCCACAGACCGCCCGGTTCTATGTGTTGAAAAACTCCAATATGCCGGCTGTTCTGATAGAAACCGCTTTTATCAGCAATTATCAGGAGGAGGCCTTGCTGGGAGACGAGGAATTCCAGTATAAGATAGCAGCCGCTATCTGCAAGGGTATTAGTCAATATTTTAGAATGAAATAAAAAGGGGAGAGCAAGATGAAGTTAAAGAGTATTCTGGTTCTGGCACTGACTTTGCTATGTGCAATGGTGCTGGCGGGATGTGATGAACAAAAACAGGGAGAGGCTGGCAGTAAGACTGTGGTATCCAGTAGCTCCAGCTCTAGCTCTTCCTCCAGCAGTTCTTCTCAGAGCGGTTCCAAGGCCCAGCTGGTTAATATTAAGGTGTATTATCCTGATGAAAATGCTACTGGCCTGGTGGCTGTAGAAAAGAGCATTAAGGACACAGACAATAAGTACCAGGCTGCTGTGGAGGCTCTTATGGCTGGTACTGAAAAAAAAGGCTTGGCCAATGTGTTCCCCAAGAAGGCAAAGCTGCTGCAGGTAACTGTTAGTGGCAAAGTAGCCAAGGTGGATTTCAGCCGTGAGCTGCAGAAGAATTTCGTAGGCGGTTCTACCGGTGAGGAAATGCTGGTAGGTTCTGTAGTCAACACTTTGACGGAGTTCCCAGAAATCCAAAAGGTACAGATTTTGGTAGATGGCCAGGAGGTAGAAACCCTTTCCGGCCATATGGATCTGAGTCAACCTTTGCCTCGCATGACTGAGCTGTTAAAGTAAATATACGGTAATAAATATCCTGCTGAAAGGTGAAAATATCCATGACCACTGTCTGGACACTTCATCTGTCAGCAGGATTTTTTATGGCAACTTAAATAGGAAAAAAGTACAAAAGTCGGTAGGGAATGGATAGATACTTTCATAAAACAATATTTATTGGTATAATATAAGTGTAAATGGGTTTTCGGTTTTGGGGTATAGAGAATGGTAAAGGAGGAAGGAAAATGGGACTGATTAAAGCAGCTTTAGGCGCGGCTGGGGGCGTTATGGCGGACCAGTGGAAGGAGTATATTTATTGTGAAAGCATGCCTGCTGATGTGCTGGTGACCAAGGGACAGAAGCGGACAGGCAAGCGAAGCTCTAATACCAGTGGTGAGGACAATGTTATTACCAACGGCTCTCTTATTGCAGTTAACGAGGGCCAGTGTATGCTGATTGTGGAAAATGGCAAGGTAGTAGATGTTTGTTCTGAAGCTGGAGAATACAAATACGATACATCTTTGGCACCATCGGTATTTACCGGCAACCTGTCCCAGACTGTGGGAGAGGTATTCAAGCAGATTGGTAAGCGGTTTACCTTCGGGGGAGATGCTGGTCAGGATCAGCGGGTGTATTTCTTTAACACCAAGGAAATTATTGGCAACAAATACGGCACGCCAAATTCCATTGCCTTCAAGGTGGTGGATCCGGATATTGGCTTCAAGATGACCATGTCCCTGCGGTGCTTTGGTGAGTACAGCTATCGTATTACCAATCCTATTTTGTTCTACACCAATATCTGTGGCAATGTACAGCAGGAATATACTCGAGCTGAAATTGACAGTCAGCTAAAGAGTGAGCTTTTGACAGCTCTCCAGCCTGCCTTTGCCAAGCTTTCTGCCATGCGGATTGAATATGATGAAATCCTGGCTCATACTATGGAGCTGGCGGATTCCCTCAATGAGGTGCTTAGCAAGAAATGGTCGGAGTATCGAGGCATTGAAATTGTAAACTTTGGTATCAATTCCATTAAGGCCAGCGACGAGGATGAGGCCAAGCTGAAGGAGTACCAGAGCAGAGCAACCTTGGTAAATCCTAATATGCGTACGGCCTATATGGCTGGTGGTATGACGGAGGCTATGGGAGCAGCGGCCCAGAATGAAGGAGCTGGCCCAGCTATGGCCTTTATGGGCATGGGCATGGCTCAGAATGCCGGCATGATGGGGATGCAGGCCCTTGGACAACAACAGCAGATGCCACCTCAGCAGCCTCCTCAGGCTCCACCACCCCAGGCACCAGCGCCAGCTCCGGCTCAGCCTGCAGCTTCATCGGCAGACAGTTGGACCTGCAGTTGTGGTGCCGTGAATACAGGAAAATTCTGTATGGAATGTGGGGCCAAGAAGCCAGAGGTGCAGGCGGGCTGGACTTGCAAATGCGGTGCGGTGAACAAGGGACGTTTCTGCTCCGAATGTGGCAGTCCCAAGCCGGCAGCAGCTCCTTTGTACCGCTGTGACAAATGCGGCTGGGAGCCAGAGGACCCTAAAAATCCGCCAAAATTCTGTCCAGAATGTGGGGACCCCTTTAATGATAGTGACATAGTTTAATGGGCTAATGAGCCTTGGGAAAAGGATGGAGGGGAAAAATATGGCAGATACTTCTGTAAGCTTCAAATGCCCCAATTGTGGCGGCCCCTTGGCCTACAAGCCAGGTCAGGGCGAAAAAATCAAATGTGAATACTGTGAAACTGAATTTGAAGTAGAAACCTTGGAAAAACTTTATGCTCAGTCCAGAGAGGAGGCTGCAGCAGCGGAAAAGGCCCAGGAGTCTCAGTGGAATCCCGAGGAGGCTGGCAGTGATTGGCAGGAAGAGGACATAGCTGGTATGCGTACCCTAAGCTGTCCCTCCTGCGGAGCGGAGATTGTCTGCGATGAAAACACTATGGCTACCCAGTGCTGCTATTGCGGTAATCCTACTCTGGTACCGGGAAAATTCAGTGGTGGCTTGAAGCCGGATTATATTATTCCTTTTGTGAAAACCAAGGAAGATGCTATTGCTCAGATGAAGAAATTCTATAGAGGCAAATGGCTGCTGCCTTCTAATTATGCCTCTGCCAGTCGTTTGGAAAAGGTACAGGGAATGTATGTGCCTTTCTGGCTCTTTGATACCTCTGTGGAGGGACATGCTCAGTTTAGTGCCAGCAATTCCCGCAGCTGGGATGATGGGGATGAAACCATTACTGAGACTGACTATTATACCTGTGTACGGCAGGGAACCATGGATTTTCATCGGGTGCCAGTGGATGGCAGCAAGAGTATGGATGATGGGTATATGCAAAGCATTGAGCCTTATGATTATCAGGGCATGAAGGAATTTACCACCACCTATATGGCTGGTTACCTGGCAGACAAATACGATGTAACAGCTCAGGAGGCCTGCCCTATTGTGGACAAGCGGATAAGCTATACTGCTGGAGAACAGCTGAAGGAAACTGTGACAGGCTTTGATTCAGTATCGGTGGGCTCCTGTCATATTGTGAAAAATAATAGCAATACTTCCTATGCTATGGCTCCTGTGTGGATTCTCAGCAGTCAGTATGAGGGCAAGACCTACACCTTTATGATGAATGGTCAGACCGGCACCATAGCAGGCTCTCTGCCAGTGAACGAGAAGAAAGGGAAGCTCTTTGGGGCTTTGGCAGGGTTGATAACCCTGCCTTTAACCTACTATATTGGCAAATGCATTTGGTATGTGCTGACAAATTGGCAGGGAGGATAAGTCTATGTATAAGAAAATATTGACAATTTTTGCCTTGCTTATGCTGTTGGTATCTGTAGCAGCAGCCCAGAACAGCCCCCAGGATTTTCCTATGGTTCATGACGAAGCTAAGCTCATGACAACTCAGCAGCAGCAGGATTTGGAGCAGAAGCTGAGAGAGCTGAATGCCAAATACAATATAAAGGTGGCAGTGCTGACCATGAAAAAAGTACCTGGAGCCAAGGAGGTCAAGGAAATCAGGGAATACGGCAAGGCATTCCTTTTTCAGCATTATCGGGATTTGGAAAACAACAATGGTTCTGTTATTTTCTTTCAGGTAACCAGCAGTAGGGATTTTATGGTAATTACTGATAACAATATGCGCCTGCGTATTACAGATGGAGAGGGCTATCCCTATCTGGAGGAACGTTTTTTGGAGCACCTAAAGGATGGTAATTATTATCAGGCCTACAGCGAATATGCTGATGGGGTGGATTTTCTCTGTGGTTATTATGAGGAAAATGATGGAGAGCCTTATAGTCCCTTCAGCGAATTTAGCTGGGCAGGCCTTATTGTAGGCATATTGCTTTCAGGCTACATAGGTTATGGTTTCTACGGTTTTTTGGTTTCCCGTATGTCCAATGTAGCTTTCAAATTTGAGGCAGGGGAGTATTTGAACAAGGATTCCTTTAACCTAACCCACAGTGAGGATAATTTCCTCTATACCACCAGAACCGTGGTGCAGCACAAGAGCAAGGATGATGATAGCAGCTCTGGTTCCAGTTCCAGCTACAGTGATAGTGACAGCGGTGGCGGCGGTGGCAAGTATTAAGGAAATTTTGTCAAACCAGCACTTTATATTTTGTGTTTAATATGATATACTAACTCTGCTTTTGTGTTGAAGATAAGGAGGATATAAAGTGGATCTTAGTATCATGGAATTAGTTAAAACAATAATCCTGGGTATAGTTGAGGGGTTGACAGAATGGCTGCCTATTAGCAGCACCGGTCATATGATACTGGTGGATGAGTTTATTCAGTTGGATGTGTCCAAGGCTTTTATGGATATGTTCCTAGTGGTTATTCAGCTAGGTGCTATTTTGGCCGTTGTGGTGTTGAATTTTGAGAAGCTGAATCCTTTTTCTCATTGGAAAACCAAGCGGGAGAAGAAGGAAACCTTTCAGTTGTGGTATAAGGTTATTTTCGCCTGCATACCGGCTGCTGTAATTGGCCTTACCTTTAATCACTACATGGAGGAGCATTTTATGACTGCTCCCGTGGTGGCCTTTACTTTGATTTTTTACGGCGTGATGTTTATTTTGGTGGAAAATTATAATAAGAATCGCCGTCCAGCAGTAACTGATTTGAACAAGCTGAGCTACAAAACAGCCTTTATTATCGGTTTGTTTCAGGTGCTGTCTTTGGTGCCTGGTACCTCTCGTTCTGGCTCTACTATTCTGGGCGGTATTCTCTTTGGTGCTTCCCGCTATGTGGCAGCAGAATTTACCTTCTTCCTGGCAATTCCAGTTATGTTTGGTGCCAGCCTGCTGAAGCTGGTAAAATTTGGTTTCCATTATACAGGGGCAGAAATCTTTATTTTGGTAGTAGGCATGGCCACAGCCTTTGTGGTATCCATTATTTCCATCAAATTCCTGCTGCAGTATATCAAGAACAATGATTTCAAGGCCTTTGGTTATTATCGTATTGTGCTGGGTATTATCGTTATTGCCTATCTGTTTTTGGTAGGAGATCCTACCTTGCAGTAAGCTGATAAAATGTGGTCTTAAGGAGTTGGGATTAGGGGATTTACGTTCATTTCGCCCAAGTCAGATTAAGGTGAGAGACCATGCTGTATGGTATTTGATTTATAAGAGTATCAGGGTCTTTGAGGCATATCCGGATTTCTTTGCCGGAGGATTGAGGGATTACGAGATTCCGCATTATTTCTTCAGTGAGGAATTGCGTAACCGGCTGGTTAATAAATGGTTTGGTTTGTTGTATAAAGACATTCACGGTTATAAGACACATCTGACTTTAAAAATAAGACAGACAATCAATTACCTAACTAATGACATTATCTCTTCTTGCTTTATGAAAGAAATAGATGAGAAAGATGAGAAAGATGAGAAAGATGAGAAAGATGAAGTCAAAACCATTCTTGCTATTACCGGTCACAAATATTACCTTGATTGTAGTCAGTATTATGACGCGGTAAAGGCATCGGATGACTTGGCGTCAGTATTGCCTCCTCCATTCTTTGTACTTGATTATGTTATTTCTAGAGACGATTCGGCTCTTTATCCTTTGTCGAGAATGAGTTCCGGAGAAAGACAGTTACTTAATTCTGCAAGTTCAGTTGTGTACCATCTTAAGAACATCGCTCATTCTAAACCGAAGGGGTTAAAAATAGTTTACAGGAATGTGAATGTTATTCTGGAAGAGGTTGAACTTTACTTCCATCCAGAGTATCAGCGGCGTTTCATCATGTATCTACTAAATCAGATACAGAATGCAAATTTACCGGTTGAGTTGTGTATTAACCTCTTGTTTGTGACCCACTCTCCCTTTATTCTTTCTGATATTCCAAGACAAAATGTTTTGTTCCTTAAAGATGGAAAACCGGACAGGAGTATGCAGGAAGATACATTTGGTGCAAATATACACACATTATTGCAGAATGGATTCTTTTTGGATAGCGTTCCCATTGGCGCATTTGCTAAAGAGAAGATTGCCAATCTATTCAAGCTGCTTAACAAATCTGAAAAGCTTTCTTCTTATGAAATGCATCAATTGGAAGCAGCTTGAATAGATCGGAAGAGCACACGTCTGAACTCCAGT
>OQVO01000393.1_pt1 | contig 14127 bp, 8 predicted proteins | sample 1691511 | NCBI WGS metagenome assembly OQVO01 (sample SAMN03418254, study PRJEB22391) | human gut metagenome | biome: human-gut; feature: organic feature; material: feces | host: Homo sapiens | place: Tanzania | collected 2013-01 | reverse complement strand
TCTCCATCGCCGGAGTCTCTATCTGCGCATAACCGAAAGTCCTGAAGACCTTCTTTATGGTGTCAAAGATATAATTTCTTTCAGCCATGTTCCGCTGACCGAAATCACGTGTTCCCTTAGGGATAGACGGTTTCTGACTCATAATCGTTATTTCTCCACTTTATCGGCCTTGTAGCCAAGTTTTTTGATGGCGTCCGCAAGTGTCTTCTCATCGGTCTTGCGCTTGTCATACTTGATCTTGATTGTCTGATCCTTGAGAGAGACCTTCAAGTCCTTGACACCCTTGATGAACGCCAGATTCTCATTGAGCTTGTTCACACACTTGTCACAGTGCATGTTCGTAGCGAAAACCACCTCACCGACATTCTTGTCAGCGGGCTTCTCCGTGACAAAACCCTCAAAAAGTGCAGCCTTAGCCGCGGCAAAAGGCGCAGCCAGCATCATGGCCGCGACCGCCATCAACAATATTCTTTTCATAACCCTTAAAATTACAGCGCACCAGTCCACGCCAAGGTTCATCATGCAAAGATAATGATTTAATCGTTCTTTGTAGCCCTCCAGAGCGTCAATCTCACGCCAAGATTGATCCGACGCCCCATAATCGGCCCCCAGACACAACTGGCGTCGAATCCCGGAGTCCATGGAGACCACTCCCCGGCAGCATTCCTATCCCCCACCAGCACGTGCTTCTGGGTGAAATCCGTGATATTCTCCACTCCTGCATAGATGTCAAATCCTCGGAACCGTCTGGTAATCTGTGCGTAAAGCAAAGGATAGACCGGAGTGCGCCCGTCAGCGTAAAGCAATGAACCATCCCCATCCCTCAAATCCTTCATAAAATCATAAACCCTCGCCGAGCCGTTAACAGAAGCCGTGAAATCGAATATCCACCTGCTCAGATTGGTCTTGTACTGGAGGTTCAGCACTCCTTTGAAGCGGCTGAGCATTGGCTTCTCCACCAATTCGCCACCATAATTCTCCTGACGCGCGTTAGTATAGCGCCCGGTCAAGGCCACGGTGAAGCGGTCAAACGGCTCGACATTGAAATCCACCTGCCAGTTGTCTGAATGTGAGCGTCTTCCATCTGAATCAAAGAACCAGATCTCACGTCCGCCGTTCACATCGACCCCCGGCACCTCATAATCCACCATCGACTGACGCACGAACTGAGTGCGGAAATAATCAAAACTGATGTAAGTCTTGGAGGGATCCACCCCGAACGGCAAGTAGAAAGTCACATTCCCTCCGAATGTCCACGAATCCTCCAGCAACCGCTCCATACAATCCCCTTTGAGCCAACTATGAGTGGACATCACACCGATGTTGTCAGCGACCGGATCGGCATACCTCAATCCCCTGCCGCCGTTCGCCCTCGCGACGAGCCACTCCGCCGGTGAATATTTCAAAGTCACCCTCGGAGCCACCTTGAGCCCGTTTCCCTTGTACCAATCGGCGCTCACTCCCACAATTGATGTGAATATGTCCCCGGCGTGGAAGGTATATTCCCCGTAAGCTCCTCCGAAGAAATGATCCGCTATCCCTGAATATGGACGCAGAATATTCCCGTCTGTCATATTCCACAGGCCATAGTCCAGTTTTGCGACGGCCTCGTCGATGTGGTCGAACGTGCCGGAAAGGCCGACAGTGAAGTCGTGGGACTCATTCAACATATTCCTGTAAAGGAGGTTGACAAAACCTGATTGCTGGCTCGCAAGGTAGGATGACGCGCCGAACCACGAGTCGCTTTTCTGCCACGACCAGTCAGCGATGGCGGCTATGCTGGATGAGCCGTCCTCACGAAGAGGTTTGCCGACCTTCAGGTAGGCGTTCAGGAGACTGTTGGTGATGTCGGTGCCCCAAGGGGTGCCGGAGAGTGATTCCTTGATGGAGGTCACTTCGGCGGTTGGTGAGTCCTGTCGAATCACAGATCCGCGGGCCGGAGCGGCCACTTCGACAGGCTCGGTGACCAATGAGTGTAACCGGCCTTTATCGTAGCCGTCCATTCCACCCTGACGCCGGTCACGGACAGCCTTCACGCCCCATCGCACCTGAAGTTCCGGCGTGTAGTAAAGCCACCTGTTCGCCACATTGAACTGCAACATCCTGGGATCGTCCCGGAAACCGTCGTGATTCATGTCGTAAGTCTTGAAGTTACCGCTCACATGCCCCAAAAGAATCGTGTATATTGTCGGACTGAGCCGCCAAGCTGATGTCGCGTTGAAATCCGCCTTCGTGTCGCTCATCATGGAAGCCTGGATGAAAAGAGGCTTCTCCTCGGTCGGCTTCTTGTGCTCAAGGTTGATCTGCCCGGTCATCGACTCCAGGCCGTTGATCACGGACGGAGAGCCCTTCGCGATCTGAATGCTCTCCAGCCACGGCCCCGGAACGTAAGACAATCCATAAGGAGCGGTGATTCCCCTCATCACCGGGCGGTTCTCGTCCAACATCTGTGTGTATGTCCCGGAAAGCCCCAGAAGCCTAATCTGACGCGCCCCGGTGACAGCGTCAGAATAGCCCACAGTCACGCTGGCCGAGTTCTCAAAACTCTCCGCCAGATTGCAACAGGCCATCTTTTGAAGTCCTGAGGCGGAGATGAGCTCCGTTCTCAATGTCTTACCTCTTGAAATGCTGTTCTCCTGATGCCCGACAAAAACAGCAGCGCTCAGACTGTCCTTCCTGTCTTTATAAATAGATGTAGTGTCCACCGACTGAGCCTGAAGCCCCGTGCACAGAACCATGAGTATTCCAGCGACTATGAACTTTTTCATACCATAACCTCCGAGGAGGACCAATCGCCTCCAATATAATAACACACTCATGCAAAGATAACCCAAGACGATCAAAAATCCAATCTGTTCACTACGTTATTTGCCGGAACATTTCATTGCATGAATCCATAATCATTATTTGCGGCTGACGCATAAGACCGGAAGGATGAATATAACGGCAAGGATCGAGAATAGCATGCCGGAGATGGTGCCGACGGCAAAGTCGAACCAGAACACTTCCTCCGGGCCGTCTGTCAGGAACGGCAGGAGGCCGAGGATGGTGGAGACTATGGTGAGGGTGATCGGGTTGATCTTGCGGGAGTAGGCTTTGACGTAGAGACGGATGTTGGCCGCTTCGGCTGGTCGGTGAGTTTGTTTAGTCACAGAGGTGGTCCCTTCGACAGGCTCAGGGACCGATGCACTGAGGAGGGACTGGTAGGTGGTGATGAGGTAGATGCCGGCGTTGACGACTATGCCGCTGAGCATCACGAAGGCGGCGAAACCGCCCTGATCGAAGGAGAAGTCCGATAGGCCGAAGGCAAGGAAGAGGCCGATGAAAGAGACCGGCACCATGAAGATCACGGCGAGCGGGTAGCGGAACGACTCGAAAGTCATCGCAAGCATCACGTACATCACGGCGAGAATCAGGAACAACAGCCAGGCGTACTGCTGCTTGGCGGTGTCAAACCATCCCCAACCCGGGACCTCCGCCTTGAAACCGATTGGGAGTACCTCATCGTTCATATACTTCACAGCCTTTTGGGACAGGGAGCGGCTGAGCTCCCAGCTGCCGATGAAGTCGTAGCAGACCACCAGCTCGTAGGACTGGTTGTTCTTCTTGATCGTCACGCCGGTACGCCTCTTGTCAATGCCCCCGACACTCGAAAGCGTCATTTTCTTCTGACCGACATCTATCGGAGAGTTAAGAACGTGCCAGAGATCGTATCTGTCCAGATCCGAGGAACGGAGGACAACATCGACGGCTCCACCATCATATTCAGAAGTTCCGATCTTCCGTTCGTACAGTAAGGATCCCAGAGCGTTGTAGTAGGCATAAGGATTGATGTCGGCGAGCGTCATCCGCCCAAAATCATAATCCAGCACAAACTCAATCGAAGGGCGGCCGTTCCAACCTCCCGACCAGATCTCCGCGCCCTGGACACGGCGGTTTGTGGAGAGATAGGCCATCAGTTTCTCTGCATAGCGGCTGAGTTCCTGATAGTTATAGCCCTTCAGCGAGATGCGGTTGCTCTTGGAGGACGAGACGATGTTGTTGTTGAAATTATTGTCGTCTATTCCGGAGACCCTCCAGTTCGCCCCGCCGAAATTGATCGCCATCCTCGTGACCTCGGACTTCAGCACGGAAGGGAAACCTGAGTTCTCATACTCAGGCTTGAACTCCACCGAAATCTCGGCGTTGTCGTAGGAATATATCGACGTGGTGAATACGGAGATCTCATCGAACTTCGACAGATAATTCTCCATCGCCCTCACGACATCATTCAACTGGTTCACGGTACAGCCTTCAAGCATGCCGGCATTGATGATCAGACGTTTCTTTTCAGGCTCCCGGTAGAAATTGGAGCGGTTCAAGGATTTGTAAAACAGACCGAAGGAGGAACTGGCTATCTTGTCTATCAACTGACGGTTCCTGTCGTAAGGTTTCCAGGTGACAATCTTGTCCAGAAATCTGTCGAACCTGTCCGCCTTGTCCTTGTCATAATCAGACAGACGGGTAGGGAGCAGACAGAGCGGGATTCCAAACGCCACGATGAACAAAAGGACATACACCCAACGATGCCTCACCCCCCAGCCGATGTAGGAAGCGTAGAACCTGTTCCAACGCAGGATCCGGCGGAGCTTCCTTGGGGAACGCCCAGACTTGCCACCCGACATTCTTACAGGAATATATTCCATCAGCGACGGGATGAACAGGTAGGAGATGATCAGCGACAGTCCCAAGTTAATGACAATCACCCAGATGAAGTCCACGAGGTTGGCTTTTTCCTTTTCCGGAAGCAGAAGGACCATCATCAATGCGCCGACAGTCGTGGCCGCGGCCGAAAGGATGGACGGGAAAGCCTTCCGGTCTTTGAAATGGGCGTAGTGGTCGATCATCACGATCGAGGTGTCGATGATTATTCCGAGAGAGACCGTGATTCCGGCAAGGGTGTAGATGTGGATCTGAAGACCTGCCAAACTGTAGATCATCAAGGCGGTCAACACATTGACCGTCAAAGTGAAGACAATGATCAGCATATACCGCCACGACCTGTTGATCAAGAACACGAACATCAACAGAATCAAGATGCAGAGGGCGGTACGGACATAGATTTTGCTGAGTTCCTCGCTGACATACTCAGAGGAATCGTAGGCGATGCCGGCGGTGATTTCCGAAGGGAAGCCTTTCTGAAGCTCCGCCATCCTTTCCTTGACAGCGGAAGCGACAGTCAACAGGTTGGCCGAAGAAGCTATCTCCACCGTCAAAGTAATGGTGTTCAAACCGTTGACACGATAGTAACTTGACGGCACCGCTTCCTCATAGCGCCACTGGGCAACGTCCCCGATGTGAATCACACGGCCTTTGAAATTACCTACGGGAATCGATCCGAAATCCTTGTCCGAGGCTTCTTTAAGACGCACCGTCATCAATCCTTCAGAGGTTTCCGTCATTCCGAGGATTTCCTCACGGTAATATGAATTGAAGGCCGATGCGATCTCATCGGCGGTGACTCCTACGGACTGGATCTTGTCGGCGTCGAACGTGATCACCCACTGGAAAGGAACACCGCCGTCCACATTGACCTTGTCCACTCCCGGGATGGCGGCCAAATGGCTGAGGACGTGTTCCTTGACATATTTGGAAATCTCCCGGGAAGGGATCCCGCCCTTGACGAGATAGGATATCCGCGAGACCCGTCCGCCGCCAGACAAGGATATTCCCGGATAGGAGACCTCATCAGGAAGGCTTGGGTAAACGTTCCTGATCGCCGAGGCGACCTCGAAGCGCGCCGCGTCCATGTCCGAGCCTTTGCGGAACTTGACAGAAACGGAGCCTGAACCTTTACGTGAAACAGAGGAAATGTCTGTGACATCGCGTATCCCCGCCAAGACTCCTTCAATCTTGGATGTCGCCTCGCTTTCAATGATTTCCGCAGAGGCGTTGGGATAATAAAAAGATACATAGACCGTACGGCCTTCCGTCATCGGGGTGTATTGGATGTTCAGACGCGGCAACGCCGCCAGCCCGACAAGGGACAGCGCCACCATAATCAGAACGACCGAAAATGGAGAAAGTCTATTTTTTCTTTCTTCCATTGTAGATCGAATAATACAACGCCGGCACGACGAACAGGCTGACAAGGGTTCCGACAAGCATTCCCGCGATGATCACCAGAGACATCGGGTACTGGAGGTCCGCGCCCATGCTACCCCTTGACAGGAATGGACAGACGGCCAAAATGGTTGTCAATGAAGTCATTATGATTGCTTTCACTCTAAGCGATGAAGCGTCGATGACAGCGCGCTCAAGGTTCCCGCCCGCCTTGCGCATCCGGTTGATGGTGTCAATCTTAAGAATGGAGTCATTGATGACAATACCGGTGATGACAATCAGGCCGATCATCGACATCAGGTTGATGCTGACCCCGAAAATCCATAGAACCAGCAAGGCGACAGAGACATCCACGACAATCTCCGACAGAATGATCAACGGCTGGACCAGCGACTCGAACTGCGAGGCCAAAATCAAGTAAAGCAGGATTATGGCGACCAGCATTATGATGATCATCTCATCGATCATCTTGCTGTTGGAGAACCAGGAACCAGAATAGCCGACCTCGAAGTCACCATTCTTTCGCACGACGTCACTCACCGCGGCCATCACATGTTTCACGTCCTTCGACGGAACATCGAGAGCCAAAGGGTAGTAATTGTCCTCCGGGCCTGCGACCAAAGTTTTCAAATCCTCGGCAAAGGTTTGCCGCATAAGATTTGAAACCGGAATCCGGGATGTCTCCCCGTCAAGGCCTTTCTTTTCGATGGAAGTGCCATGCAGGACCTCCGAAAGTCCGGCGGCGTTGGAGCCTGTCACGACCGGAACAGTGCTGGTTCCCTGGACAATGTTGAACAGACGGTTCTCATTGAGCGAGTTCCTCAGAATCGACACAAGTTCCGAATAACCGACATCATAAAGCGCAAGCAAGTCAGGATCAGCGACAAACAGAGCGTCAGTCTTTACCGGAGGATCCGCCACGGTCACTCCAGGCAACGTTTCCCTGACCTCGGAGAGCATATTCCTCAACGGTTCGACCTCAACCTCCCTGTTCCTCACTGGGCGAAGGCGCGCCACGAGCGGAGCCTCGTTCCGGGCGAAAACCATGTCGAAGATATTCCCTGAAGCTTCGAATGAATATACCGCTTCCGGATATTCATTCTCCATCTCATCCTTCAATTCGCCCAGCACCTTTTTCAATGTGCCGGCATCTTTGCAATTGACGTAGATGGACGCTTCGGAAATTCCTTGGTCACCACTATGACTCAGAATGAATTGCTGAGAACCGACAAGAGCCGTCATCTGCTCCACGCTTCCGGTCAGTTTTTTCTCTAAATCCCTGATCCGCTCCGTGTTACGTTCAATGGAAATGTGTTCGTTCCAGTCAATCTTCATTATCGCGTCCGTCTGGGTCATCTCCGGCAGACGGGATTTCGGCATCTCCAGGAAACAGAACACCAGCCCGACGGTCGAGACGGCAAGAAGGCCCCAGGCGACCGGTCTGTGCCGGATGAACCATTCCATAAGTTTGTCGTCCCAGCGGCGGATCGGTTCGTCAAAGTTGATTTTCTCCAAAAGCGGACTCGGACGGAAACCATCCGAACCCTTGAACCACCAGTAATAATAGACCGGAATCACAAGGATGGTCACGATGTAGGAGGTCAGCAGCACGATGGCCACCGACATAGCCTGATCGTAGAACATCGCCCCGGCGATGCCGCTCATGAATATCAACGGAATGAACACCGCGCAGGTTGTCAGCACGGAACTGAGCATCGCTCCCCTCACCTCTTTCGTGCCCTCAAGGACAGCGGAGCGCAGGTTCCCTTCACGTTGCCAGCGGCCGGTTATATTATCGACAAGGATGACCGTGTTGTCAGTCATCATTCCGACTCCGAGAAGCAGACCGGAGAGGGATATAATATTCAGGGTCAATCCGATGGCATAGAAGCAGAGCATCGAGAATATCAGCGCCACCGGCATCGTCAGGATCACCAGCACCGGAGAGCGGAAGTCCCTCATGAAGAGGAATATGATGACGCTCGCCAGAAGGAGGGCGACCACGATGTTCTGTAGCAGGTTGTTGATGGTATATTCAAGAAGCTGGGTCTGGTCTCTCGTGATCTCGAAGCTCAACTGAGGGTAGTCGTTCCGGAAACTGTCCATCAGACCGTTCATGGCCGACTTCAGGTCCGACATCTTCGCCTCGCTCTGCTTGATGACGGCAAGACACACGGCATCCTCTCCGTTCGAGCGGACGAGGCCGGTTCGTTTTGCCGGGTGGACGACGACCTTGGCGACGTCCTTTATCTGAAGAAGGCGGCCTTCCTTCTTGAACCAGAGGTTGGCGATGTCTTCACTGGAGGAAGCCCGGGAATCGAATTTGACATTGTAGCGGTACTCTCCGTCACGGATTGTGAGACTGCCAAGGCGGATGTTGGAACTCTTGACACAACTCTCGAACTCATTCATTGTCATCCCTGCCTGGAGTAGCTTGGACTCATCCGGAATTATGAGAATCTCGTCACTGACAAGGCCGCTGACATCGACCATGGCGACTTCGGAGAGTTGTTCGATGCGTTTGCTGATCACGTCACGTGCGAAGCGGCTCATCTGGGAGAAGGACTCGGTTACGGGGAACAAGTCCGATTGGGCCTCAGGCTCGGTGCGCTTCGACGGGCTCAGCGACCGATTCTGAGGCGGTCCCTGAGCTTGTGGTTCGACAGGCTCAGCGACCGAAGAAGTAATATTCACAAAAAACGCCGGAATGTCCGTGGCGCTGGCCTTCAAGACCTTAGGCCGGGCGATGTCGCCAAGGCTGGACATGGACCGGTCAATCTTCTCGTTGACCTCGATGAAGAGATAGTCGATGTCTGCACCGTGATTGAACGTAAGCCGGATCGTCCCGCTGCCGTCCTTCGCCTCGCTGACGATGTCCTCAAGCCCGTTGATCTGGATGAGCTGCTGGCGCAGAGGCTTCAGCACACTCTCGTCCATCTCTCTGGCCGAAAGTTCCGAGGATGTGGCCTGCACGGTTATGTACGGGATGTCCACATCCGGAACCAACGACACTGGCAGCAGACGTATGCTGACAATGCCCAGAACAACGATGACAAGGGTTATCATCGTCACGGTTATCGGTCTGTCTATCAGATGTTTCAGCATTGCCTACCTTTTTACCAGCACATCAGAGTTGTCCGCCAGATTGAGATTGCCGGAGACAATCACCTGGTCGCCTTCGTTCAGTTCGGCGTTCCTGTCCTTGTTGGCCTCGACCACGTAGGACTCACCATTGGAATAAAGTATCGTGACATAAGTCCAATGTGCCTTGCCGTCATCCGTGCAGGTGAACAGCACGTCCAGATTGTCCCTGATCACCACCGCGCTGCGAGGCACGACAAGCTGTCCCGGAATCATCCTCTCCACGATCACACGGACGTTCATTCCATCGATCAGCGAGCCGTCGTTCCGGACCTGCGCGGTGACGGAGATCTGCCCCTTCTCATCCACAAGCGGATTGATGGCGGTGATTTTTCCGGAATATTCCTTGGTTTCGTCGGCGAACGGGCGTACCTTCACCGGCAGCCCCACCGAGAGGAATGAATATTCCGACTCCATCACCGAGAAATCCACCTCCAGCACACTGTCGTCCACAATCGTGCAGAAAGTACCGGACGGACTCTGGTCGAACGGCTTCTGCTTGATGTCAGCGACACGCCCGGAGAACGGGGCATGGAGAACCGTTCCGGCGATCTCGTAGGACGAGCGCGCGAAATCGTTCTTGGCGGCGGAATAGCCGGATTTCATCTTCGCCATGGCCAAAAGGTCGGCGGGGACCGAGGTGGTGTCCCCGGCGGAATATCCCTGTCCCACAAGATAGTCATACAAATCCAGCTCGGCCTTCCGGAGCGAAAGCCGGGAGGATTCCTGCGACAGTTTCAAGTCGGGACGGTCAACGGTGGCGATGACGGCACCTGAGGAGACATATTCACCATTCCGGACGTTTATCGCCGCGATTTTTCCGGTTGTCCTGAACTGCAGCGCGCTTTTACGACTGGCGACAAGTTTTCCGTTGGACAAGAGTTGACGGGCGAAATCCTTCCTTTCCAGCGTCATGAGCGTAACCTCGTTTATCTGAGGCAAGTAGGTCAGTTTCCCGTCCTTCGTCTCCTCCGCCTTTTTGTTTCCTCCGCAGGCTACGGCCATCACGACTAGACCGCAGACACCAATAGACACTAGGATATTCTTTCTCATATTCATGGATTCTGAATTATTCCATCATTCCCAATAATGAAGAAACGCTAATTACATATCGCATTTGTTACCACTTATCAATAATTCTTGAATATGCTTGAAATAATGTTCTGAAGCACTTTCTGAATATTTCGAGGTTATCATTATGTTCGTTATATAGTTTCCTGACTGCAAACAATAAATCGTTATTATTAACCAGAAACGATTACCTGTTCCTCTCATATATTCTTCGCTTTGCTTTTTCAAATTCGGAGTCAAACATACTTAGTCCATCACCAATTACACCGACACCTATCATAACATCATTCTTATCATAGATGCCTCCCCAAAGGATCACTTCCTTCATTCCATTCAGCTTGCGGAACACGCCCTTCGTGTCAACAATCACTGGTATGTTGCAATCATACTGTTCCAGTTTTGCCCGAACCTTTGACGTGTCCTTCACACTACCATCAACATACACCAAAAGTTCCCAATCCGGATTATCATCCATAATCCTTTCAATCTTTCCACGAGGAGTCCTACTCAACCATTCATTCATGCATCCCGTTATCATGTACACGTATATCTTATTTTTGGAAAAATCCGGAGCATAATTCTCTACCAGGCCATGACGATCAATCACATACATTCCATCCTCAATCGCCACTGGATGTACCCCGTCATCTTTACAAGACATCAGTGATACAAACATAATCCAACTTAACACAATATTACGCATAATTATAACCAATCAGTTCAACTTAACCCTTCTTTCGTTAGAAATCAAAACGGCTGACAACAGGCATACCTTCGGCAAGCCTCAGCCGTCGCCGAAATTTTGCATGCATAATTCAGACCTGCACCTGGGCAATGCGACATTGTTTGGTACATACAATAATTACTATCATTGCTGTCAAAATCAGTTTGGTCTTCTGGACCAGCCTTAAGAACAGCGGAGGTAGCTAAACATATAGAAATCAGTGCGAAAACTGCCAACAATACTTTAAAAAATTTTTCATAATGCTCAATTTAATAATAATGTTATTGATTTGTGGTTGAACTGATTGGTTACAAAAGATTCAGTTTTGCGATGACGTAATTGCCATCTTTGCCAAGGGGATCAAGGGCTTCCGGGTTGGAGGCTTTTTTTAGGAGCGTGGCGGGGAAGGTGCTGATCAGGGACGGATCCAGCAGACAGTACAAAGCACCATCCTTTATCTGGCGGAACGCATTGGCCAAGACATCCAGCCCTACTTCACCGGCCTTAAACCAGCGCCATTGTCCGTCAGCATACAAGCCACAGTAGTTGCTTTGCATCGCCTGTTGCTGGAGAGCGATAATGACAAGACGCGTGTCACCATCACAAAGATATTGGCTGAGCATAGCGAATTCACTTCCAAGAAGATGATCCATCGCCGCGAACGAGTCATCATACTCATAGAAGGTCTTTGGAATCGCATATCTGCCGAAATCGAAGCAAGGACCGTCACTCATCAGCCCTTTGCTGTAAACTTTTATAATGTCAGAATATGAGTCGACGACAAAAACCGAATCGCCTGATTCAGAGAATATCTGTACGGTGGGAGTATAGTTCATCACCTTCTCCTTTGACGGGAAGAAATCCACTCTGGTTTCATCAGACAACAATGAGAACCGGGTCTCACGACCGGACCCATAGCCATAATATGTCAGGACCCCTTCATCCGTAATCCATGACATCGCTCCCAGATCCAATTCATTCAAGGACTTCAAATCAAGCATGGATCCACTCAAAGAGAAACGCTGGATTCTGGAAGGGACAGAAAACACATAGAGGGTCGAGTCTCGGTACTGAACGTCGTTGATGTGGACATATTCCTCAGGGCCATTCCCACGGTGGCCGATATTATTTAGGAAACGCCCGTCATGTGAATATCTGAAAATGTTCCCATTCAGATAATCTGTCACAATGTAGGAATCCTCCGTGACATTCAGATCCACAGATGAGCCCAAAAGATGCTCGTCATCAGCCTCTAACGGAACAATCTCAACCGACTTGACAACTTCCGCCAACGGATTCACCGTGTTGCCGAACTCCACCGGGACCTTGGCGGTGATTGAATCTCTTGATTCTGAGCAGCTCATTATCAATAGTATTGATAACAGCAGTATAGCCTTTCGCTTATTCATAACAGTTGATGTATTTAGCATATTCATTGATTCTGAATCATTCAACCATTTCCTTGACGTTGACGTCGATGTCTTTTCCCGTGATGAAATCGTAGAGGGCGTACTTCCGGAGGGTGTAGTAGTAGGTCCAGAAGTTGGAGTAGTCGGTGATGTATTTGGCCATCGCTGACTCGTTGTCGTTCTGGGCGTTGGTGAGGTCGGTCACCGTGGCCGAGCCGCGCCTGAACTTGTCCATCATCAGCTCGTACCTTTCGGAGGCTATCTCCATCGCCTTGCGGGAAGCCATGCACTGCTGACGCTGGTTGTTGAACTGGCCGACGGCGGTGAATATCTTCCTGCGGTAGTCGTTCTCGCTCTGGAGGTTCTGCGCCTTGACGACCTCCTCGGCGGCCTTGGCCTTCTGCACCTTTCCCTTGCCAAGCCCCCAATCGAAGATCGGCACGCTGAAAGTCAAACCCACAACCTCCTGGTTCAGAAGATCCTTATAGACATCCGGCAGGCCATTGCCGGTCTGGGACAGGCCGAAGCGGGCGTTAAGGCTCATCGAAATGCCTCTGTCCGCCTTGGCCTTCGCCACATTCGAGGCGGCGTTCAATTCATTTATCTGATTGTCAAGGTTGAACGTCGAGTTCCTCATCGCCTTCTCCATCACCAGATCGTAATCCATCAGAATGTCCGGCAGGGCATCGTCCACCACCGGTTCCACCTCCACGGACTCATCATAGCCCAGAATCGAGTTAAGGTACATCTGCGCCTGACGCACGTTGACGACGCTCTCGCCGATCGCGATGCTGTCGTTCAGCGCGCGGAGTTCCAGTTGGAGATATTCCGCCCTCGTGACGCTTCCAAGTCTCATCCTTTCCGCCGCCACGGAGCGCATCTTCCCGGTGTTCTCGTAGTTCGCCTTCACAACCTCCTGGTTCTTCAGGGCCTGGACGAGCGAGAAATATGCCGACACGGCATTTATCGTGACCTGCTCCATCGACTCGACGTAGCGGCGACGGCCACGTTCATATTCCTTAGGCTCAATCAGTTTGTCCCATTTGAATTGGTTGTAGGAGAAAAGCGGCTGGACGTAGCGGACCGTGACAGGCTGGGAGTACCAGGTCAGTTTCTTGTTGAGTCCGAACTGGTCGATGCGGGAAAGGTCGGAATAGACATAAAGCCTTCCGCCGGTGAAGGTTATGTTCTGGGCGACCTGAAGCCCGAGGCTGTTCTGGAGGTTGTAGGTGCTGGCGTAGCGGAAGGAGCCATCCTCGTAGCTTTGCAGCAAGGTGAGCGACCGGTCGAAGTTCATCAGGTTGCCGTACAACACAAGCGACGGCAGTCGGCTCGCCTGATAGGAGCGGTACGCCCAATAGGTCGAAACAAAGGCGTGCTTCGCCTCCAGCGCCGCCACCGACTGGCTCCGCGCCGTCCCGATCGCCTCCGGAAGCGACATCCGCCGCTGCGCCCAGAGAGGCGTTGCCCCAAGAAGGAGAATGAATATGCCGACCGCAGCCGTGGTTATTCTATGGTTAAGGTTCATCGTGTGCTAACCTTTTAGTGTTCGCTAATTTACTGAATATTTACGGAATATGCATCAAGGCAGTAAATTTTTCTCATTGGATCACGATCCCGACGATTACTCCTCGGGCACAAGGCCGAAATAACGGCTGTCGCGGGAGTCCAGAACGTTGT
>OQVO01000392.1_pt1 | contig 14157 bp, 14 predicted proteins | sample 1691511 | NCBI WGS metagenome assembly OQVO01 (sample SAMN03418254, study PRJEB22391) | human gut metagenome | biome: human-gut; feature: organic feature; material: feces | host: Homo sapiens | place: Tanzania | collected 2013-01 | reverse complement strand
TGTAGCAACAATTTCATAGCCATCACTAGAAAGAATCTGAGTGAGCTGTTTTGCAACAAACATAGAATCGTCTACAACTAGCACACGGTACTTTGTTCCGTCAAGTTTTTCACCTTCAGGCGGACGCTCATTAATAGATGGAAAATCCTGTTTTGTTTTCATTCTAAACTCCTTATATTATGTGCGCTCGCGAATTGCGACGTTAACTTCAATTTTGCCATAGTCAGTAATAAGAGGAACAATAAGAGCTTCTACATTGTCTGTTGTTCCGCCCAATGCCGCTATTTCCATTTTTTCACCTGCGAACAAGGCAGGAGGCGTAAGGTCAAATTTAAAACCAAGGTCATGCAATTTTGTAACAGACTGCGCTGTAATCAAATTTGCAAGCTCGCTGATAGTAGCCTTTGCCAAGTCGTCAAAAGCCGGCAATTTTTCCTCATTCATCTTGGAAGCAATATTCAATGCAGTTTCAAAAGTCATGTCAAAAAGAACACGGCCTTCAACATCTCCTGCAAGACCAACAAGAGCCGCAACACCCATTACAGGCATAGCAGTTGACTTCAAATACAAGTCGCCTCTTTTTACTTCTGCCCCGCCCAAAACTTCTTTTAAAACACGGTAAGAAGTTTCGACAAATGGATTAATATACTCTACTCTCATTAATAACCCCCTGAAAAAAACATATTTTCTAGTCTATTTTTTATATACTGAAATATTTTCTGACGCATTTACTTTGTTCCAGCCTGGAATCTGAATATTTTCATTATCTCCAACAATTATAACACCATTGCCTTTAGTTTTTTCACTAAATTCAGACAAAAGCGTATTTCTTGAAGCATCGGGCAAGAACGCAAGCAAATCCCTTGCAAACACAATATCTATAGGAGGAAGATTATTTGTGTTTACGCAGTCATGGTATTCAAACATTATAGAATCTTTTATGTCCTTGTTGAACGCATATTCACCGCTTACAGTCCGAACAGTATAAGGCTGATACCAACTGTTGCTAGCTTCATCCGAAAGCGTCATAAGAGGAGCATTTGAAACGCTAAGCAAATCAATATCATGACCGTAAATTCTAATTTTTGCAGACGGATATTTTTTTCTTAATATGCACGCCAAAGAATAAGACTCGTAGCCTTTTCCGCATCCCGGATTCCAAACAACAATATTTTTTGCGCTGTTGTCAGGAAGCATTTTTTCCAGCTCATCTGCGTATTCTTCTGTCCACCAGTTTCCATTGCATTTTGAATAGAAAGAATTTAAGAACAAATCCGCATCAGTTTCATTTTGAAGCTGAGTTTTTCCTTCGCCACGCTCATTGCACCATTCTGAATATCTTTTTTCAGTCCAATCCTTTGTAATCTCGCTTACATAGAATTTCTTGAAATTTTTAAGTGAATCAGCTATGAAATTCAAATCAGCGCATACAGCTTTGTCATATCACTGTTATAAAGAGCCCCCTGTTCATCTACAACAAAGAACTCACTTTCAGATGGAAATTCAAATCCTGAACAGAATTTTTTTCTTTTTCAGCAGGCTTTTCAATCTCAGGAACAGACTTTTCAGGAGAAGCCGCAGATTCTGCGAGTTCAGCTTCCTGCCGCAATTTTGCCTGATTTTGGGCAGTTTCCGCAAGTTCTTTTTCTTCTTCTGGAGTTCTGTGACCAAAAATTCTGTCAATGTCCAAAAGAACATAAAGATTGTTTTCGGATTCAACAACGCCGTAAATATACTTTATGTTTATGTCGCCAAACAAAGGATGCGGTGGCTGAATGGAACTTTTCTGAATTCCAACAACCTTGTCAATTTCGTCAACTACAATTCCAAATGTCTGCTCGCCAACTGAAACAATCAGCAAATTCTCAAGATAATCATCATCATGCTCATGAACTTCGCTGTTGAAGAAAAGGCGCAAATCAATAATCGGAATAATATCGCCACGCAAATTGTAGACACCACGGACAAAAGGAAGAGCATTCGGAACATAAGTAAAACGTCCGGCTTTTGCAATTTCCTTTACCTTCATAATATCTATGGCATAATCTTTTCCAGACAAAGAAAACGTAACCATTTTGAAATCTACAACTGTAATCTTGTTTTTTTCTTCTGCAAGTTGTTCCGAAGACAAGCCTTCAGCCCTGTCCATTGTATTTGCAAGCACACTAAGTTTTTCTTGAATTGTCGCCATACACTAACCTCTTGCCGCAGCTGATTTTATAGCTTCTGCTTCACGTACTTGCTGAGCATCAAGCTCCTGCTTTACACCAAGCTCAAGAAGCTGGTTCACATCAATAATAAGAGAAACTGAACCGTCTCCAAGCACTGTCGCGCCAGCAATTCCTGGAGAAGAAGTAAACTGATCCTGAAGTGGTTTTATTACAACGTCCTCTTCGCCAATAAGAGCATCAACCATAACGCCGATTTTCTTTTCCTGAGACTTTGCAAAATCAATGTTCCCCTCCATTGTCTCGCATCCTGTACACAATATACATACCAGTAATAAAGCTAGCCGTAAAAATTTAGCCAAACTCTCTCCCCCTTAACAGTAGTTTGTCTATATACAAAAAAGCTGCCCCTTCATCGTATAAATCTATTATACAACAAAGTGGCAGCTTTGAAAGTACCAAAAATTACTTTACGTTAAGAGCAGCAGTTACGAAATCCTTAAACAGTGGATGTGGATGGTTAGGACGGGACTTCAGCTCTGGATGGAACTGGGAAGCCACGAACCAAGGATGATCCTTTACCTCTACAATCTCTACCAGGCTGTCATCAGGCAGGGTACCAGCAATAACCATGCCAGCCTCAGAAAGCTGCTGACGGAAGTCATTGTTAAACTCGTAACGATGACGGTGACGCTCGCTAATCTCCTCAGAGCCATAAGCTGCATAGGTCTTGGTGTCCTTCTGTACCTTGCAAGGATATGCACCAAGACGCATGGTGCCGCCCTTCTTATCTACATCTAACTGAGAAGCCATCAGGTCAATAACTGGATGGTCAGTCTCGGAATTAAACTCGGTGCTGTGAGCATCAGTCATGCCGCATACGTGGCGGGCAAATTCAATAACTGCGCACTGCATACCAAGGCACAGGCCCAGGAATGGAATCTTGTGCTCACGAGCATACTGAATAGCCTTAATCTTACCCTCAACACCACGATCACCAAAGCCGCCAGGTACCAGAATACCCTTGCAGCCAGCAAATTCCTCATCCAAATCCAAAGCAGAATTTTCAATCTCCTCGGAATTTACCCAGTGAATCTTTACAGCGGCATCATTGGCAATACCTGCATGATGGAGAGCCTCAGTTACAGAAATATAAGCATCTGGCAGCTCTACATACTTACCAACTACAGCCACCTTTACCTTCTTCTGAGGATTCTTAATCTTGTTGACCATCTGAGCCCAGTCCTCCATATTTACAGGACTGTAATCCATCCCCAGCTTCTCCAGAACAATGCGATCCAGACCTTCCTCCTGCATCATCAGAGGAACCTCATAAATGGTGTCAGCAGTCAGATTCTCAATAACAGCCTTTTCCTCTACATCACAGAACAAAGCCAGCTTCTGCTTCATATCTTTGGTCAAAGGCTTCTCAGCACGGCATACCAAAATATCTGGCTGAATACCAATACCCCGCAGCTCCTTTACACTGTGCTGGGTTGGTTTAGTCTTAAGCTCTCCAGCTGCAGAAATATAAGGAACCAGAGTAACATGAATATACAGTACATCGTTACGGCCAACTTCCTTCTTAACCTGACGAATAGCCTCCATAAATGGCAGAGACTCAATATCGCCTACAGTACCACCGATTTCGGTAATAACTACATCAGCACCATCGCTGGCAGCCACATCATAAACACGCTGCTTAATCTCGTTGGTGATATGAGGAATAACCTGTACAGTCTTGCCCAGATAATCACCACGGCGCTCCTTGTTAAGAACATTCCAATAAACCTTACCAGTGGTAATATTGGAACCCTTGGTCAGGTTAATATCAATGAAACGCTCATAATGGCCCAAATCCAAATCAGTCTCAGCACCATCATCAGTAACGAAAACCTCGCCATGCTGATAAGGGCTCATAGTACCTGGATCAATATTAATATATGGATCAAACTTCTGAATAGTAACCTTAATACCACGATTCTTTAACAGGCGCCCCAGAGAAGCTGCTGTAATGCCCTTGCCCAAGGAAGAAACCACACCGCCAGTAACGAAAATATACTTTGCCATATTCTGCCTCCTGCTTTTATCTATAATCAATCTCTATTAATTGTCTTCCTGAATGCCCTCAAAAAGCTTTTCCTCACGCTGACGAGCGGTCTTGGCCCTGTTGGTAGACGCAGAACGGGCACCACGGGAGGAACGCTTTGCCTCTGGAGGATTCCACTCAGTCAGGCCCCATTTGCCATCACCAGCATAATGGAAACGACTGTCCATATTTATCTGGGTGTAAACCTCAGAAATAGCCTCTGCCAAAGCCTGAATATTCTTCTGGCGCTTCTCCAGCACCTCCATAATCAGATCCTTGTAATACATAGGAACCTTGCTTTCGTGCAGAATATAAGCTGCAACCTCTACATCAGAGCTTTTCAAAAAATCCACTTGTAAATCTCCTCTCAAAGCCATATAAAATCACATTACATCTATGCTATTTCTATTTTACATCTTTTCTGGCGCAGATACACCAAGAATTCCCAAAGCATGACGAATTGTATGAGCTGTAACATTAACCAAGGCCAGACGTGCCTCTGCCAGCTTATCATCAACGCCCAGAATACGGCACTGATTGTAAAAGCTATGGAAGCAGCCTGCCAGCTCATAAGCATAGCGGGCAATACGCTGTGGCGCATACTCTGCCGCTGCTCTATCAATCTCCTCCTCATACTCCTGCAGCTTATTGATAATAGCCACCTCAGTATCATCCTGTAGCAGGGAAAGCTCTGGAGCCTCTCCTACAGACAGACCATTCTCAGCAGCCTGACGGAAAATACTGCAAATTCTAGCATGGGCATACTGGATATAATAAACTGGGTTTTCGTTGGAACGGCTCTTAGCCAAATCCAAATCGAAATCCAACTGGCTGTCCATGGAACGCATAATGAAGAAATATCTAGCTGCATCAGTGCCTACTTCTTCAATCAACTCTGCCAAAGTAACAGTCTGACCAGTACGCTTGCTCAGCTTCACCATCTGACCGCCCCGCAGGAGACGAACCATCTGCAAAAGCAGAACATCCAGCTTGTCTGCATCATAGCCCATAGCGCTGATAGCAGCCTTGACACGGCAGATATAGCCATGATGGTCTGCACCCCAGATATTAATTAAACGGCCAAAGCCTCTGTCCAGCTTATCCTTGTGATAAGCAATATCAGCAGCCAAATAGGTAGGAACACCGTTATCACGAATAACTACTCTGTCCTTATCATCACCATAATCGGTAGACTTCAGCCACAAAGCACCATCCTGCTCATAGATTTTGCCATTCTCCTGCAGCTGCTGACAAGCAGCCTTTACCTTATCTGGATGAAGAGTACGCTCGCTAAACCATACATCAAAGGTACAGTTAAAGGCTTCCAAATCCTCCTTCAAGGCTGCCAGCTTCTCCTTAAGAGCCAGCTCCTTGAAGATGGCCATTCTTTCATCCTCGGACATATGCAGGTATTTTTCCCCATCCTTATTGATAATCCGCTGAGCAGTATCAATAATATCTGCACCGTGATAGCCGTCCTCTGGGAAATCCGCTTCCTGAGCCTTGCCCAAAAGCTCCAAATAACGATGATTTACGGAACGAGCCAAATTATTAATCTGGTTGCCGGCATCATTAATATAATACTCACTGCTTACATTATAACCAGCAGCCCGCATAACATTTACCAAAGCACTGCCTGCAGCTGCGCCACGGCCATGACCTACATGGAGAGGGCCTGTTGGATTGGCGCTGACATACTCTATCTGAATTGGCTCAGCATCCTTGGCAGACAGCTGACCGAAGCTATCGCCTCTAGCAATAATATCTGCCAGACCATCATAAAGCACATTGGACTTTAAGTAAAAATTAATAAAGCCTGGTCCTGCAATCTCAATCTTGTCCAGCCATTCACCCTGAATACGCTTCTGAAGCTCCTGAGCAATCATACGAGGATTCATATGAAAGGCCTTGGCAGATTGCATAGCTACATTTGTAGCAAAATCACCTAATTCCTTCTTAGGCGGAACCTCCAATAGGATTTTAGGCAGCTGAGCCTCTGGAAAAACTCCATCTTTAATGGCAGCTTCCGCAGCTGCTTCAATACTATGTAATAGTGTTTCTTTAATATCCAATAGAAAAGCCTCCCTATTTATGTCTGCCCTGTTAAGTGGCAGTAAACCTTATTTCCAAATCATAATGACCTACAGCTGCACCATTGGCCTCCAGAGAATATACCAGATGAATACTTCCCTGATTTTCTTGAAACTCTGAGCTTAGCTCATGTGTATGCATTACAAGTTCCATTGTACCATAGGGGGTATGATAATCCGCCCTGGTTTCTCCCTGCAAAATAAAACTTTGCCTTGAGCTAACCAATCCCTGACGGATGATAGTCAACTCCCTATCTCCTAATTTAATAACTGTTGGCACCTGCTCCTTGGGAGATAAATGCTTATCCATATAACGGATATAATGCTTGCCACCCTTGCAGCCATAGCTTCCCTGAGCCTTGTGCTCCACAATTTCCACCTTGCCATTCAGGTCCTTTTGCTTGGCTCTGATGATAATTTCTACACGATCCAATCCTGCAAAGCTCCTTATGTAAAAATACTCATGTTCTGTATTTTGTTTTCGAACAAAACTATACACTATTATAACTCCTAAATTATTGGGAGTCAATGTTATTGTAGGGAGTTTCCCGGAAGGAATTTTTCTGCCTCCACAGGATAAAAACATAAAAAAGGAACCGCAATTGAGGTACAGTCTGAATGAAAAATCTGTTGACAGCTTCCATTGAAGTACAATTCAAAATACGATTCCCTTGCTTTTATTCTACAGCAATATCTATCTCTACAATATGGCCGCCCATATCCATAGTAACAGTCAAAAACTGACCACCGCTAATACGAATACCAGCACCAGCACCTACGGTCAAGCTAGGGGTGGAAATATCCACCTCCCGGCCCAAGGAAGCCAAATTGGTAGCAGCTGTAGCAGTAAGCATATTGGACATTTCAGAGATGGCACTCTGGGCCATTTCATCAAACTCAGCCACAGGCATGCCCATCATCATGGTGGAGGCAATGAATTTTGCGGTCTCCTCGTCCATATTGTATACTACATTTCCCCGGATTTCCTTGGTAAAGCCTACCAACACGGCTACACCGCGGCTGCTGATATGCTTATCCTGTACTCCCATGCCGGTGCGTTCAGGTGTGGGAAAACCCATCTGGGGCAACACTGTAGTAAAGGCATCTATAAATGGATTTACCAATTTTACATCCATGTTTACACACTCCTTGCAAAACCGACATTCATAAAGATATTACCCAGCTCGGTTTTAGCCTTTATGTTGAAAGCAATCAAATCTGGATTTGATAGCTTAATGTTGACACCACTAATAATACCCGGCGGTGTCAGACGCATTTCCCTGTCCTTGATAACATCATTAATGCGAGAAATACCATGACCAGCAATAATATTGCCAGTTTCCTCTACAGCTGCCTGAGCCTCAAACTCAGAAACTGTATCCTCCTGCAGAATCCTGCCGGCAAATTTTAGCATAGTTTCTGTATCCATATAGAATGCTACTCTGCCCCGAGGCTCTCCCACGATACCAATAATAACAGCTACACCATCCAAATTCAGAGCGGCAACATCGTCCTCCTGAATTTCAATCTCAGATTCCAAGCCTCCAATCTGGCTCAGGCCATCAGCAAAAACCTTAGCATAGGTAGTTACATAGGAATCACGGTATACTGTATTAATTCCCACCTTGTCCTGGCACAAAATCATCAGCGTATCCAACAGCTCGTTGGTACTGATAGGCTTCTGCAAAAAGGAACTAATTCCTGCCAGACGCCCATGCATGATCAGCTTAGCATCCTTCATGGCACTAATCATGACAATACGACAGTTAGAGTCTATGGCATGAATCCGTCTGCTGCACTCAACGCCATCAGCATCCGGAAGGTTCATATCCATTGTTACTACATCTGGTCTGGTTTTAGCGTACAAATCAATTGCTGCAGCTGCATTTTCCGCCATGGCACATACTTCAAAATTTGTTTTAGCCAACATAGAGCTAATCATCATGCGACTAATCTTGGAGTCATCTACCACCATAACCCTAACTTTTTCCACAAAAATCACCTGCACTTTTCTCTCTATGAACATCTAGTTAATAAATTCGCCACAAAATCGCAAAATCCTTTTTATGTGGTAAAAAAGTCATTATACCTTGAAAATCCCCCCCAACAGCCGTTGAGGGGGAATAATCACTGTTTTCTTATATTATATATTAGAATGCTCTACTGCGTCAAACAAATCCGTAATTTCTTTGCTAGGTTCTTTATCCAATAGGCTGACAATATAAATAGCCAAAAGACCAAAGAAGAAACCTGGAATAATTTCATAAAGACCGAACAAAGCCAGCTGCTTCCATACCAGAACAGTAACACCGCCAACTACAATACCAGCCAGTACACCGTTGCGGGTAGTCCGGCGCCAGAAAAGTGACATCAACACTGCTGGACCAAAGGTGGCCGCAAAGCCCGCCCAGGCATAGGCTACCATTTCCAGGATAAAGCTATTAGGGTTCATGGCCAAGGAAATAGCCATAGCGGAAATAATCAATACTGCTGCCCGGCTAACCCATACCAATTCTGTATGGCTGGCATTCTGCCGAATAACAGAGCGATAAAAGTCCTGAGAGAAGGCAGAAGCTGCTACCAAAAGCTGAGAGGATGCAGTACTCATAATGGCTGCCAAAACAGCAGAGAGAATCAAACCTCCCACAAATGGATCAAAAAGCTTCTCTGTCATAACCAGCAAAACCTTTTCTACATCAGGCCCGTTCAAAGGCTCAGTAAGATAAACATTACCTACCATGCCTACAAAAACAGCTGCAATCATGGAGATAGAATACCAGCCTACAGCAATTCGCTTGGAACGCTTTAGCTCGCTGGTGGAGCTGATAGCCATAAATCTTACCAGAATATGAGGCTGGCCAAAATATCCTAAGCCCCAGCCCATGAGAGAAATAAAGGCAATAAAGGAAATGGTACTGCCATCAGGATTCATAAAGGGATTGAAAAAGGTAGGATTCACAATATCAATGGCATTCAGGGACGTTTCCACACCACCCATTACATACATGGCAAAGGCTGGCACAATAACAATGGCAAAGAACATCATAATGCCCTGAATAAAGTCAGTCCAGCATACCGCCATAAAGCCACCAGTCAGAGTATAGAATACTACTACAAAGGCGCCAATCAGCACTGCTGTAGTATAATCAAGACCAAAAAGGGTACTGAATAGCTTGCCGCCGCTGACAAAGCCAGAGCTGGTATAAATAACGAAGAAAATAACAATAAATATGGCCGGTACAATCCGCAAAAGATTACTCCTATCGTTAAAGCGGTTCTGGAAAAAGTCCGGCAAAGTAAGAGAATTATTGGCCATTTCTGTATAGCGCCGCAATCTCTTGGCTACAAAATGCCAATTGGCCCAGGTGCCAAGACCAAGGCCCACAGCTATCCAGGCTGAGCTAAAGCCTGCCAGATAGGCAGCTCCTGGTACACCCATCATCATCCAGCCACTCATATCCGAAGCCTCGGCACTCATAGCCGTTACCCAGGCTCCCAGCTTACGGTTGCCAATAATATAATCATCCATGCTATTAGTCTTGCGATAATAATAAATTCCTATGGCCATCATCAGGCCCAGATACAAGACAAATGCTATAATTACTGAGATATTATCCACGTGTTATGCCTCCTATAAAAAAATACAGATACAATTATATTAAAGAATGAATTTTTTTGCAAATGATATATGCAATGTATACATCATTTCCAAAAGATTTGCCCCTTTGACGGTAAAATGCTATGATGAACTAGCAATATTTAAATTGAAAGGAGTACAGGTCATAGGCCATCGGCATTATGACCATGATTGCATATGGATATTATCAACAAAGCAAAGCATCATTTTCTTACCAAGGAATTTTTTCTCTTTCTCATTATCGGCTGTATCAACACCTTTAATGGCACCTTTATAGCCTGGCTCTGTTCCTATCTTAGCCCTTATAACAATCTAAACTTTAATATTGGCTATATCATAGGCAACATCATCGCCTACTGGATGAACAGCCGGATTATTTTCTATGAGGCTCTAAGCCTGCACAGATATGTAAAATTTTTCATTTCCTATATCCCTAACTACCTTATTCAAAATGTAATCGTAATTATCTTCTACAATATGCTTCACTTCCCACCAGTATTCAGCTATCTGCTGGCAGCAGTGCTAGGCATACCTGTAACCTTCCTAATGGTAAAGATTTTTGCCTTTGGCCGCAAATAAAATACCTGTCCCATTTTAGGTACTAAAAAAGCCTCTCATGAGCGGAGAGGCTTTTTTAGTGTGTATTATATTTAGGAGAGTTAGCTTTTTGGATTTTAGCTTTCCTCAAGCTCAAATATAATATACCATAATTGATAATCATTTTCAAGTAGAATTTGAGAATTTTTCTCATTTTTTTACAAGAGGTAAAATAAAGGCTATTTATCCTCTAGATTTTGTGTCCCGAAAATCCACATCCTCGTCCTTAGGCTTGCCTCTGGCAATAAGATAAAGAGGACGATGCTTAACCTCCTCAAAAACTCTGCCTAAATATTCGCCCAAAATTCCCAGCACCATCATCTGCATACCGCCGAAGAACAAAATGCAGGCAGTAATGGTAGCCCAGCCGGCCACGGCATCATTGAGGATAAATTTGGCAATCAATACATGAATAATCATCAGCAGGCTGACAACACCGCAAAGGGTGCCAATATACAATCCCAGGCGTAAAGGAATAACAGAGTAGGCCAACACCCCATCAATGGCAAAGTTCAGCATCTTGCGAGGTGAGAACTTGGAAACACCAGCATACCGCTTGGGAGCCACAAACTCAATCTGCACCTGACGAAAGCCCATAGCTCCAATCATGCCACGGATAAACCTGGCATGCTCTCTATAACGGCGGAAAGCCTTTACTACCACCTTGTCCATTAGGCGGAAATCAGAGCCTCCCTCCTGAATATGCACATTGGACAGCATATTCAACAGCTTGTAATAATAATAGGAGGTGAGCTTTTTCATGGCAGAAACACCCTGAGTAGTTTTGCGGATGGTCTGTACCACCTCATAGCCTTCCTCCCATTTTTTCAGCAGAACAGGTATCAGCTCTGGTGGATGCTGCATATCACCATCCATAGTAATAACTGCATCTCCATCAGCATGATCCAGACCGCAGGTAAGAGCCAGCTGATGGCCTGAGTTTCTGGCCAAAAAAATAGATTGTACTCGTTTATCCTTTTGTTCCAGGGAACGAAGAATTTCCCGGCTTCTATCCTTGGAGCCATCATCTACAAACACTAATTCAAAATCATAAGGCAGTGGTGCCATGTTTTCACAAACACTTTCATAAAAGTGCTGGATATTATCTTCCTCGTTAAACACAGGTACCACAATAGATACTAATTTCATTTATACACCAGTCTTTTCTTTTTTTACAATAAAATAACGCTATACATGGTATATTATAGCGTTATCTTATTTAATTAACAAGTCCAGCCTTTTTAGCGAATTCTTCGCTGACGGCAACGAGGCTGGCCCAATATCTCTGCTGACAGAATAGCCTGTGCCAGAGACAAATTCTCCAGCCCCATGAGCTTACCACTCTGCTTGGCTTTTTCCTGTCCCAGCTGGGTATCCCCCTCAACCGCCTTCAATGTCTCAGCCTGAGCCAAATCATCTTGCTGATATTTCTTTTCCAGATAGCTCTGATAGGTATTGTGTACTTCCTCATATTGAGCCGGATGATGGCTTCTATGCTTCCGTGGCAAATCTGGCTGTGGAATTGGCGGCGGTACAATCTCTATAGGTGTTGAGGCAGGCACCTGGGAGCCTTGGGCCGTAGGAGGCTTAATATCCGGCAGCTTCTGTCCCTTGGGAAAAGGCTTGGTTTTCATTTTTACCTTAGGCTTTTTCTTATCCCCCAGGTTGCCTAATATTGTAATAAGAGCAAAGATAAGAAAGGGCAGTATGCTTCCTAGCTTGTCAAATAAATCCATATTCTCACCAGCTTACTTGATGGCTGAAGGTGTCAGCTGACTATCTCCAGTGCTTTTGCTAATGCTGTCCCGCATTTCTGTATCAGCCTGAATGTTCTTCAGATTATAATAGTCCATAACCCCCATATTACCCTTGCGGAAGGCTTCTGCCATAGCATGAGGTACCTCGGCCTGTGCTTCCACCACCTTGGCCTCCATTTCCTGGGTATAGGCCTTCATTTCCTGCTCCTTGGCTACAGCCATAGCACGACGCTCCTCAGCCTTGGCCTGGGCAATACGCTTGTCTGCCTCAGCCTGATCCGTCTGCAGCTCCGCACCAATATTACGGCCTACATCCACATCGGCAATATCAATGGAAAGAATCTCAAAGGCAGTACCTGCATCCAAGCCCTTGCCCAACACAGTCTTGGAAATATCATCTGGGTTAGCCAGTACATCATTGTGGCTGTCAGAGGAACCAACAGTGGTAACAATACCCTCACCAACACGGGCAATAATTGTAGGCTCTCCTGCACCGCCTACCAGACGGTCAATATTGGCACGGACAGTTACCCTAGCCTTAATCTTCAGCTCAATACCATTGCGAGCCACAGCAGATACCACTGGAGTTTCTATAACCTTAGGATTAACACTCATCTGTACTGCTTCCAGCACATCGCGGCCAGCCAAATCTATAGCGGCAGAACGCTCAAAAGGCAGAGGAATCTGGGCTCTATGAGCTGCAATCAAAGCATCTACTACCTTGTCCACATTACCACCAGCCAGGAAATGAGCCTCCAGCTGATTTACCTCCACATCAAGGCCAGCCTTATTGGCCTTAATCAGAGGCAAAACAATCTTAGAAGGTACTACCTGACGCATTCTCATCCCCACCAAGGTAATAATATTCAGGGATACATTGGCTGCTCTAGCCGCAATCCACAATCTCAGGGGTACAAAATGCAAAAACAGACCGATAAATACAATGGCCAGCAAAACCCAGAAAAATCCCATATCGCTTAACAAATCCAGCAATCCGTATTCTTCCATTCTCTTCATCCTTTCCTTTAGCAACAACTATGTACATCACTCCGTTACAGGGCGCACTACCACGCGATTACCTGTAACCTGAGTAACAATTACCTTGTGGCCCTTGGTAATATAATCACCCTCAGAAACCACATCTATCGGATTATTATCTATAACGATGGTTCCGGCAGGACGCAGCTCACGGGTGACAATCCCCTGTCTGCCAACCAGATCTGGATGCTCTGGAGCACTGATATAACCTTCCTTGGTAGAGGTTTGCTCCCGCAGAATCATCCTGTGCCATAGATTAGCCCAAAAGCCCATAGTGACTCCTCCCTTTCCAAAGTCTTTATCTATTATACCATGTTCGGTATTTTGTTGTATACAACAAAAAAAGAGACTGCCTATCGCAATCTCTACATTTCATATATGGTGGGCGCTAACGGGATCGAACCGCTGACATTCTGCTTGTAAGGCAGACGCTCTCCCAGCTGAGCTAAGCGCCCATTCACCTTGCGAGTTATAACTCGCACTCACAAGCAATGATTATATAGGAAACTGAACTGTTTGTCAACAAAATTAATAAAAATATTCCTATGCAAACATCTCAAACCATCCTAGCCCTGCAAATTCTGATTTGTCGAGTTGCCTATCTCTCCCTAGTATCATAAATATAAGTCGTTATGTCAGCGGTTTCCGAAATACAGCCTGCGGTCATAACGACTTTTGCTCTGTCCGACTTAATGGCCCTATCTGATGGTTTATCCTTACGCAGTGATACCGCTTGTCGCTGAGCCAATTCACAGAGGCCGTAATGATAGAGAGTGCCACC
>OQVO01000391.1_pt1 | contig 14170 bp, 10 predicted proteins | sample 1691511 | NCBI WGS metagenome assembly OQVO01 (sample SAMN03418254, study PRJEB22391) | human gut metagenome | biome: human-gut; feature: organic feature; material: feces | host: Homo sapiens | place: Tanzania | collected 2013-01 | reverse complement strand
ACGCCCGTCAGTGCGGAATACGGATACTCATACTCGGTTCTGCGCCTTATCTCTTCGAGCATACCGCTGTCTGCCGCCGCATTTTCCGCCTCGGAAATTTCTTTAAGAGGCTCTTTCACCTCGCTGATTATTTCAAACTTCATTCTGCGTGCCGCAGGGAGTGTAACGGGAGCTTCTCCCGACCAAAACGGCGCCGCATCGGGATGTCTTAAAAATCCGAGCAGCAGCCAATCCGCCATTGACGACCTTGAAAGAAGCGAAAACGGGAGAATTTTCTTTTCCGTTCCAAGCTCTCCCCTAAGCTGTGCGAGCTTTTTCTGCGGATTATTGTACCTTGTCACGCATATGACTCTCTCCTCTGCTCTCGTCATCGCAACATAGAGAACTCTCAGCTCCTCGGATCTGCCCGATATTTTCTCGGCAATGCCTATCGCCTTTTTGCCGACGGTCGGGTACTTGCACTTGCGCTTTGAATCCCGCCGATCGAAGCAGATTCCAAGCTCGGGATGATAAGCCGCAACGCTCCTTGCCGAATCGTCGTTGAACGAGGCATTGAGATCGGCAAGTATACAAACGGGAAATTCAAGTCCCTTGCTCTTATGTATTGTCATAATATGCACAACGTCGGCGGCCTCGGAAACATCGGCGGCTGACTCAAGGTCGCTGTTTCTTTGCTGTATGCGGTCGATGAATCTGATAAAGCCGGAAAGTCCACGCTTGCCCGACTCCTCGTATTTTGCGGCATAGTCAACGAGCATATTGAGGTTTGCGCTGCGCTGCGATCCGTTTTTCATCGCCGACGCAATCGCCTTGCAGCCCGTTCTGTTGTACATTTCATAAAGGAAACGGTCGCACGGCAGTGTTGCGCTCAGCATTCTCAGCTCGCCGAGCTTTTCAAGAAAGGCGGCGCATTTTTCGTCTCCGCTCTCAGCCGCCTTAACGATACAGTGATATATAGGCTTTTTTCTCTCGGCAATTCTGAGCCGAGCCAGCTCGTCCGCCGTGAAGCCGAATATCGGAGAGAGCAGAACCGCCAGAAGCGGAACGTCCTGAACGGGATTGTCCGTAACTCTCATAAGGCTTAGCATCATACTGATCTCGGGAGAAGCAAAAAATCCCGTTTTATTGGCAACATAAGCCGGTATGAGGTTGTCGGCAAGCGTCTTTGCGTAAATCTCCGCCTTGCCGTTATTCGCCGAGCGCATAAGAATACAAAAATCACGGAAGGACGCCTTGCGGCTGCCGTTCTTATCCCTGACCGTCATTCCGCCTGCGATTATTTCGTTTATCTTGTCGGCGATAAACTGCGCCTCCGTGTCACGTCCGACATTTCCGTCCATATCTCCGACTATATACATTTCCGCCTCGGGGAAATCGCATTCGTCATAATCTGCGGCGGCTACAAGATATTCCTTTTCGTTATAATTAACCGATCCCATATCCTCGGACATAAGCTGGGAGAAAAGGAAATTGACATTTTCCGTTACTCCCGCCCGACTGCGGAAGTTTCTGTCAAGGGTTATCTTTGCAGGATAATTGCCGTCCTCGTAGTCCTCAAGCGCATTTCTGCGTGAGAGAAAAATCTCCGGCATCGCCTGACGGAATCGGTAAATGCTCTGCTTCACGTCGCCGACGGTGAAAAGGTTCATTTCGTCCCTCGACACCGCCCAAAACAGCGTGTTTTGCAGGTCGTTGACGTCCTGATATTCATCGACAAGGATTTCCTCAAAGCGATCCGCAAAGCTCTGCGCAAGCGGAGTTCTGAACGCTTTTCCGTCCTCGCCGTAGCTGACAAGAAGCCTCAGCGCAAAATGGCAGATATCCGAAAAATCATAGCCGTTGGCTCTTTTCTTCTCCTCAAAGAGGATTTCGCCGTAGCGTTTGACTGCCTCAATCAGCTTTTCGGCAACAGGGCGCAGATATTCAATATCCTCCCTGTTCTCCTCCTCGGATGCGCAGAAAAACTCCGCCATCTTTTTCACCCTGTCGGCAATCGTTTTTCTGTGGTTCTTGCAAAGCTCCGCCTGCGGTGAAGAATACTTGTTCGGGAGCCTGCCGAGAGTCGGAATGACCGCCGTCAGGAATGTGTTCCTGATCTCATCCCACGTTCCGCTTTCGAGTGTTTTTATAATTGAATCAACAGCAAGACAGACTTCCTTTATTCCGCCGCCGTATTTCTCTCCTACGACCTCGTCCCCGTCTGCGGCTTTAACCATTTTTTCGCAGAGCTGTCTGCAATACTCCGCCGAGCCCTCTGCATATTCAATAATCGTTCTGCCCCACGGCTGTTCTTCAAGCGGAAGCTCGCTTCTGTAAGCCTCGGTCAGTCCGTCGAGGAAAGCCCCTGGTCTCGCAAAAGCCATAGATCCGTCATAGAGCTTGCAGATAAGGCTCGTCAGCGCACTGTCGTCGGCACCGTTCGCCATTATATTGACAAGCTCGACAAAATCGGGCGAATTTTCCCTGTAAAGCTCGTCCATAACCCTCGACGCCGCATCGTCGCACATCAGCGCAAGCTGTGAATTGTCAAGTATTCCGTAATCCGGAGCGATGTCCAGATCGTGGAAGTTTTCACGCACGATGTCGTTGCAGAAGCTGTCGATCGTGCTTATATTCGCAAACGGGAGCATAACCGCCTGCTTTTTCAGGTGGTCGTTGTCGGGATTTTTTTCTATCTCCGAGAGCAGGGCACGGTAGATTCTGTCTTTCATCTGCGCCGTTGCCGCTCGGGTAAAGGTCACGATAAGAAGCCTGTCCGCCGAGCAGGGCTTATCCTCGTTTTTCAGCCTTTCGATAACCCGCTGAACGAGTACGGCGGTCTTGCCCGAGCCTGCCGCCGCCGAGACGAGGATTGAGCCGTCACGTGAATCAATCGCTTTTTTCTGTTCTCTTGTCCACTCAGGCATCGTCCTCACCTCCCAGCCTTGCCAAGCTCTCCGTATGCTTCAGATTTTCTATTTCCAAGGTTGGCGTGTCCTCATCAACAAGGCACACCTCCTTATAGTCACAGTATTTGCAGACGTCCTCATACGGGCTCCGGCTTGTATTTGAATGAGCGGGTCTGATCGGGATCACACCGTTGTGGAGATCGACCGCCATTTTTGCAAGTATCCTTTCGCATTTTTTCATCAGAAGATCCATCTGCTTGAGAGAAATCAGCGTGCCCGTGCAGTCCCCCTCTTTCTTTATCGACGCAGGGATAAGCACGCCGCTGCCCGTGTTGTCCATCATATAAATAACACGGCTGTCGTCGAGCACCATTCCGTTCATCTTTGCGCCCTTCAGCTTTTTCTTTTCAATCTCGGCGCTGTCCTCGTCACGCTCGGCTTCGACAAACGGCGCATTGACGGGCATATAGAGTATTCCCGCCGGGGTGATGTTTTTATAGTCCCTGAATCCGTTTTTCCAGATCGCAAAAAGATAGATGAGCATCTGCATATTCAGCCCGTAAAAGACCTCGTTGAGATCAAATTTCTTTCCGCTTGATTTATAGTCAACAACTCTGACATAGGTTGTTCCGTTCATTTCCGCAACATCAACACGGTCAACCGAGCCCTTGAGCTTCAGCATTCCTCCGTCGGGAAGAGGTATGTCGTATGTGCCGACCTCGCCGTCATTGTCTATGCTCAGCTCGAACGCAACGGGCACAAAATCGCTGTTTTCAAACTCGGCAACGAGCCTGTCAACAACCTCGCAGACTATAAGCCCGAGCTGGCGGAAGAGATAATCGAACCTCTCGCCCATCTCCTCGCCCGCAGTCAGGTTCTCCTTAAAATAATCCTCGAGAATATCTATAACGCACCTGTCACGCTCCGGCTTCTCCATTGCCGTCAGACCGTCGCTTCCGTATGCGGAAATCAGCTTTTCAAGAATATAGTGTATCGCCGTACCCTTTTGCATCGGGTCAAGCTCGGCGGTCTTTCTCGGCTGTGCATTCAGCCCGTATTTGCAGAAATACTCAAACGGGCATTTGTGGTAAACCTCGGTTCTCGACGCCGACATATACATATTCAGCCCGAAAAGCCTTGTCGCCGTTTCGTGATCGTCAATTCTCATCTCACCCTTTTTGATACTTCTCCTGAGAGCGGCAAGTCTGCCCGCATACTCCGGCTGAGCCTCAAAATAGCTTTCAAGCGTGCTGTGCAGAGCTCCGCCGTTTGCCGTGAGCCTTGCCATAACGTCAAATGCCGACTCCTTGCTCTCGATATACTCCATATCGTCCGTGCACACGGTGTCAACAAGACTGACCTTCGGGAAGATTTTCCTGATCTGCGTTACAATCTCGGACGGGGACGCCTGAGCGCCGTTTATGTCCTTTCTGAGATATGTTACATACAGTCTGTCCGAGGTTGAGAGAAGCGTGCTGTAAGCAATAAAACGCTCCTCCATCATCTTCTCCTCGTAGCTGTCGTCGGTTTTCAGTTCAAATTCGGCAAGCGTGCGGCGGTCATTTTCCGAGAATATTCCGCTTGAATTTGGAATCATCGGAAAAACTCCGTCGTTCATACCGACGGCAAAAACAACCCTCGGTGCGCTCGTTTTAACCCTGTCGGCACTGCCGATCGTTATCTCGTCAAGACCCTGCGGCAGGTTTCCGAGCGAATATGTCGAGATCAGCAGATCGAAAAGATCCCTGAACCTCGAGGTGCTGAGCCTAACTCCCTCAAGCGGATCCGCCACCCTGTCGAGCATCTCCATCAAAAGATTCCATATTCTGTTCTGCTCCGAGGCAAGCTCGGGCTGTGAACGGTTGTTAAGATCAACCGCGAGCTTTTTCAGATTTTCAGCGACATTCATATCCGCAAGCAGATAATATATCGCCTGCGCCGCCTCAAGTGCGGTAAATTCCTTCAGCTTTACCCTGAACCTTTGCAGCGGAGAGACAAGCCGAACTCTTATTTCATTCAGCCGCTGAAGCTCATTTATATTCTCTTCAAGCATCTTCTCGCCGAGCCCGTTCGGGTGCGCCGTCCATTCGTCGAGCCACTTTCTGCCGTTTATCTGCCACATAAGGACATAATTTTCAATGTCGGAAATTTCTTCGATTGAAAGATCGGTCAGTCCCGTCTTTGCAAGGCGCATCAATGCGTCCGTTGAAAACCCCGTCGAGCCGATTTCAATTGCACTCCTGACAAATTCAATCAGCGGTTCGGAGGTTATCGGCTGCCTTTTATCCTCAAAAACAGGCACGCCGTTCTTTATCAGCGCAGAGCGGATCTGCCTTGAATAATTGCTTTCGCTCCTTGAAATGATCGCAATTTCACGGCATCTTATGCCCTCGGTCCTGATCAGTCTCTTCACCGTGCAGGCGACAAATTCACATTCGCTTTCAAAGTCCTCGGCGGAGCAAAGAACAATCTTTTCCGTCTCGCTCTCATACGGCGTGATTTCGCCCTCGTAAAGGTTTTCCTCGAGCGCCTCAAGCTCGGGATTGATTTCATCCGACCGTGTGATACGGATCGGCGGTGCGACCTCGGCTCCGCACGCCCTTGCCCTGCGGATGAGGTTTCTTTTCGTCCTCAGCGTATGTGCAAAAACTCCGAACGGATCGTTGCTCTCGTCCGTGCAAAGAGTGACCCACGTCTCGTCCGCCTGCGCCGTAATCCTCTCAAGCACTGCATATTCCTGAGCCGTGAATCCACGGAATCCGTCAACAAACACCTGCGCACCGTCAAAATTCCTGTATTTGTCAAGAACGCCGCACAAAATATCAAGCGCACATTCGTCGTCAAAATAATTTTGAGAAACAATCGCCGAATACGTCCTGTCAATAAGTAAAATCTCTTCGAGCTTATCACGAAGCAGGGACGGCTCCATTTTGCCGAGAGTCTGTTCAATCAGCTCGGGAGTTACGGAGCACTGGCGAAATTCCTTTATCGTTTTCAGCATCTGCATTATAACGGCGGAGCTGTATCTGTGACGTGAATACAGCTTGAGATCATCGCCGATTTCATCAAGCGCAACGCTCATAAGCATCGCCCTTGTGCTGTCGTCAAGCGCCTTTTTTGAATTAAGCCCGTATTTTTTCAACAGATTCTCGGCAAGAAAAGAAAAACTGACAACATTGACGCTGTCCGCCCCCTTTTCGCCGAGCAGTTCAAGCATTTTCTTCTCCGTGTGGAAAGAATACTGCTCGGGCACGATGAGCGTTACCTCCCCGCCCCGGGCAATCCTGCTTTGTATTTCATTGTAAATGCGGGTAGTTTTTCCGCTTCCGATCCGTCCCGTTACAAGCCTGAGCATATTTTCCCTCCGAGCGTATTAATCAATATTACAATTATATAATACTTTAAATATAAAAGCAATAAAGAAAAAAATTCGGCAGTACCACGAAAGGTACTGCCGTCCGATTTATATGGCTATATTGATAAATCCCGTTCTTGTTATGAATGGGTTTTTCTCGTCAAAGAACTTTTCACGTTGGCGTTCAATGACCTTTACCGTTTCAATCTGATCATTGTCTGCGTAGGCGGAGCTGACATTGACCGACGCAATTCCCGAAAACGAGCTTGTCGCCTTTTCATTTGCGGCAAAAGCGACCACCTTGTAGAAATATTCGCCCGAGTGATCCGCCGAGAAGTCCGTAAATTCCGTGCCTCTTACATCGCTTATTGCAATATAAACTCCGTCCTCCGAGCGGGAACGGTAAACAACGTATTTCTCCGCTCCGTCAACCTTTTTCCAGCTCAGCTTGGCAAATCCGTTTCCATCGTTTTGAGCCTTTGAAATCTGCGGCGCCGGGAGCTTCGCCGTGATATACATTATGTCTGTTATATCGCTGTCGTACTTATCCTTTTCGGCAAGGGTTTTGAGCTTGTAGTAATATCTCCTGCCCTCTTTAACATCCTTGTCGACGTAGCTTGTCTCGTTTCCGCCGAGCTTTTTGTGCTCCTTATATTTTCCGTCCGAGGTCTCGCAACGGTAGATGATGTAGCCCTTCGCCTTATCAACCTTATCCCAGCTTATGCCGATCTCGTTCTTCGATATATTGGTCAGCCTGATGTTCTGCGGCTTGCCGATCAGAACGTTTACGTCAACCGATGAGAAAGCCGAGCCGTAATTTGTCGTTCCCGTGAGGGTAACCCTGCCGTAGCCCATACCGGTGATTATACCGTCGCTGCTGATCACGGCAACACTCGGATCCGATGAGGTCCATGTAACACCCTTGTCGGTTGAGCCGACGGGAAGCTGCGCCCACATAATTTCCGCAGTCTGTCCGACTCCGACATTTACCGAGGTTTCGCTGAGTACAAGCTGCTGAGGCTTATCGCTGACGGTCACAACCGCATACATCGGTCCCGTGAACAGGTTGCCGTTGATTGTGACATAGGCTCTGTAATAATATGTTGTGTTCGGGGTGAGCTTGCCTGCCTTTTTCTCAACATTCATCGTGAGACTGACGGTCTTTGCCGATGTTCCCGAAACAACGGAATATTTTTCGAGTTTATTCTTGTCCGAGCCGAAATAGAAGCCCGCCGCCGAAATATAATGTCCGCCGTTGTTGTTAACCGAGCCGTTGAGCGTTGCGTTGACCGAGGTTATATCGCTTGCCGATGTCGTGACAACCGAAAGATTATCCCTCGAATAAACCGTGGAATCGGAGCGTGACGCACTCGCCGACGAGACTGACGCCGCAAACGAATATGAACCGACATATGTAGCCGCATCGTTGTACTTCGGCACTCCGTAGCCGAGAATATATGAACCGTGAAGCTCTCTCGTCCTGCCGTTGCACATATAGCCCTCATCGCCGCCCGTGTTTCCCTCAATCGTAAAGAGACTTCCGCCCGAAACGCCGGTAACAATACCGATATGCTGTGCGCCCGAACCGCCGTCCCAATTGAAGAAAACCATATCGCCCGGCTTCGGCACATAGCCCGAGGAGCGTGAATAATAGATCGACCTGCTTTGATACCAATCGGTCAGCGATCCGCAGTTGCCCAGACGGGGCACGATTGACGACGGGATTCCTGCCTGTGAAGCGCACCAGGAAATGAAGTATGCGCACCATGCGCCGTTCGGCTCTCCGAACGATGCGCCGTATTTTGTGTATCCGCCGTCGCTCGAAGATGATATCGGATTGCCTGCGCTGTCAAGCTCGGTATAGCCGAGCTGGGTTTTTGCGACACCGATCAGATCTGCAATATGCGAGCCTGTGTTTCTGTGTGTGTTCGGATAATAGTCGGGATAACCGGCAGCCGACGCCTCAAAGGCAATGCAGAAGCAGAGCGCAATAACCATAACGGCTGCGCCGATGCGTTTAACTCCGGTTTTTATCACTTACGACCATTCCTTCCTGTAAATTTATATAAGTATATTTTATCAAATTGTCCGCTTTCTGTCAATGAAGCAGAGTGGTAATGATTCCCGTCAGAGAACCGAGGATCATCAATCCCGCAAGAACAAGCGCAATTATTTTCGTCGTGTTTCTGTTCATTTCTTTTTGTCCTTCTTTTTAAAATATCCCGCCTTTGAGAATGCGGTTATAAACATACCCGTCAGCGCTCCCGAACACACACAGAAACACAGGCTCGCATATTTCAGATCCGCTCCCGCCGCACCGATTATCAGGTCGGTCATCGTATCGATCAATCCCGCCTCGGTGTTGAAGCCCGAACGCTGCAAATTGAGCCCGTAGAGCCTGTCCATAGTAAATTCGTAAAATTCCCAGCCCGTCAGAAGCATAACGGAAAAGGCAAGGCCGAACATCGCCGCCAGCGCAGGGCTCAGCTTTTTGTCTTTCGGCTGTCTGCTCTGAATTATAATCGCCAGCTCGTAGCTGCCTGCGGCGGCAATATATCCCGCAAAGAAGTGCTCGGGAATGTCGATGTGCTCAAATGTCGTGAATTTGTTGATCGTTGAACCGACAACAACGCCGAAACAGATCAAAAGGTTCAGCATTGTCTGTACCCTATGCGGCACAAGGGTTATGAACGTCTTTCCGCCGAGGAGCTGAAAGAGATCCCAAAGGAATGTGAAAATTATGGCGAATATCGCCTCCAAGAACTCGGTTGTGTATCCTGTGAAGAGCATCACCGCTCCCCAGACAAACAGCAGTCCGCGGCAAACATACCACGTGATCTGAACCGCTTTCGGCAATTTCGGGATTTTATTTAAAGTCTTTTTCTTCATAGCGCACCTTACAAACATTATTTCTGAGTTTAAATTATACTTCAATTTAATGCTTAAATCAATACCCTGAAACGCAATTTAACAGAATAGTCAAAAACTGTTGCATTTTGAAAAATTATGTCTTATAATAATCAACGGAAACCATTAAAAGTGAGGTTAATAACAATGTCAAACAAGGTTTTAGTTGAAACATCGGCACGTCACGTTCATGTCACTCAGGAGGTTCTCGAAACTCTCTTCGGCAAGGGATATGAGCTTACAAAGAAGAAGGATCTTTCTCAGCCGGGTCAGTTCGCATCGAACGAGAGAGTTCAGGTTATCGGTCCCAAGAGCAGCTTCCCTGCCGTTTCGATTCTCGGACCCGTTCGTCCCGAGACTCAGGTTGAGCTTTCAGCTTCCGACGCACGTTCAATCGGTGTTAACGCACCCTGCCGTGAGTCAGGAGATATCGCAGGCAGCGGCGCTTGCAAGCTCGTAGGTCCCGCAGGTGAGGTTGAAATCAGCGAGGGCGTTATCGTTGCAAAGCGTCACATTCACGCAACCCCCGAGGATGCCGAGAAGTTCGGTATTAAGGATAAGGAAATCGTTTCCGTAAAGATTGATTCAAACGGCCGTTCGCTCATCTTCGGCGACGTTGTTGTAAGAGTAAGCCCCAAATATGCCCTTGCAATGCACATTGACACCGACGAGTCAAACGCAGCGTTTGCAACTCCCGGTCTTATGGGCGAGATTATTAAATAAGTACATATAAAAACAAGCTGTAATTCACACCGCATCCACCCGGATCAGCCGTGAATTACAGCTTTTTTGTTTTAATACAATATCATTCTTTATTTTCGGTGCCGTCCGTCGGAACTGTTTCCGAACGAGCGGCTAAATGTTCAAGTATATTTTCGTCGGAAAACAATTCGTCAAATGTGAGATTGAAAATTTCGCATATTTTCATAATGTTCCTTGGCTTCGGCAAGGTATCGCTTGTTTCGTATTTTGCGATAGCAGGGCGACCGAGTCCGAGCTTGTCGGCAAGCTGCTGTTGAGTCATTTTGTTCGCTTTACGTGCCGCTTTTAAATTTTCCGAAAATCCCATAAATATTTCCTCCGCAAATAAAAAGTGCGCAGCCGAAGCCACGCACGAAAAATACACGGCTTGATTGCTGCGGCAAAAACCCAATTCTCAAAAAAGACGAATACGGAAAAGCCGGTATTTTTACACAAAAATACCTTCATCTTTTTTGAAAATATTCAATTGGGTTATGTCGCAAAAGTATTATATCACTTATAACAATAAAAATCCAGTATTATTTATTTTTGTGCAAATAATTTACGAAATTAAGTGTATTAACCAAATGTCAGCAATATATCTCTCGGAGCCCCTTTAGGGCAGCGATACGAGAGTGACGGAGGGAATAAAGACAAATTTGAAGAGACAAAAATACCCCTCCGACTTCGGCACAGTCGCCGGGGAGGTTAAAATATTTTCCATCAGAACGTAAATAACCCACTCGGTCGGCAGAGACATCATACCGTCAACCGTCTCAACCTTGCTTTATGAAAATTAACGCAATTAATTTTGCCGAATATAATAATATTGCCGGATATCATTTTTGATCCCCGAAAAAGATGATTATTCCGTCAAATGATTGGCAAATATAATTATGACAATCAAAATCTCGGAGAGTGATAAAAATGACAATAAAACGGGGAGATATTTATTATGCGGATCTCAGCCCGGTCGTAGGCTCTGAACAGGGCGGTATGCGTCCGGTTCTGATCGTACAGAATGATGTCGGCAACAAGTTCAGCCCGACGGTTATCGCCGCCGCAATAACAAGTCAACGGTTTAAGACGGAGCTGCCGACCCACATCCAGGTGGATGCCCGGGACTGCGGTCTCTCCAAGGATTCCATAGTTTTGCTCGAGCAGGTCAGGACGATAGATAAGCAGAGACTTAAGGAGCGAATGGGAAACCTCGGCGAAAGGGATATGACAAGGGTGAACAGGGCACTGTCTGTCAGTCTCGGAATAATAAACTGATGCTTCACCAAAATTAAAAGCTATAATTCACGATCTGAGCAATCTCGGTGTGAACTATAGCTTTTGCCTTTATTTCCTGAGAATTTTTTTATCAATAACCGCCATACATTTGTCAAAGATAAATGTCAATGCAAGTGTAACAATAAATGTTGCAATCAGGAAGATATACCTGTGATCAGCCAAGCCGATCTTCTTGAATACAGCCATCGGTATCCTTTGCAGAATGTATATTGCAAAAACGTGACTTCCGGTGAGCTGAAGAAATCCGTTGTTAAGCTGAATTTTCATCATAGCAAGAACAATCACGCCGATAAAGAATACACAGCAAAGAGAAAACTGCTCCACGCCTTTGGATCTCATTCGATAGAAGAACAGAAATCCTGCAAGGGCGATTGCGATAAAGCAGGTGTAAAGGAAATCACTTTTCATAAACACCTTGTCAAGCTTATCCTTGAATAATCCGTAGAACATACCGAGAGGATAACATATCAATGTGTTGTAATAATAAGGCGGCTTTTTCGCCCTTATCATCAGATAAATAAACCCTACGGTCAGTACGGCTGTGATAACCGTGCCGATGTATTTGTTGCCTCGGCAGACGATAAATGAGATAAAAACAATTAAATACAGGCATAGAATTGCAAGGATGTACCAGTTGCTGTTACCGATGCTTTCCCAACCTGTGAGGGCGAGCAAATTTGTTCTCAGGGGATAGCTCTTGCCGAGACAAAGATTCAGAAGCATAAAGAGAACTACGGCGATATCAAAATGAATCAGAACACTGAGAAAACGTTTCTTCGGGATGCTCTTGACATATGGCATCCCTTTCTTTGAAATTGAACATATAATTCCATAGCCCGAGAAGAAAAGAAATGTTGTAACAACAAGCTGTCCGAGATGCGACTTAAAAAAGAGAAACGACTGATCGACAAGTCCCGATCCGAATCTCACATACTGTGTAAAATGGCACAGGAGAACAAGCACAACAAAAATACCGTTTATTGCAGTGGTGTTCTCCTTTGAAAGATAGTCTTTGTGAAACTGACCCTCTCCGGCGATCTTCATCGATGAGCACGAAACTATCAGTAAAAGAAAAAGAAAATAAATCATTTATATCCCTCCGTATTAACTTCATAATACCATATATGGAATATTGTGTCAAATCTCACCTTATATAACCTCGAAAATGTATGTTGCTTTTTTTGAAAAATTATGTTAAAATGACTTGTATTTTTCTGTAAGGAGCTGAATGGCATGAAGAAAAAGATTAAGTATGCGGATTTCCCCGATATGAAAACCCTGAAAGAAATTATTGATTTCGGAGGCAAAAGGGGAGGAGACAAGCCTCAGTATACTTTCTATAATTTTGACGGCGAGGTTGAGACAAAGACCTTTGCACAGGTTAACTACGATCTTACAGGTCTTGGTCAGTACCTTTATAAGCTGGGACTCAGAGGCAAAAAGGTTGCGATTCTCAGTGAAAACAGCTATTATTGGATTGCATGCTACTATTCGATTATTACCGGAAAGATTACCGCTATTCCGATGGATCCGAAGCTCCCCGATGACGATATAATCGACATTATGGTTCGCAGCGGATGCAATGCCATTTATTACAGTGACGACTTTAAGGACACTGTTGAAAAGATGAAAACCGCCGACGGCGTTGTAATTGAGCAGTATATCAGAATCGAAGATTTCTACTCGATGGTTGAGGAGGGTCACAACGAAGTTAAAAACGGCGAAAAGAGCTATCTTGAGGATGAGGTTCTTCCGGACGATCTTGCTTTCCTTGTTTACACCTCCGGCACAACGGGCAAGAGCAAGGGCGTTATGCTTTCGCAGAATAACGTTGCATCCGACTGTGTCGCTTCCTGCCGTGTTATGACGGGCGGTCCTGCAATCGGATTTCTGCCGCTTCACCATGCGTTCTCGTGGGTCGGCGCACTGTTCTCGGGCAATCTTCTTACGGAGTGGGGCTTTATCTGCCGCAGCCTTAAGGATATACAGAAAGATATGAATACATATCATCCGCAGAATTTCTCTGCTGTTCCTCTGGCAATTGAGACGATTTACAAGAAAATCTGGTTCACCGCAAGAAAGTCGGGCAGAGAGGAAATGCTCAAAAAAGGCCTTAAAATCAGTAACTTCCTCAGAAAACTCGGTATTGATAAGAGAAGAAAGATTTTCTCCGAGATTATCAACAACCTCGGAGGCAATCTTGAAATGATTGTTTGCGGCGGAGCATATCTTGATGAGAAGTATGAAAAGGGTATGGAGGACTTCGGAATCAAGATTATCAACGGCTACGGAATCACGGAGTGCTCTCCTGCCGTTACCTGCAACAGACTTGACGCATACAAAACGGGCAGCGTCGGAATACCGCTCCCGTGTAATGAAATTAAGATCAAGGATCCCGACGAGGACGGAGTCGGCGAAATCTGCGTGCGCGGTTCAAATGTTATGATGGGCTACTACAACGAGCCCGAGGCAACGGCGGCAGTGTTCGACGGTGACTGGTTCCTGACAGGAGATTACGGATATATCGACGAGGACGGTTTCCTATTCTTCCGTGGAAGAAAGAAGAATCTTATCATTCTTTCGAACGGCAAGAATGTTTCTCCCGAAGAAATTGAGGATAAGCTCTCGACGATAGAGTATGTCAAGGAGGTTGTCGTATATGAGGAGAACGGATATATAACCGCCGAATTTTTCCTTGATACGGTTGACACCCCGGACGCTAAGGACAGAATCAAGGCCGACGTCAACGAGATAAACAGAAGGATGCCGTCCTATAAGCAGGTCGCAAGGGTAAAGACGAGAGATACTGAGTTCCCGAAAACCACTACTCTTAAAATCCTCAGAAATTACAAATAAAAATCAGGGGCTGTCGTTATGAAACACGACAACCCCTTTATTTATGGTATTTGCCTCCGCTGTTGATGCGGAAGGATCTGTATATTTGCTCGAGAAGCATTATTCTTGCAAGCTGGTGAGGAAAGGT
>OQVO01000390.1_pt1 | contig 14175 bp, 22 predicted proteins | sample 1691511 | NCBI WGS metagenome assembly OQVO01 (sample SAMN03418254, study PRJEB22391) | human gut metagenome | biome: human-gut; feature: organic feature; material: feces | host: Homo sapiens | place: Tanzania | collected 2013-01 | reverse complement strand
ATGCCAGTCATTCAAAGCATTATTCAGCTCCTTGTAAGAATCTTTGCTAAGATTAATGCCTTGATATTTTAGCAATACCCTTTCTGTAGCACGGGCAATCTCCCCATTATGATAGTCAAGCCATTCCTGAATCAACTTTCTTCTTGGGAAACAAAACTTATCCCAGAACCATTTTGTAATATCTTTCCACTGTGGAAGATTGATTGTGATCTGTCTCATTTCTGAATACGTGTTATTGTTAATCCGATATTCAGGGTAGCCAGGCAGAAAGCCAGCGTTATGGGGTGCTCCCCTCTGACTATTCCAACAGAGGGAAGCAGCATAAACTGATTTTCGATTGTACCCACGAATAACTCTATTCTTATCATTTCTCAGAACTCTCTGGGTTTTCCATAAAGGGATACTCGGATGCTATCCACATTGGAGGCTGTGTCGCTCCAGATCTCACACTTGCCCAGACACGTCCTGTGAACAGGATCCTGAGCCTGTCCAGGAAAGAACATTTCCAGCAGCTCACACATTGTGTCCCATCCGTCCATACAGGAAGCGGAATTTTACTACAACTGCCCTCCTCTGAGGGTGCATACAGCTTGCGATTTGCCAGCTTGAAATTTACAGGTCTTAAAGAACTCATAACTTACTTCTTTGATAATTTGTCTATCTTCTTAAGTAATTTGTCTGGATCGTGAGCGATCTTCTCTGCTTCCTCCCACTTGAAATATGCCTCTGAAAACTCTCTTGGGATAACACAGTTCGCGCTGGCACACGCACCAGACAAAACGGTTAGCTCATATCCATCCCACGTTTCCCTGTCTGCATCCGTCTCTTGCAGTCGAAGGTCAATATACTTGTGGATCCTGGCTTTTGCATCATCCACGGACGTAGCAAGCAGCAGCCAGGTATAAGATCTTGTATTGTCATTTGTCTTGACTAAGGTCTGGATATTGTAGAAATCTGGCAGAACCACATTTTTGTCCTCCACATAATTACCCTCACTGTCGGTAGCCATTTTCTTGAAATTATCGTCAGGAATCACGATACAGGAGATGTGGCTTTTGGCAGATTCTATCTTGAACGCTCCGACAAGTGTCTGTTCCAGATAGTCTCTGGCAATAGTAAGTGCCTGATCCATGCTCTGGGCAAACAGAATGTATTTACGCTTCTTTGTGAAACCTCCTCCAGAAACAGCAATACTCCAGAGCGTATCTTTTCCATATTCCACGAACTCTCCAGGTCTCTTAACATTGGTAACGCTCACGCTCTTTACATCGCCTGTTTGAATGTAGAAATTGATTGTGGATACGTTGTCAGGATCCAGCAACTCGCCCTTACGCATAACCAGCTCATTTCTGGTGACTGTCACAGCTTCCCCTGTATCCTCATCCAAGAAAGTTTCTTCCCATTCTCTCACCACATTGGCAGCAAGGTACTTTCCTGCCATTTCCTTAAGGTCTGAGGTGGGAAATATAAACTCCTCGTACCTCGTTTTCAAAATTTGCTTTTCCATTGTTTGATAGTTATAAAATGTCGTTTATATCATTGCCTGTCGCTGCTCGGAACTCAGCCCTGAGCCAGCTTATCTCTGCTCTCAGCTCCTCAATTTTCTTATCCTGCCTATGGTGCAGCCCCTCATTCAACAGGTTCCAGTATCTCAGCGTTCCAAGCCGTCCCAGATCTGCCATTTCTTTCTCGCTCAGCCCTACGGATCCGCTACGCCTGGTAGCATCCCATTTGGTTACGATCCTGCCATCTTCCGTATAGTACAGCAGTCCTGTGTCTCTGTTCCACAATGCCTCTTTCAAGTGACTGGCAACCTTTTCCACCAAGCTCTCAGGAACACAGTAGTAGAAATACGTCACCTTTGGATCCTCGTGGTGGTGATTCTTTGCAAAGTCCGCTTTGTAGTCAGACCAGGAACGTTTGATCTCAACCTCAGTAAGCCTCCCTGCTGGTGAGCACGAAACGAAATCAGCCTCGTGCCAGAGCAATCCCCAGGAAACGTTTGGAACCATAACACAGCTCCTCACGTCCCACTTTCCGCTATTGCGCAAAGCTGCCTGAATCTCCTTTACCGTCATTGCAGTTGCTTTCATCCTCTCCTTGCTTTTCTTGTCTCTGCCTTATGAGGAGCATCGTAACTATTATGGCACTTCTGGCACAATGCCCTGAGGTTTGACGGATCGCAATTCTCTGGCGTGTGATCCAGGTGAGCTATTGTCAGTACCACCCTGGATCCGTTGTCCCTGACGGTATAGTTCGGAATACCGCAGAACTCACAGCAGTTGTGCGCCCTTTCCAGGATTCTTGCCCTGATCTGCTTCCAATCCTTTGGGTATCTGGATCTGTTTTCTGGCTTTATCGGCATAATCAATACTCCTTTCCGTGCTTGAACTCTCTGTGCCTGTTGTACTCCATTTTCAGGGTTACGAACTTGTGCAGTTCCACACCCAGCCTATCTGCCAGTCCATAGATAGCCTTGATAAGCTCGGAGAAAGCCCTGTTCTGGGGCATTGCCTTTCTGGAATCAAAGAATATCGCCACGTGAGCCTGTAAATCAAAGATCATTTCCGTAAAGCTGGCAGTCTCATCCCAGGAATGAATCGTACCGCAAAACAAATTTGAAAGGTCTGCACCCCTCATCGCAGCCAGATCCAGCAGCCTTATCACTGTATCTGCCAGCTCATCCTCCACGGTGTCCTTTACGTAGGTTCTGAACCAGTAATCGAAGATCTGCTCTGGGTTGTATCCCTCGTGAGGACACACAGGCTCTTTCATTGCCCTGCTGAAAGCATCCAGCTTAGCCCTGCTGTGCTTCCTGTCAGCTTCCACAGCCTCGGACAGCTCACAGATCACCAGACAGAGCCAGTGAGGTAAATTGCGCTCCTCATCGTGGAATCCGTGCGTGCTTGCGTTGCCGTACACATCCGCTGCCAGTGCATTGAAATCTATTGTATTAAGTGCTTCTATATTCATTTCAAAAAAATAGTTGATTGTTATCTGCTTTTAGAACAATACTGGAGCTTCATCTATAGTCTGGAACGCCTCGGCAGTTGTCGTGTGCAGTCTGTTCCCCTCAATCAACCTTGCTCCATTACTACAGCAAAGAAGCTCAATAGGGAAGCTGTGCACTTCATCTGTGAATGCTGCCAGCATACCGTGGGCAACACGCTTGACTTTACCAGAGATCTCACCACACTTGCCCATCCATACCAGCGTGTCCCCTGGCTGTACTGTCTCAATCTGTATCATCGTCTGTAGCTTAATGTCTGGGTGAACTGAATTGCATCGAACATTTCCAGAAGCCTATCACCGACACGATCTCCGTAACGCTGCCTGAACTCATCAGGAGTGAGGTTGCTGGTAATGATCGTGAACTTCTGCCTGTCGTACCTGTAATAAAGCAGCTCCACCACTGGAGAATACTCATTGCCCCAGGACTTGACTGTGGGAGGCTCCACGCCCACATCGTCCAGAAACACCATTTTCGCAAACTTGAACTGGTTGTATCTGCCATTCTCCATATCCACGGCTTGCTTGCTCAGCTCCATTGCCGTAGTCTGGGAAACAGAGCACCGTCTGTCTTGTCCGATCTCGTAATTGTCATACAAGAAAGCAATCAGCCTACAGATAGCACGTGCCAGAGTTGTCTTGCCAGAACCCACACGTCCATAAAGTAGGAGACCTGGCTTACAATCCCCACACAGCCACTTTGCAGCCAGTCTGCACCTATCCTCGGTAGCTCTGTCATTGTCATAGGCTTTGTTCCTTTTCAGTACCTCAGCCTTGTAACACATACGGAGCATCTTTTCAACCTCCTCCTGTGGATATTCGGAGATCCTAAAGCGTTGTTCCGATGCTGTATCTACTGCTCTCCTCAGAACCGCTGCCAGCTTCTCTATGTTTGTCATTTGTCCCATTTTTTTTCATCTGTTCATTATATGCTTCTACAACCCAATTCAGAATTGCCCTGTAGTCGCTGGTGTATTGATATTTCTTGGTGTTGCTTCCCTTAGTATTGTCAAGTTTGCGGATCATCCAGTCCGTCTGTTGTTGTCCAAATTTCTGAACCAGCTTACCATATTCAACCTCAGAAAGGTGGACGTATTCAGAATACGCCTTTTTCTTGCGTATTCTGGCTCTTTCTTGAGGTTTTAAGCCGTCAGCCCTACAACTTGTAGCCTTGCCCCCTTTACGTCCAGCTATGGCTCTCTTTCTGCTCAGTTCATTCTCACGAACCATTCTTCTGGATATGATTGCACCATCTTCACGAACCCCACACACGCCAGCCTTAATCAGCTTGGAAATCCAGGTTGTGCCGCCCTGGGAATCAGATCCAATCAGGGCGACAATCTCAGCCTGTGTGTAAGGTTTTCCACTTGGATTAACCATTACGCCCCTTTCAGGGCTTTCCCACATATAGCAGAGCATATCCATCCACAGCCCCCTTACGTCAGGAGCCAGCACCTTAAGCTCAGGGCAGCAAAGCCAGTCCCTGGTATCAAAAGGCATAGCAGGATATTTGCTCTTTGTGCTCATTACAGGATCCTTTCTCCAACGGTGAAATTAAACGCCAGGTATTCTGTCCAAAGCTCCGCAAACGTGTTCGCAAAGTACCGTGCCTTTTCTTTTGATTCCTGGCACAAGCGGAACCCAAAGTACGCATTCGTATACGTAGGATGGTAATTCGTATGCAGATAACCGAACCCAGCACTCGCACCATTATTCGCACTCCCACCGAACAGGGCAGCACAGTCGTAATCCTCTGGATTACTCTTGATCTGCGCCACTTTCTCTTTAGTGTATAGACAGAACCAGGGGAACCAGAAATAAGTATTACCGTCCCACTCTGCCTGAGGCTTAGGCTCCCAGCTCTTACCCCACAGGGCACGGCTGATAGTCTCCAGCTTCATAAGTGCCTTGATATGATCTGGAACAGCCAGATTTACGAAATCCACAGGCTCAATGCCCAGAGCTTCGCAAGCATCCTCGTAAGTCTTGATTGTTGTATGATCGTCCAATGTAGGACGTGTAAATAATTTCTCTCCGAAAAGGTCTTTCAGCAAAGCCTTTGCTTCGTCAGAACCTTTTGCGAATCTCTCTTTGATCTGTGCAGCCCCCAGCATTACCGCTATTCCGCTGCTTTTGTCATTATTTGCCATTTTGTTAGCGTTTTAAGTCTATTTATTGGTGTTTTGTGCAATTTCTCTCCAGTATTTGTCAGGATCTGGTATGTCTATACCCAGATACTCGGAACCGTACTCCCTGAGCTTTTCACAATAGCTACTGAACGTCACTGTATCCATTGTTGCCGTGCTGCCAGGGAACGTCACAACCTCAGCTGTATATTTGTTCACCACCTGTTTTGCAGTCAGCATATTCTTGAAATACTCGTGCACCTCCTCGCAGTTCGTGAACTCCCATCCAGCATCCAGCAACGCATCCAGCAGCATAGGGTAGATACAACCCCACAGCCAGCCGTTCTGATCCATAGTCCTGGGTTTCCTCACCCTCGTAATCTCAAGCCTGTATATGCCATCCAGGGCATTGTTCAGCCAGTCATACAGAGGTCTGAGGTTGAACAGGCCGTTCCGCTTTTCAATCTGGAGCTTTGTTTTCATCAGTCAGCGAACATTACACACGCCTGGAGATCCACAGCCTGGGCAACGGCATAGATAGCCTCGGCACGTCCTTTCAAGCTGTCCGTGTAGTCGGAAATCTCTGCTTTGTTGGTAGCCACGTAGTAGCCGTTGCTGGTGGCGATTACGCACTTTACCACGCCCTTGACACGGATATAGTTCACAATCTTTCTGAGCCTGGCATCGTTAATCTGGTAGCCAGCCTTTGTCAGGCATTCGCAAATATGTTTGTTGGTGACAGAGTTTGCCTTTCCAACGTGTGCAGCCAGCCCTCTTGCCACAACAGGCATCAGCGTATTAAGCTCGTACTCGTTAAGCTCGGCTGTCTCAATTTCAAATCCCTTTAGCATAATTTGTTCATTTCGATTGTTAAACCTGGGTAAGCAGCATATACGCACTTGCCACATACCCCCTGAATCTCGCTGACAAAGTTCTTTTCGTCAGCATTGTTTCCGCTTAGGTGTATCAGTACCACATTCTCCACCTGGCTCAGGTCGTTTGCCAGCAGGATACCCTTACAGGTCTCCAGCTCCAGGTGTGAAGTCATAAGACGTTCCCTCTGGCTTTTGGCTGTCCTGCCCTCTATGATCGCCTGTGTCAGAGCATAGTCTGAATAGTTGCATTCAATGAGGATCTGGCTCAGTCCAGGGAAAGTGTATTCGCACATAAAGCTGTCCGTAAGGAATAGGATCCGTCCTGTCTCTGGGTGTTCGATAAGGTAGCCGACACATGGCACATCGTGACAGGCATTGAAAGGGAGCACCTTGAAATTGCCCACTTTGTATCCTTTGCCTGGAGTGATAGCAATGGCACGTGTATCTCTCACGCCCTTTGCAGTCCACACATCCTCCAGTGCCAGTGTCGTGATACCACTTTCCACTATCTGCTGTACATATCCAGCGTGATCGTTGTGACGGTGAGTAACCAGGCAACCAGCCACCTTTCCGAGGTTGAATCCCAGAGCTTTCTTGACCTCCTTGAAATTCACCCCAGCCTCCACTATCAGAGCTTCCCTGGAATTGTCAAAAATGTAGCAATTCCCCTTTGACGAGCTGCCCAGTACCCTCAGTGTCATATTCTGTCCTCCTTAGAATCCCGGATCAACTGCCGGTGCTGGAGCTTCTATCTGAGGAACAGGAGCCGCTGCCACATCCTCAAAATTGGCTCCGTCCATAACGATCTCCCTGCTATTGGCACCTTTCTGAATCTCACCGTCTCTCACCTCGTAATCGTCACCAGACTGATCGTCCACCATAGCACTCTGCATTTCGATTGACAGATAGCCATATTTGCTCAGGAGCAAGCGGATGACGGTTTTCATGGCCATTGAGTGGAAATTACCCAGCCAGCCAACTGTCTTGCTCTCCACCTGGACAGGCTGTGCTGCCAGAGCCACAAGCTGCTCCACAGTTACCTCCCTGCCCAGACCCTTACTGAATCTCTTGGCGTGCAGAGCCATCTGCTCCACAGTCATATACATAGCCTTAGCAAAGCCGTTCAGTAGCTCAAAGTAGCAGAAATACCCTACCACCTTATCACTGAGCCTGGTACCATCAAAGCTGACTTCTCCAGTGAGCTTATTGACGGTCTGTAACTCGCCCTCATACACCACATCAGCGTTGATTGTCTTGTAGTAGCCTGTACGCATTGCAAGCTGGATATAGCCCTTGTATCCGAGCTGGAACGTAGGTTCCATAACTTTCTGCCAGCTCTCTCTGCCTGTAGCAGGATCCTTAACCTTGCGATTGTTGTTGTAAGCAATCACGTAGGCAAAGCCCAGGGCACGGTTGATAGGGAGCTTAAGCACTGCTGCTTTCAAAGCCTCGCAGATCACCTTGTTAGGATCGCACTGCTGTAGTGAAATATCCGTGTTATACAGGTCAATGATTGATGCCACGAAGCTGGGAGCATTCTTGCCCAGAGCGTTCCTGAACTGAGCCTGTACGCTGTCGGCATTCAGGTTCTTTTTGAGTATGTCCACAGGCTTCACGGTTTTCGCCACCTGTTGTCCCTGCTGTTGTGCAGCCACTACCTGTGTCCCCTGGCTGCTGGGAGCTTGAAAATTGTTTCCCATATCGGTAACTATTTAATGGTTAATTCTTTGTCGGCACTCACGTACAGATTGACGATCTGTGACACTGTAGGCAGCAGCTGGTTCACACCCTCTCTGTTGTCAATGAAGATTGGAGCTGCCATACCCTTAGACTTGCAGATCGCATTGATAATGTCAAGTCCAGCGTTGATCTTGCCAGCGTTGTTCACGTCAGGATAGGGAACACCGTTCACCGTGCAAACACAGGTGAGCTTTTCGCCACCGTTCAACTGGGCATCTACAAAGGAGAATGATACCAGGCTGAACATTCCATTTATCCTCTTAAGCAGCTCAGCATCCTTTGTTTTCTGAAAATCTGTAGCTGTGAACTCCAACCCCTCCAGCTCCACCAGTCGCAGATTTGCAGCCGTCCGCTTCTCCTCCAGTATGGCTATCTCGGCATCGGCACGCTCTATTTGGTCTCTCTTGGCAATCCTCTTTACCAGTACGTCAATGTTTGCACCCAGAGCAGCCTTTGCCTCTTTGAGGTCTGACAGATCCACGGTCTTTGCCTCCTGGGTGAGCTGGTTCTGTAGATCGGTAATCTCATTCTGGAGTGATATGCAAGTGCTGTCCTCGGCAATAATATTTGCCACGTCTGGAACAGCTGGAACAGCAGCCCTCTTGGCCTCCAGCCCAGCTTCCTTGCTGTCAAGCTCCTGCTGTGCCTTTTCATACTCCACTTTGCAATCCTGGAGAAACTTCTGGGCTTCGTCTGCCTGTTCTTTGAGCCTCTTACCCTCTGCCTGGATAGCTTTCAGAGCCTCAGCTTTGGAACGGTTGAAATTCGCCTCCAGTTCGTTTCTCTTCGCCTCTATATCCTCAGGCTCCAGCGGTCTCTGGCACGTAGGGCAAACGAAAGCACCCTCAGGAAAAGTGAGCTGTTCAGCGTTCTTATCCAGGAACTCCTGGCGTTTTGCAACCAGCTTCTGATTCAGCCTGCCAAGCTGGCTCTGCCTGTCAGCAATCTCCCTATTGATATTCTCCAGCCTACGTACAAGTGAGGTGCACTTGTAATCCAGATCCCTGACTTCCTGCTGTGCCTTAGAAACGGAATCCTCGGCCTGGCTCCTCAGTTCGCTCTGCCTCCGTGACAGCTCCAGCTGTTTGTCGCTGATCTGCTTCTGGATATTGTACTTTCTCTGAAACTCAGCTTCTGCCACCTGGTTCTTATCGGCTATCTGGGCATCTATCTCAGCCACTTTTGCCTTTTTGTCTTTCAGCTCCTGTTCCAGGGCTTTCCAATCCTCAGCCTCAGGACGGATTCTCTGAGCAGTCTCTATGCGTGCTGGAATGGTCGAAAGCTCATCCTTGATCGCACGCTTCCTCGCTGACACCTCTTTGAGGAACGTTGCAAGCGGTCTGCCGTTGAGCTGGGCAAGCAGTGACAGGTATTCAGGCTTCAATGCAGCCACCTCACCGTCAGTCACCGTACCTGCCATTTCCAGGAGCATATCCTTTTGCACATCGGGCTTTAGTGAGTTGAAGTAGAACGGATTAGTAATCATCTTGAAAACGTCCTCAGGGATTATGGCACTTATCTCGGCATCATAATCCTTCTTCGTGCTCTGTTTCACGTCATTGATTAGAAACTCTGTCTTATGGTTCGTCAGTGTCTCCTCAGTGGTTCCCCTGGGCTTTGTCCACACCTCACAATATTTTCTCTGGAGCTTCACTGAGTTGCCGCCCACAAGCAGCACACAGGTAACGCTGTGTTCCTGTTTGAGGATAGGACTTCCGTTTTCGTCAAGTGTCTTGATGTTGAAATTGCTGTCTGCCCTGTTAAGGCTGTCCTTGCCGAACAGGCACCAGCAGAAAGCATCGAACACCGTTGTTTTTCCTGTTCCGTTCTCGCCACAGATATAGGTCTGTGCTGGATCAAAATGAATATCCAGGGAACGGATACCCTTAAAGTTGATAAGGGATAAACTCTGTAGAATGATCTGTTTCATCTGTTTATGATTGAATTGATTTTTTCACTGTCTCTTGCAGCCATCAGCTCAGCTCTGCTGTACAACCTCTTGCTGTTCCTGCTGGCACCAGCTCTCTGAGCCGTCACCAGTCCCTTACTCAGCCACCCTTTTACTCTCGCCTCACCGAAACAGTCATAAGCCTGTCTCTGGGAAAGCATATCCTTTCCAGGAGCAGTGTTCTTCACATAGTTCGCCACTCCCAGCTCTGCCATTTCCATACAGAGGTTCTTTAGTTCGTACAGTTCCAGAACTACAGCCATAGCCTTATTTCGCAAATACTCTGTATAGGTAATTCAGGGCACTCTCATTCCCCCATTGCGTGTCATTCAAACACACGGCACCGAGGGCATATATAGGAACTCCGAGGACAAGCTGCCACCACGCTCCAAAGAACAGAGCGATCACGCTTGCCAGAGCAATAGAATAGCAGAAGATTGTTGTTATCAGATTAACAAACGTCTCCAGCTCTACACTTTTGGCTTCTTGCCAGTTGAATCTTTTGAGAAAATTGATAACCTTTTTCATTGCGTTGCACTGTTAATGATTAGTTGAATAGTTCATCCTCAGGGATACCGAGGTGCTTAGAAATTATGCTGGTCTTAAGAGCATCAGGTTTCTGTGCTCCATATATCCAGGCACGTACTGTTGTGGGGTGAGACTTGGTAATCTTCGCAATCTCATTCACCCAGTCAGTCTTGGGAGCCACCTCCTGCCTGGCAGGTAGGCTGTCGTAGATCTCTCTAAATCTGTTCTTTTTTACGCCTTGCATAAGTTTGATAAACACATTTTTTATTAACTTTGTTGCACTCAACGGTGAAACTTATTGCAAATATAAAGACTTTATTTTTAATCACCAAAGAAATTATAAAGAAAATATCAAGTCTTTATATCGTATTTAGTGTTAACTTGCGTAAATTACAGAGTATGAACAAAATAGACCGTTATAAAATTTTGATGAGACATATAGTCAGTTCTGGCATTGCTCCCAGTCAAAAGGCATTCGCTGCCCTGTTGGGGTATTCCAACGAATCTTCCTTTTCCCAGATTATAAACGAAAAGGTAAAAGAACCCAAAGACTTTATACACAAAATCAAACGCTTGGTTCCAGGGCTTAATACCGAGTGGCTGCAAACAGGAGAGGGTGAAATGATTTCTCAGGTTGTGCAGACTAACCAGAACGGAGACAATATCAACGGCAAGACAGTCAAGGTCACAAAGGACAGCTCCGATAAGCTGATAGAGGTTATCCTGGAACAAAGCAAGCAGATCAGCAAGAGCCAGGAGCAAATAGACCGTTTAATCTCAATAATCGAACAGAAATAGGGCTATTTCGCACAGAATAGGCTCATTTTGGCACGAAAAGCAACAAAAGGATAAATTATATGGAACAGTTCTACAGAATCGTCCTGGAGCTTTATAAGCAGGCTCTACAGGGAAGCCTCAGAACAGAGGCAGTCGAAGCAACACAGGTGCTGCTGGCAAAGGAAATCACGAAAGCCCACGTGATGGGTGAATCGGATATGGAGCTACAACAGCTCAGCACTGACGTAAGGAACCTTAAATTCCAGATGTTATGAAAAGGGTAGTGGCTGCAATAGTGTGTCTCCTGGTCGCTGCTCAGGTCTGGGGACAGGTAAAGAACGCTGGCTGTACATTACGCCTGATCGAGCCAGAGACAACGGCTGAGGATCTTACGTGGGAAAACGACACAGTGAAAGTCAAGTTCGAGTTTAACGCAATGAACTATTTTGTCTGTGTGAACGTCTGGAACAAAACCCAGAAAACAATAACTGTGGACTGGGATAAATTTCTGATTATTAAGGGAAACACCAGCAGTTCAATAATCTTTGACGATACCGTTATGCTCCTGAAAGATCAGCCAAAGGGAAGCAGCTCTATTGCCCCTGGGACTATGATCTGGAAAAATGTAACGGATCCCAGCAACGTGGAATACAACCTGGAGCTTTACCGAAAGAAAGATATTAAGAAATATGGAAACAAGCAGATCGGTTTCGTGGTTCCAGTTATCTCTGGTGGCAGCACTACAGAATATCGGTTCACAGTGGAAATTTCGTTATAATGACTACAGAGGTGAGCAAACAGATTATGGAACGTTTCTATCAAGGGCTGGATTCTCTGATAGAGACAGGAGCCATACGTGGCGTGAACACGTATTGTCGGCTCTATGATATTGACAGGAGAAATCTGATAGCACAGAGAAAGGATCCAAACCGTGGCTGGTTTCAGGTCTCCTGGCTCCAGCCTATGGTTCGTGAATTTGGCGTTTCGGCACGCTGGCTCCTGACTGGATACGGCAAAATGTTTGACAGAGAACATTGATTTTGCTTAAGCAAAAAAAGGGGAGTGAGGCAATTTCACTCCCTTTCCTTTTCTTTCCCCCACACCCCCTATTATATTCTATTCCTATATTCTCTATATATATAAATATCTATATATATAGTGTGTTTATACGCGCACGCACACACGCGCGCACACGAGGAACAGCCGAAAAACCGCATTACACGTGCTTCTGAGGCACATTTTTTCGTTTTGCTTAAGCAAAATTTTAGCATTTTTCAACGCCTTTGTAATTTATTGTGGCTCAATTCGTTACAAATTTGCTTAAGCAAAAAGGCAAGCAAAATTCAAGCAAAATGGTAAGCAAAATTATACCGTACTGATATTCAGTATTTTACACCCATTACATAATTACTGATTTTGCTTAAGCAAATCCGTGAAAGGCTTGCACGTTTTCAGGTAGTCCAGCACTTTCCTGTTGGCTTTATCAATCGGCTTCCAGGACTTCTTTATGTACGTGTCAGTGACTTTCATTTTCTCGTCCACGTGATTCAGGGCAGTGTGCACGGTGTACTTATCCACCTCTGCATCATTTGTCGCAATGGTTGCCCAGGTGTGCCTGGCAGAATAGAACTCCAGATCATCTATCCCCAGGGACTTTCCTATAGCCTTAAGCCCCTTATTCAGGGCATTGGTGAACGTCCCCACATTTGAATACATCCTGTAGAACCTGAATACCCTTTCTCCAGACGGATCTCTATACTTCTCGAAATACGGCTCCAGCTCTGGCTCAATCCTTATGGAGATCTCCGCTTTGTCACTCCTCCTGTTCCTGGTCTTGACACGCTGGTATGTTATCCTCCCTCCGTTGCAGTCTCGGCAGTCGTACAGGTCGGCTTCATTCATTCCGATCAGCAGGAAACTCATCATAAACACATCCCTTGCCAGATTGTACCTGTTCTGTCCCAGCTGATATATTGTTGTGTCCTCCAGGTCACGTATTGCCAGCAGCTGCTCAGCCGTCAAAGCTCTTTTCCTGGCTGGCTCCACCTTTGGAAGATCCTTGAACGGAGACAGAGGGATTCTGATAACGCCTATGTCCTCATCGTTGTACTCTTTCTTTGCCAGATTATGTATTGCCCTGAGCTGGGACGGATACAGGCTCTGTGCCCTGGTTCCTTTGTCCTTATTCTTTGGAGCTGGCTGTGCAGTAATCCACGCCACCCAGTCTCTGACGAATCGTGACGTGATTTCCTTTACACTCACTCTTTCCCTGCCTACAAACTTAACCAGATTGTTGATCGCCACCTCATAGCTCCTGGCGTTCCCCTCGTGCCCCGTGTTATAGAGCTTCTGGACGTGAGCACGTCCGAAAGCCACAATGTCCAGATCGAAGCTCTCAGCTGGAGACTGGCTGCCTCGCTCCAGGAGCCTCACCACATCCTCCACGCTCATTGATTTCAGAGCCTCACCCTGACGATCACAGATTTTCCTGTAAGATTTTATAAGGTCGTCCGTATAATCAATGTAGGTCTGGTTTTTCAGTTTCAGGTTACGTGTCAGATCTTCTTTGCTCACATACCAGCTTGTGGACAGATATTTCTTCCGCTGGTTGTGGGTGACACGGATCTTGATATTCCAGGTGCCGTCCTGTTTCTTCTGGTGTGCATACACCTCTGCCTTAAAGGTTGCCATTACTCTGTAGAACTATTGTAGAACTTCTCACCGCAAATATAGTTATATTTTGCTGAAAGTGCAGAAAGAAAGACGGCTCACTGGAAATTCAGCAAGCCGTCTGGTGTAGCTCCGAGCAGAATCGAACTGCTATCTATGGTTTAGGAAACCACTATTCTATCCGTTGAACTACAGAGCCTTAGGTGTTTTTAGTCCTTAGTTCTACATTGTTCCACAACTCCTCCTGCGGAATCCACCCTGAACATTGCTGGATAGCTGGGTTTCTACGTTTAGGAAACCTCCGTTCTATCCGTTGAACTATGGGACCATTAGTTTTCTACCGAAGAGACTACTCCGCGCTCTTCTCGATGATCTGACGTCCTCTGTAGTAACCGCACTCTGGGCAAATGTGATGATACATCACTGTTGCGCCGCAGTTAGGGCAGGTAGCGAGAGTAGGAACCGGAGCGAAGTCATGGGTCCTTCTCTTGTCTCTTCTCTG
>OQVO01000387.1_pt1 | contig 14190 bp, 14 predicted proteins | sample 1691511 | NCBI WGS metagenome assembly OQVO01 (sample SAMN03418254, study PRJEB22391) | human gut metagenome | biome: human-gut; feature: organic feature; material: feces | host: Homo sapiens | place: Tanzania | collected 2013-01 | reverse complement strand
ATCGCAAACCTAATCCCTAGCCACTAATCCCTAGCTACCAGTCACAAGTCACTAGCTACTCATCCCAGCTTTCAAACTTCATCTTTGGGAAACAACATAAGGCAAAACTTCGCGGCGCTACATAAATATAATGCGCCGCACCAGCCCCATTGAACCTTCCTAACCTGAACCTTGAACCCTGAACCCGTTTTTATGCTATAATAAATCCAGCACTGCAAACAAAGAATGACTTCCAGTCATCCATTCACGAAAGAGAGTGATTGCTATGAAAAAAATGATGATCGCCCTGGCAGCTGCCGCTGCTATCGCTGCCGGCTCTATGTCCGTTTCCGCAGAAAGCCTCTGGAAATATAACGACACCACCACCATCGACATGCAGGAGACCAGCATCAAGAAGACCACGAATGGTCATGAGATCCTGAACTTCGTCGCCATCGAAGCCATCGAAGGCGGCACCTGCACCTACACCTACGCTTACGACCGCACCGCCGGCACCATCCAGGTCGTCGAAATGGAAAAGGAAACAAAGAAGCTCCACTACAAGAGCAACTTCACTCCGACCTCTGTCAACTCTTCGAACCCGGTCATCCGTGCCCGTGCCAAGATGGCAGAAGACGTATATCAGAAAAAAGTAGGACATAAGAAATAATGGAACAGCCAATCACCGCAGATGACATCAGCCGCGACCTCATCCATTTCATCGCCAAGTCCCCCTCCACCTTCCATGCCGTCCGCGGCATCAAGGCGGCGCTCCTCTACGCAGGCTTCACAGAGATCCGCGAAGAAGACCCCTGGCAGATCGAGAAGGGCGGCAAGTACGTCGTCACCAGAAATGGCAGCGCCCTCATGGCCTTCACCGTGCCGGAAGAAGGCGCAGAAGCCTTCCATATCACCGCCTCGCACTGCGACTCCCCGACCTTCAAGATCAAAGAGAATCCGGAAATCGCAGATGGCCCGTATGTGAAGCTCAATGTCGAGGGCTACGGCGGCATGATCATGTCGACCTGGCTCGACCGTCCTCTATCCGTCGCAGGACGTCTCCTCGTCACGGAGAATGGCCACCTCGCAGAGAAACTCGTCGCGATCGACGGCACCATGCTCGTCATCCCCTCCGTCGCGATCCATATGGACCGCAGCGTGAACCAGCATAAAGAGTGGAAGGTCCAGAAGGACATGCTCCCTCTCTATGGCATGACCGGCGCCAAGACCCCTTTCATGGACGTCATCGCCGCCGCTGCCAAGGTGAAGGCAGAGGACATCCTTGCCCATGACCTCATCCTCTACAGCCGCGTCCCCGGCACTATCTGGGGCGAAGAGAGAGAATTCATCTCCTCACCGAAGCTCGACGACCTGCAGTGCGCCTTCGCCTGCTTCCGCGGCTTCACGCAGGGACAGAAGGAGAAATACATCTCCGTCTACGCCCTTTTCGATAACGAAGAAGTCGGCAGCGCCACCTCACAGGGCGCCGGCTCCACCTTCCTTGCAAATACACTTGAGCGTCTCGCTCGCTCTCTCGGATACAGCTATGATGAGACCATGGCCATGATCGCGAGAAGCTTCATGATCTCCGCTGACAACGCCCACAGCGTCCACCCGAACCATCCGGAATATGCGGATCCTGTGAACCGTCCCGTCATCAATGGCGGCATCGTCATCAAGTACAGCGCCGCGCAGAAATATGCGACCAATGCCTTCTCTGCCGCCTACTTCAAGAAGCTGTGCAAAGACCATGACATCCCCACACAGACCTTCACGAATCACAGTGACAACCCAGGCGGCTCCACGCTCGGCAATATTTCAAACACCGTCATCGCCATGCCGACCGTAGACATCGGTCTCCCCCAGCTCGCCATGCACTCCTCCTATGAGACTGCCGGCGTCAAGGATACTGCCTACCTCGTCGATGCCGTGACGAAATTCTATGAGTAGGGACTGGTGGCTAGGGACTGGGGACTAGGACGATACGAGAAATCGGATTCGCTCATCCTTAACACCATCCATGACGAAAAAAGCACGTCTGAATCTTTTGATTCAGACGTGCTTTTTGTTGGATTTAAGGTTTCAAAATACGAAAATATCGCTATGCTTCAAAATTTCGCGACGAAGCCGCGCACCACCATTTCGAATTTCTAATTTCTCATTTCTAATTAGAACGTATATCGCGCAGACAGCGTGAAGGTGCGGCCATCCCCGATGTAGTAGTGGTTCGTAGAAATATCTTCATCGAAATATTCGCGATCGAGGACATTCTCGATCGCAAACTGCATGGAGAAATTCTTGTTGAACTGGTAGTTTGTATTGAGATTCAGGAGGAAGTACGCATCGCGTGATTTGAAATGTCCACCGATCCACCCCGCTTCGGTGCGATCGGAGATGAACATGCCGTCGACGTTCACCGTCCATGGATCCTTGTGGAAGGTCGTGCCGAGATGGAGCAGGTGACGCGGGATGTCGTAGTTCTTATCGCCATTGATCTTGCCCGTCTGCCAGGTGTAATTGATGTAGGAAGTCCAGCTGTCGCTGTGCTTCTGGTTCACCGCGATCTCAAAGCCGTGCGTCTTGGCTTCACCGACGTTCTGGTATTGCTTGCCATCCTTAAATAAGGGCTTATCGATATAGTCTTTTGTCTTCGCATAGAATACGTCCGCATGAACATCCGTCTTTTTACTGATTTTTTTCTTTATCCCGAGTTCCCACGTATCGGTAGTTTCAGGCTTCAGCGACGGGTTCGGATAAATGGGCTTAGCAGATGCACCCATTCCCGGTGTATATCTGTATAATTGATACAGGATTGGTGCATTGAAGGATTTTCCGTAGGAGAGATACAAATTGGTATCATTATTCCATGCATAGTCTACGGACAATTTCGGAGAAAACTGAGAATACGATTTCGAATCAGTGATATCTACTGATTTGTTTTTATTATCGTATCCGTCATACTTAGTATAATGATCATAGCGACCGCCAATGTAGGCTGTCCACTTCGGAGCAAATGCCCATTTATCCTGCACATAAAGAGCCCAATACTTATCTTTGCCACCTGTCTTCTGATTTACTGTTCCAGTGCTAAACCAGTTTTTCCAATCAGAGATTTCTTTATAGCTCGTATAATCAAAGCGATCCATTCCATACGAAAAACCGGCTAATACGGTATGTGCATCCAGTGTCCAGCGTTTATTGATATCGAAATCCCAAGATCTGGATGGATATGAAGTTTTTGAACCTATCCCATTAAAATTCTCTTCATTGACCGATTTATCCGGTTTGGTGTTACCATCTTTGGTATAGTCTGTCATACCGAAATGCGCATGTACTTTGTTCTTCTGATCGTTATAGGTCAGAGAATGCATGTTGTATGTACGCCATCCTTTATCCCCAAGGAAATCAGCCGCCGTATATAAACCAACCTGCTTCCATGCTCCAGTGAATGATTCGCCGCCATCATAATGCCAGTCATAGATGGCATGGGTATACTTATAGGTCAGCTTTTGATCATCATTGAAAGCGTAACCAAGATTGAAACCGTAATTTTCAGAAAGCGCATACTTTTGACCGCGGTTCCCAATGACTTTACCACCATCAGCACTGGGATCCAGTTTAGCAGCTGTGGTAAGAGAGCCTGCCTTCTCAGGGCTCAGGTAGACGTTATAGCTCTTCCAGCCGTTCGTCTGCTTGCTCTCATAAAACGTCCCCCAAGACAGCTTGTCCTTCTTCCCATGCACGGCATACGCTTGCTTCACCGTGCCGTGGCTGCCGTAGCTGACGACCGCGGAGCCGTGGACGCCGTCACGCTTCTCGCTCTTTGTCATGATATTGATGACGCCGCCGACCGCACGACCGCCGTAGAGCGCGGACTGACCGCCGGAGACGACCTCGATCTTGCGGATATTCTCGACAGGGATCATGTTCCAGTCGACATCGCCGTTCCATGCGGTATTCATCTGCTGTCCGTCGACAAGGACGAGGATATTCTTCGAGCTATAGCCGCGAAGGTTCACCGTGCCTTCGACGGAGTTCGACGCAGAGACGCCGGTCGCCATCGCAACGGCATCAGAAGCGGTCTGTACATTGCGCAGCTTGATATCCTTCTCGGTGATGACCTGTACATTCGCCGGTACATCCTTGAGGCTTTCTGCCTGACGGGTCGCGGTGACCGTGACGCCCTGCAGCGCAAACATCGGAACCGCATCGGCCGCGCTTACGCTGCCCACGCCGAGAAGCGCCATAGCCGCCAGAAGAGCCGCTGTTTTTTTCATGTCTTTCATGTTCAATTCCCCTTTACTATTTCTTTCCTCTCTCTGATAGTTCCGGAAAGTTTTTTCAGACATTCCTTAGCGAAAAATGAAATTTCTATAATTTTCTGCAAAAAGTCTGAGTTACATACGTGTACTACCATATCATATTTTGAGGGATTTGTTAAGAGAAGAAAAGGCGTTCAGAAATTCAGGATTGGGGATTAGGAGTGACTAGTGACTAGTGACTGGTGACTGAAATGCAATCTTCGGGCATCGCCCTATTTATACTCTGCGGCGCTTCCATATTTTATGCGCCGTACCTTCCCCATTGAACCTTTTGAACCTTCAGAACCCTCTGAACCTTCTGAACCAATCACTTCATCATTTCATACAGCGCCGTCAGGGGCAGACCGACTACGTTATCATACGAGCCTTCGATTTTGGAAACAAGGATCGCCCCCTTCCCCTGGATACCGTAGGCGCCGGCCTTATCCATCGGTTCACCGGTGGCGACGTAGCGATCGATTTCCAGATCCGAGAGCTTTCGGAAATAGACGCGCGTCGTCTCGACATGGAGATGAACGCGATCCTTATGAAAGACAGCGAGGCCTGTCTTCACTGCATGCTCTCTTCCTGAGAGAAGGCGAAGCATCGCGCGCGCATCGTTCGTATCCCTTGGTTTCCCCAGAATATCGCCATCCAGTGTCACGACGGTATCGGCCGCCACGATCGGAACTTCGTCGCCTTTCTCCTCACAAATGCGCTTCCCTTTGCCATACGCATTGAAGAGAGTCACAAGTCCGGCATCTTCAACGCGGGAAATTTCCCGACAAACCTCTTCGGGAAATTCTCCTAGCCTCGCGCGGGCTTCTTTGGGCGTCGCCGCTTCAGAAAAAGAGGACGGACAGATTTCCTCCGTCCAGCCGATCTGATGGATGAGCTCTCGCCGGCGCGGCGAAGCAGAAGCTAAAATGATGTGCATAGTGAATGCTCCTTTTCTGAAAAACTCGTAGTCTAACGGTTCAGGGGATAAGAGTGACGGGTAGCTGGGGATTAGTGGCTAGGGATTAGGTTAGCGATACGAGAATACAATCATCTATCATCGCGGCGAAGCCGCTGCCCTCCTCCCTCAATCCACATTTTCCTCCCTGAACCTTCAACTATCATACCACAACTTGCCTAACGCTCTCCCCTTTGCTATGATACGGATAGAGGTGATGATCGTGAATAACAAGAATGGCATTCTTAAAATGATCCTGTTCGCGCTTTTGGGCGCATTCCTTGCCAAGGGGCTGAATGCAAGGCAGACGGCGTATTCGCCGACGAAGAAGGAGGTCGAGGGCTGGCAGGCGCTCGCGCCGATCAAGAAGGCCTTCTGGCTCTTCCATCCGATGCGCGCATTCCATTTCTTCCTGCTCCAGCAGTCGCTCGCAATGACGTGGAAGCTCGGGAAAAAGTATTTGAAATAAGCAGGCGGTCATGAACAAAAAAGAAACGCTTGAAAGCCTGACGAAGCGTCTGGTATCCATCTGCCGCTTCAATGCGCCTTTCTATTTCTACGCGAGCGACTTCGCGAGTGCGCCCCTTCCGGATAAGGAACTGCGAGATCGCGCGTGGCAGCGGCTTCATATATGCTGCCTGCTCCCGAGAAATACACGCCAGCGCCTGCTGCTCTATACGAACCGGACGGACCAGGCAGGGCGGCTCGCGCTCGCCGCGAAGGCCGCAGGTTGGTCAGGCGCCGTACTCTGCTTCTATGAGGATGGATATGTGCTGACGACATTCGGCAAAGGAGCGCTCCGCACAGAGCGCCTCTCCCCCTCGTCTTTCGCGTTCCCACCGGAAAAAAATGATTTCACCCCGCCACAACGCATGACATTCTACCTTGGGCTCCTGCTCTATGCCGCGGGCGCCACGCACGCGCTCCTTCCTGCAATGGACCTCGCGAGACATGCAGTCTATGGGCAACAAAAAACTCCGTGAGATATTTCTCTCACGGAGTTTTTGGGTTGCTGATTGTACATCAAGAATTCGACCCCAGCAATCTGGAGCCTGGAAGCAGGGATTAGGAGTGACTAGTGACTAGTGACTAGTGACTAGTGACTTGAATACGACTTTCGGGCATCGCCCCGTTTCGTCATCCTGAGCGGCGAGAAACGTCGTATGTGAGATAACGAATGCCAGAACAGTTGCGACCTGAGCCATCGATCTCGGCGGAGCCGCCACCTTCATTCCTAATTCCTCATTCGAGTAGAGCTTTCATCCACAATCAAGGGACAGCAGGCCAGAGGCTCACCCTCTCCCTTCCATCTGTGCGATCCGGCGCTTTCTCTCTTCCAGATCTGTCTCGCGAAGGCTCTGCACCGTGGTGCCGTAGATGAGTGCGACAGAGATGATATTCATGAGGAGCGAGGAACCGCCATAGGAAATGAAGGGCAGCGGGATCCCTGTGACAGGGAAGCAGCCGATGACCATCGCGATATTGACGATGCCCTGCACGGAGATCAGCATGGTGAGTCCGTAGACGAGAAGCGCCGCATAGGTCTCCTTCAGCTTTCTGGCTACAGCGAATCCGGCAAGGAGAAAAATAAGGTAGAGAATGAGGACGAAAACAGAGCCTATGAAGCCAAATTCCTGACTGAAAACGGCGTAGGCGAAGTCGGTGTACTGCTCGGGCAGGTAGAGAAATTTCGACATGCCTTCGCCGACGCTTTGCCCGAAGAGGCCGCCGGAGCCGACCGCAATGAGGCTCTGCACCGTCTGGTAGCCGCGGTTCGCCGCATAGGAGAAGGGATCCCAGAGTACGACCACACGGTCCATGCGATACGGTTCAGCAATGACGAGAATCGCAAAGGTGACGATCGCACCCCCTACGCCCAAGAGGATTTCTAAAAGCGGAAGTCCTGCCAAAACGTAGAGAAGTAGGGGGAAGAGCAGAATCATCCCCGCTGTCCCCATGTCCGGCTGTTTCAGGACGAAGAGTGCCATCACGAGCGGCCCATAGAGCGGCAGAAAGTACCAAATCATGGAGCGGAAGGTGTTCTCCTTTTTCTTCCTGTCATTAAAATGGCAGAGGGAACGGAAAAATCGCTTGATAAGCGTGATTTCCTCTCCTTTTCGGATGCACCTTGCCAGAAAGGATGCCGTCCAGATCAGGCCGGTCACTTTCGCGACTTCAGACGGCTGGAGAGAGAAGCCCGCGAGCATGATCCAGCGCGTCGCGCCATTCGCCCGATGCCCGGCCACAACAACCACAGCAAGGAGTAGTATCGTCACCCCCACCCAGACGAAGGCGCCGCCCCGGATGAATCCTTTCGGCAGCCAAGCCACGATGACGTGACCTATGATCTTCATGCCGCTCCCGTCCCCGGGGATGTGGAGACAGAGTATGAAGAGAAGTTTTCCAGAAAGGGGAACCTCATATGTCGTCTCGTAGCGAGACGTCCCTGAAGGATACGAAGTATGTGCCCGAGTGTCTGAAGTGGATGCTCATCGCGGCCGCCATACTGATCGCCATCGGGGCGATGAATGTCTATAATGCCACCTACTATATGCATATAAAATGACGGCGTAGCGTTTCAGGAAATCACGATAGGTGAGGCGGCGCTTGGCGTGGCGCTTCTTCGGCCATGGGTCGCTGAAGTTGAGGTAGATCACATCGACTTCGCCTTCGTCAAAAATATTCAGGATCTCGCTCACATCGCCTAAAATGAGACGGACATTGTCTACCGGCGGATCCTTCTCCGCAGTCTTCTGTGCGGCATAGTAGATGACGCCTTCCTGCACTTCCATGCCGATGTAATTCACATCAGGATGGAGCGCGGCCATACCGGAAATGAACTGGCCTTTGCCCGTACCGAATTCTACATGGAGCGGCTGCTCCGGGCGGGGAAACTGTGTCTCCCACTTGCCTTTCATATCGGTCGGTTCTTCCAGAAAAAGAATGGAGGTGTAATTTTTGATCGCTTCTTCGATCCAAGGTTTACGTCTGAGACGCATGGGAGACTCCTTTCGAGGATAAAGCAAAGTGACTAGGGATTAGGGATTAGGAGTGACTAGTGACTAGTGACTGGTGACTGGTGATTAGACTAAAAGACTGGGAGACATTAGACATCTGACGTCTGACATCTCCAGCGGGCATCGCCCTATTTATATTCTGCGGCGTTTCATTATTTTTTGCGCCGCACCACCATTTCGCATTTCGTATTTCTCATTCAAGTGAATCTTTCAAGCGGAATCAAAGGGCGAACCCGCAAAACCTATTTCTACTGCCCTGCTCCCGCGTTCGGTACATTCGGGATCTCTTCTCCCGCGATCTTGACAGGCTGATACCGGCTCCAGTCGAAAGACGGCGCGAAGAGACGTCGACGCTGGATGTCATTGTTCCAGCGGTCATCCTCTGCTTCCTTGCTGCTTCCGAGCTGCTCGGTATCATTTCTGACCATCACATTGCCGTACATGGTCATGAGTGTCGTCACATCTTTATCAAAGTCAGGGGAAAGGATGTCGGATTTTTCATCGTAGCGAGTCGCCGTAAGTCCCATGAGACCCATGAAGGTATCGTAGAGCATGTCATTGGTGAATGGCATATTTCTTCTATCCCACATGGTCTTCATGGTGCGCGGGTGGCTCCTCTGGTAGTCATCCGAGGTGTAGATCCAGAAGGGAATGTGTACCATCGTGTAGTCGAACTGGTCTGCATTGTGCCCCGGACGCTCAGTGACCTGCTCGCCATGGTCAGAGAAGTAGAGGACGCTGTCCGCTTTCATATAGTTCACGGCTTCGTTCATGATGCTTTCGACGACGTAGTCATTGAAGAGGACGGAGTTGTCATACTCATCATTCATGACATCGGCGGTCGAGCGTTCCTTTCCCATTCTTTCCGGCCAGTGATAGAACTCGGACGGATAGCGATCCCAGTAGCTGACGTGGCTGCCCATCAGATGGACGACGACGAGCTGTCGCCGGTTCTTCGGATCGACCTTCCTCAGATAGGGGATGAGGGCGGTATCGTAGTCCTTCGTCACGACATCTGTGCCGACATACTGGTTGATCCAGTACTGATCATCACAGGCGCTTCCGATCGCACCGATCGGCGTATCCCAGACACCGTAGCGGGACTGGTTTGAGATCCATGTGGTATGGAAACCGGCCTGCCTTGCCATGTCGATGATGGAGTAGGCATCGACCAGCTCCATATCATTGTACTGGTTCTTCTCCGTCAGGGCTTCGGTCAGTACCTGGACAGTCTGTGTGTAGCAGGAATAGGCATGATTGAAGAAGGTATAGTGCGAGTCTGCGGCCGCTTCGGTCTGGAAAGGCGTGGTATTTCTGTGATAGCCATAGACCCCCATGTGGTCGCGCGTCAGGGACTCGCCGATGATGAGGACGTAGACGCCGTCCGGCGCCGCCTTGAGCTGCGCAGCAAGGATGCGATCCTTGATCGACATGCTGCGGCGCTTTTCCACCATCTTCTGGAAATCGGAAAAGCTCGAAAGCGTCTCGTAAGTCTCATAATACACATGCGCGAGCCGCGTCGCCCCGATGGAGAGGCAGCAGAGACCGACATTCACAAGGAAGAGCAGCGCCATCGCCCACCACGCTTTGCGGGAAACGGGAAGGCGGCCATTGAAGGAGAAGCGGCTGCTGTGGAAGATGAGCCACGCGAGGATGAGGATCGCAAGCGTCCCTAAAATAAGCTCGGCATACGGGATATTCACATCGATATACTCCTTCGTCTCGGCGAGATTCGTCTGCGCGAGCGCGAGCAGCATATTGATGGAAATCAGAGAATGCGTGATGAAGTAGTAACCCACATACGTGAACTGGATACCCACATAAAGGAGCATCAGGACGACGCACGCGATGCGCGCGATCATGCGCCATTTCCCCGGCAGGATCCATGCCGCCGAGAGGCAGGAGATGAAAAGATAGAGCGGCGCAGAGAGCTCGCCTGACATATCCGACATGTCGAGCACCACGTCCGTCTGCGTCGAAAGGTACGGTACGATGAGCGAGAGCAGCCATAGGAAGCCGATGGTGATCCACAGATGCACCGCGGCCCGCGTCAAGCGGTGCCGGATAAAATAGGCCGTCACGAAGCCGACCTGCAGGAAGAGCAGGAAGACCTTCACCTGCGAAGAAAGCTCAAATCCGCCCGGTGCGCCGAAATACCAAGAAAGGAAAAAGGAAAAACCAAAAGGCACCAAGGTCGCGATCGCCCACCAGATCTTCCAGTGGCCCGGACTGTCTGTATGCTTCACGTCTTTGGATGATTTTGTATCTGTCTGTTTCATTCTGATGACCCTTGTAAAATATTCGCTGACACAAGAAAATAACTATATTATTTTATCATATATACGAGACCTTTTACTACACGTATTTCAAAAGAAAAAAGCTGCCGATCCGGCAGCCGTCCCTTTTGACCAAACCATCGTGCCTCATCGGCACCACGAGAAATGATGCGCCCCTTCCGATCGCGATGAACCCGTGAGCGGAAGGAGCGCATCCCAGAAAAGCAGGTCACCTGCAAGGCCTTCCCTCTCTCCATTTCCGCCATCCGACAAGCGCCAAGAGCAGCAGCAGGTGGGTCAAGACGATGCATGGCCCCGTAGGAATGGATGCCGCATAAGAAAAGGTCATACCGATGAGGAAGCAGAAAATCCCCAATGCCGTAGACAAGAGGATCGTCGTAAGAAAGCGATGACAGATCTGCATGGCCGTAATGGCAGGAAATACGATCAGGCTGGAGATCAGAAGAGCTCCCATCATACGCATGCCGAGCACGATCGTGACCGCCGTCATGAGTGCCAGGATCAGATTGTAGAAGCGGCTCCGCACGCCGGATGCGGCCGCAAACGATTCATCGAAAGTCACCGCAAACAAGGGGTGATAAAAAAGAATATATAAGACCACGATGAGACTGCCCGCAGCCAAAGTGAGCCATACATCCGCGCTGCTCATCGCCAGTATGCTGCCGAACATGTAATTGGATACATCCGCATTCATCCCTCGGGTCAGAGAAATGACCAGAACCCCCACTGCCAAAGCACTGCTACAGAGAAGCGCCGTCGCCGCATCTCCTTTGATCCGCATGCTTTCCTTCAATTCCAGCAGAAGAAAAGCTGCCGCCATCGTGACAGGGATGGAAACCGTCAGCGGATCCATATAAAAGGCATAGGCCACTGCCAGTGCGGCAAAGCCCACATGCGACAAGCTGTCACCGATCATCGAGTACCTTTTGAGTACCAGACTGGTTCCCAAGAGAGAAGCGCAGATCGAAATCATGATCCCTGCCGCCAGCGCACGCACCATGAAGGGATACTGCAGCATTTCCAGAATAAGAGACATCAGAGGATCCCTCCTTGCTTCCATACTTCAGGATGTTCTTTGAGAAAATCTTCTGTCTCACCGAAAAACATCTGCTTCCCTTTCGCCAGATACAAAACCTGATGCACCTCATGAAACACGCGGGGCAGATCGTGGGATACCATCATGATAGTCAGTCCGAGCTCTTGGATGCATCGCTCCAGCATGGCATACATCTCTTCTGTGATGCGAGGATCCAGCCCGGTCACCGGTTCATCCAGTACCAGCACCTGGCTGCCCGCCGCCAGAGCCCGCGCCAGAAGTACTCTCTGCTGCTGTCCGCCTGACAGTTCCCGGAATGCATGATGCTTCAAAGAGGAAAGGGAAAGAAACTGCAGCATATGATCTGCATAGTCCCGATCCACTTTTCTGTATCGATACGGGAAAGAAAGCTGGCTCAGCCTGCCGGACAATACGACCTCCCACACGCTGGCCGGAAAATCTTTTTTCATGGTCTGCTGCTGCGGCAAATAACCAATTCCCCGCTGATGCGAAGGCAATTCTAAATGAATCTGTCCTGCTGCCTGTTTTTTAAGTCCCAGAATCCCTTTGACAAGGGTGCTTTTACCAGAACCATTTTCACCAATGATGCCTAAGTAGCTCCCTTTTTCCAAAGAGAAATTCACATGACGCAGCACCGGCTTTCCTTCATAGGAGAAAGAAAGATCCAGGCACTCCAATACACTCATTTAGTTCAACGCCTCCTTCAAGGTCTTGACATTCTCTTCCATCAGGTCTATATAAGTCACGCCCGCTTCGAAATCCTTCCAGGTAACATTGTGAAGGGAATTGAGCTGCCGCTCTTTGGCCCCTGTCGCTTCTGCAATAGCTCGGCTCACCTGCTGATTGGACATTTCTATATGGAAAATCACGGGAATCTGGTCTGACTTCACCTTATCGATCAAAAACGCCATGGTCTTCGGATCGGGCTCCGTATCTTTGGCGCATCCCGGAAAAGCGGCCTCATATGTCAAACCGTACTCTTTGACAAAGTACAGGAAAGGAAACCGATCTCCCACGATGATTTCTTTTCTAGCCGCGCCATCCATGACCTCACGGAAGCGCAGATCCAAAGCCGCCAGCTCTTTCACATATGCTTCTGTATTCTTCCGGTAGTCTTCCGCATGCGCCGGGTCCCATGCGGAAACAGACTCATTGATCTTCTTGACGATGGCAATGGCATTGACGGGAGACGTCCACACATGCTCATCCATTTCCTCCTCGTCCATCTCTTTTCCCTTTTCCTTCCGCATGCCTTCGGTATACTCTTCCCGAGACAGCTCCACGGCGTCCATCATCCGGCATACCGAAGCCGGCTCCTTGCCGGTCGCATCGAGTACCCTGTCCACCCATTCATCAGAATCGCCGCCGGTGTAAATGAAAAGATCACAGTCAGCCACCGCTTTCAGTTCCTTCGGTGAGGGAGAAAAACTATGGACATCCATGCCAGCCTTCATCAGCATGGTGACTTCGCCATGCTCCTTTACAATATGCCTCGCAAAATCATAACCAGGAAAATTGGTGCAGACGATCCGAATCTTCTTTGCCGTGGAGAGAGGCGCCTCTTCCTTCTTCTCTGCCATGCAGCCTGCCAAAGCGGCCGCCACCATCAGGCAGGCTGCAAGCAGCACCAGAATGCGGCCTGTTCTTCTCATAGTAAGAGCTCCTTTCCGTTGAAACGCAGGGGTTGGATGTGACCAGGGACTGGGGACTAGTGACTAGTGACTGGTGACTAGGGACTAGGGATTAGGGATTAGGGACTCGGGAAACACTGTCCCCTGCGTGTCATTGAGATTTTACTCGAATTTGCGACGTTCTCGCAAATTCAGACTCCATTATACGCATCAGCCTCTTCGCAGTCAACAGATTTGCGAAAATATCGCAAATTAAAAGAAGATTCCTCAAACGGAATCTTCTTTTACAGATATGGTTTTTGCCGGGAATCCGCACGGGAACCCATGCGAATCATTTATTCTGGCAATTTTTACATAACCCGTAAATCGTGGTCTGTCCCAGATTCATCTGAAACGCATCATTCCCCGCTAAGGCCTGCGCGAAAGAGAGCGCGGTCGCATGATCCACATGGGTCGTCTGCCCGCACGAAAGACAGGTCATATGAAGTTCATCCCGACAGGCATCCGCCCCGACGAACCTATACAATGTCTCCTGCCCATCACTCGCCGCCGATTTCAAGATCAGCCCGGCGTCTGCCAAAGAAGACAGATTGCGATACACTGCACTGAGACTGATCGCAGACGCTTCTGACCGATTCAGCAGAGTCTGTATGTCTCTGGCGGAAAAAGAATCATCCGGATGGGCATTGAAGAATTGAAAAAGACGCTTGCGCTGCGCTGTCATGTACATACCGATCACCTCATTTGTCCTTCATCTTATAGCAGAGGCAGAAAAAATGCAAATGCAGGCAGAAAGTCATCGGCGAGAGCCATATTTCACAAGCCCCTCACCTGTGATATGATTAAGGAAACACTGATTAAATCGTTGTCTGACTTGGCTCTTGCATTTTCATGCAAAGCAAGGAATAATCCGACGCGAATAGCGAGCTATTTAAGGAGGGTTATGACGAAGC
>OQVO01000385.1_pt1 | contig 14269 bp, 14 predicted proteins | sample 1691511 | NCBI WGS metagenome assembly OQVO01 (sample SAMN03418254, study PRJEB22391) | human gut metagenome | biome: human-gut; feature: organic feature; material: feces | host: Homo sapiens | place: Tanzania | collected 2013-01 | reverse complement strand
TGAAATTGAAGATTCGATGTCCGAATTTGCGCTCGGCAAGGCGGCAATGGTTCAGAACGGCAACTGGGCGTGGGAGCAGATTTCAAAGGTCAAGGGAAATACGGTCAAGGCGGACGATATTAAGTATCTGCCGATTTATATCGGAATCGACGGCGAAGAAAAGCAGGGGCTTTGTATCGGTACGGAAAATTATCTTGCAATTAACAAAAATGTATCCGAACAAAAGCAAAAGGCTTCCGTTGAATTTCTTGAGTGGCTGTTTTCAAGTGAAACCGGCAAGGATTATGTGGTAAACAAACTTAATTTTATTTCTCCGTTCAACACCTTTAAGGAAAATGAAAAACCCGACGATCCTCTTGCAAGAGAGGTTATCAAGTGGATGGAAAAAGACAAAACAACGGTGGAATGGGTTTTCAACTCTTTCCCGAGTCAGGAGTTTAAAGACGATTTCGGAAACGCTCTGCTCGAATATGTTCAGGGCTCAAAATCCTGGGACAATGTCAAGTCAACCACAATTGAGAGCTGGAAAAACTCAAAATCATAAGAAGGAGAGGATAATATGGCGCTGAAAAAATGGTTTCCCGTTTTCGTTTTGCCTACGCTTGCGGCATTTACGATCGTTTTCGCCGTGCCTTTTATCCTCGGTCTCGGTCTTTCGTTTACTGAATTTACAACCGTGCTTGACGCAAAATGGGTGGCATTTGAAAACTATATCAAAGCCTTTTCAAACAGGGATTTTCTCAATGCGCTTTGGTTCACCGTAAAATTTGCGGTTGTGTCCGTAATAACGATAAACGTTATTTCCTTTGCACTCGCTTCTCTTTTAACCAAGGGGCTTAGGGGTACAAACATTTTCAGGACGGTATTTTTTATGCCTAACCTGATCGGCGGAATCGTACTCGGATATATATGGCAGCTTATAATCAACGGTATCCTGCAAAACATCGGAGTAACAATTACCTACGATGCAAAATACGGCTTCTGGGGACTTGTTGTGATGATGAACTGGCAGTTGATCGGCTATATGATGATAATCTATATCGCAGGAATACAGAATATTCCCTCAGACCTGCAGGACGCATCAAAGGTGGACGGCGCAAGCCGCTGGCAAACACTCAGGCACGTCACGATTCCGCTTGTTATGCCGTCGGTTACAATCTGTCTGTTCCTGACAATCACAAATTCCTTTAAGCTGTTCGATCAGAATCTTGCGCTGACCGCAGGTGCACCGTCCAAACAAACGGCGATGCTCGCGCTTGACATCTACAACACCTTCTACGGAAAAATCGGTCGGGAGGGCGTCGGTCAGGCAAAGGCGGTTATATTCTTCATCATCGTTGCGGCAATCTCCTTTGCACAGCTTATTTTCACGAGAAAAAAAGAGGTAGAACAATGAACGGGATAACTGCAAAGAAAATAATTGAAACGATCCTATATGTTCTTCTTATCGCTGTCGGAATTGCATTTCTCGCTCCGATTATAATCGTCCTTTACAATTCGTTCAAGGGAAAGCTGTATATAAGTGACGATCCGTTTGCTCTTCCGAATGCGGAGACTTTTTCGGGGATTGAAAACTATATCGGCGGAATTGAAAAAACCGGCTTCCCTGCCGCATTCGGTCGGTCGCTTTTTATCACTGTATTTTCCGTCATTGCAATTGTTCTGTTCACGTCGATGACGGCGTGGTACATTGTCAGGGTTAAGAACGGATTTACAAAAGCTCTGTATTATGTCTTTGTCTTTTCGATGATTGTGCCGTTTCAGATGGTTATGTTCACGATGACAAAAACCGTTGCGGATCTCGGGCTTGATACACCGTGGGGGCTGATTTTTGTCTATCTCGGGTTCGGTGCGGGACTTGCGGTATTTATGTTCTGCGGATTCATAAAGTCCGTTCCGCTTGAAATTGAGGAGGCAGCGATGATCGACGGATGCAGCCCTCTGCAAACATTTTTTTACGTTGTATTCCCGATTATGAAACCGACCGCAATTACAGTTGCGATTCTCGATGCTATGTGGATCTGGAACGACTATCTTCTCCCCTATCTGCTGATAGGCAGCGAATATAAAACAATTCCGATCGCCGTTCAGTACCTGCGCGGAGGCTACGGATCCGTAGATATGGGAGCTATGATGGCAATGCTCGTGCTTTCTATCATTCCGATCGTCGTTTTCTATCTATCGTGTCAGAAATATATTATAAAAGGCATCGTTGCCGGCGCCGTGAAAGGATAAATTATGTCAAGTATCAGTTTGAAAAATGTATATAAAATATTCGACGACGGCACAACGGCGGTCAATGACTTCAACCTTGAAATTGCCGACAAGGAATTTATTATACTTGTCGGACCGTCGGGCTGCGGTAAATCAACAACTCTCAGGATGATTGCGGGGCTTGAGGACATAACAAAGGGCGAGCTGAAAATCGGCGACAGAATTGTAAACGATGTTGCGCCGAAGGACAGGGACATAGCTATGGTTTTTCAGAGTTATGCCCTGTACCCTCATATGACGGTGTATAAAAATATGGCGTTCGGTCTTGAGCTCAGAAAGGTTCCGAAAGCAGAAATTGACAAGCGGGTACGTGAGGCGGCAAAGGTGCTTGACATTGAGCATCTTCTCAAGCGCAAGCCAAAGGCTCTTTCGGGCGGTCAACGTCAGCGAGTTGCACTCGGACGTGCGATGGTGCGCTCCCCGTCCGTATTTCTGCTCGACGAACCGCTGTCAAACCTTGACGCAAAGCTCAGAACAAATATGAGAACGGAAATAAAGAAGCTGCATCAAAGGCTCGGCACAACCTTTATTTATGTAACGCACGACCAGACCGAGGCAATGACAATGGGCGACAGAATCGTCGTTATGAAGGACGGCGTTATTCAGCAGGTGGATTCGCCTCAGAATTTATATAAGCATCCGTTTAATATGTTCGTTGCAGGCTTTATCGGCTCGCCTCAGATGAATTTCCTTGACGCAAACGTTTCTTTCAGAGGAAACGGCATTTACCTAACGCTTTCAAACAACGAGATAAACATTACGGACTCATTCGGCAATAACGGGGATATCAGACAATACCGAGACAAAACGGTAAAGCTCGGAATAAGACCCGAGGATGTGACAACCGACGCAGAGTACATTAAAAAAAATCCCGATAAGGTCCTGACCGCAAAACTGGAGGTCAGTGAGCTTATGGGAAGCGAGAGTTATCTTTATCTTGACTATGCGGGACAAAAGCTGACAGCAAGGGTATCGGCTGATTCACCGACAAGCGAAACGGTAGAGCTCGGCATACTGACCGACAAAATTCATCTTTTTGACCCCAACACTACGAACAATATTATAAAATGAAGAAATCGGGAAGAAATAAAATCTTCCCGATCTTTGTCGTATGTTAATTAATAGTTTGCATTGCTTATGCTTCCTGTTGAGATTGCAAGAACAGCGAGTGCATCGACCGAATTGACCTTGCCGTCTCTGTTCAGGTCGCCTGCTTTGATCTGATTTGCATTGAATGTCTTTGCTCCCGTTGAATACTGAAGGATTGCAAGAGCGTCAACCGAGTTGATCTTTCCGTCCTGAGTAACGTCACCAAGCTTGTATGACGGCGCCGGAGTAGGCTTGGAAATTGTATAGTTCTTAAACTCGGGCCAATACTTGCTCATTGCTCTGTCACCGCGGCTCTCCGACTTAGCGGTTTTGTTCGCCGGACGCTCAAAGTAATAGCACCAATTGTAGCCTGCATTGTAAGCTCCGCTTGCATTGTTCTGAACGCTCTTGAGCTTATCAAGAATGTAGCCTGTATCACTCTTGTTTGTTGTGAGCTCATATTTAAGGAAATGGAGCTGGCCTGTAAGTGTTTTCCAGTTATAGCCGTTTCTGTTGCAGTAGTTAATAAGATTGTCAAACCTTGAAAGATTCCACTGACAGATGCCGTAGCTGTCCCCGCCGTCTCCGTAGAGGTTCGGATTGAAATCCGACTCGGCTTCGATGTTTGCAAGCACACCGCAAGCGGCTGCATTATTGAGACCAAGCTCCTTGAGGCAAAACTCAAATATAGTTTTCTGGTTTGCCGAAGCCGCCGATGATGTGAACGGAATACAGCAGATTATCATTACAGCGCTCAGGAAAACCATAAGCACTCTTTTTACGGGACTGATTTTCTTCATAAAGTACCTTCCTCCGATAAAATTTCAACAGCTACAACTATATCATCAAATTGTTACATTTTTATGTCTTTTTTGTTAATGTTGTAACTATTTGTAACCAATCGGCATTATAAAAGTGCTTTATTTTCTGTACGAGAAAAATCGAGATATATTAAATGCACCGTTTTCGGTTTATATCACCTTGTATTCCCTCTTGAATATTCTGTTTATCCTCTTGTAATATTCGGTATCGACCTCGTCAATCGTCTCGGCTGTTGTTCTGAATCTCCAGTTTTTATCGGCAACTCCCGGTATATTCATTCTTGCGTCACTGCCGAATCCGCAAAGATCCTGGAACGAAATAATCGCCGTATTTGACACCGAGCGCCAGACCGTCTCGATAATCGAACGGCAGCTTTGTGAGCGGTAGCCTCCTTCACCCCAGTTTTCACCCTTAAAGCCGCAGTAATCAAGCGCAAAGCGTCTTGATTTTTCGTCGGCCTCCCATAGCCAGCCGAGCAAGGTGTTGTTGTCGTGCGTGCCGACATAGTTGACGGAATTTTTAACCGCATTGTGGGGAAGATGCGAGGAATCGCCGTCGGCGTCAAAGCCGAACTGAATTACTTTCATACCCGGGAAATCGGTATCCTCAAGCAGTTTTACAACATCATCGCCGAATACGCCGAGATCCTCGGCAATAATCGGAGTGTCGGGATATTTCTCAAAAACCTTGTCGAAAAGCTTCATTCCCGGTCCTTTTGCCCACTCGCCTACCCTTGCCGTTTCACTCTCGGCAGGAACCTGCCAAAAGCTGGCAAAGGCTCTGAAATGGTCAATTCTAACTACGTCATAGGTGCTTATCGCCGCCCCTATTCTGTCGAGCCACCAATTGTAGCCGTCCTTTTCCATCGCTTTCCAGTCATAGAGAGGATTGCCCCAAAGCTGACCGTCCTTTGAAAAATAATCGGGCGGAACTCCTGCGATTTTCTGCGGTTTGAGCGTCCTGTCATCAATCAGGAACAAATCACGGTTCGCCCATACGTCGGCACTGTCCATCGAGACATAGATCGGCATATCACCGATCACCGCAATACCCCTTGAATTGATATAACTCTTAACCTTTTTCCACTGTGAAAAGAAAATATACTGAACAAATTTCCAAAATGCGGAACGTTCCTCAAAATCGTATCTGTGCTTTTTAATAAATGTTTCGTATCTTGCCTGCTCTTCGCTCCACTCCCACCAGGGCTTCATTCCGTTGAACTCCTTGAGTGACATATACAATGAAAAATCGGTAAGCCAGGCATTTTCTTTTTCAAAATTCTTGACACTTTGCGCAAGCTCGGGAGTTATCCTCAAAAAGGCGTTTTTCAAAAGCTTCAATCTCTTCTCCCCTGCAAATTCATAGTCTGCGGTATAGGGGCTTCCGCCGTAGACATTGTCCCTGTATTCCTCCTCGGTGCAAAGCCCGTCCTTTAAAAGCGTCTCGGGATCAATAAACATATAATTGCCGGCAAACGCCGACGATGAACAGTACGGCGAATTTGATCCGTCAACCGGATTGAACGGAAGAACCTGCCAGTATCTGAAATTCATCTGTGCAAGCCTGTCCGCAAAATGAATACATTCATCATTAAAAACGCCGATTCCGTATTTCGACGGAAGAGACGATATGTGCATCAGAACACCCGATGCTCTTTCCTTTAGCATTTACTCACCCTCTTGTAATTTACCGATAAATTATATCATACAGTAAAAAGTATATCAACAAATTCCGACATTTTTTCAACCTGTATATGGACAAAACCCGATTCTATGTTATAATGTAGATATAACTTCATAAAAAAAGGAGATTTGTTATGAAAATTTCTAAAAAGATCTTAGCCGTCCTCATTGCGGTTATAACAGTATTTGGCATCATGAGCTTTGCTGCCGCTGCCGACGATAAGACCGTATATGTCATCTCGGGCAGCGTCAATGTGACGATCACAACACCTGTTGCAGGTGAAAAGCCGAGCATTGACTGCAAGACGAGCAGCGACAACTTCACGGTTACCGCTTTCACGTGGTATGACAAGGCAACAGGCGAAATTATCGACCCGGCAGGCACGGATTTCACCTATGTAAACGGCGGAGAATATATCGCAAAGATCACTCTCAAGCCGAACGAGAATTACAGGTTTGCAGATGATGTTACCGTTACGGTTAACGATTCCGCACCGACAACGATCCGTTTTAAGGACGACACAATCACGGTTGAGGCTAACTTCACCTGTGACAAGGGCGCAAGCGGAAACTCGTTCTTTAAGGTAATCAAGACGGTTCTTCTTCAGCTCCTCAAAATTATACGTGATATCATCGGTCACATCGTCGGAATGTAATTAAGGCAATAATAAGACGGTATCGAAACTTCAGGGTTTTGATACCGTCCTTTTTTATATACTCCTGTTGATTTTTATCGGCTTTGCCGGAACGCCGACAGCCGTACAATCCGGCGGAAGATTTCTGACAACGACAGCTCCTGCACCGACTATTGTGTTCATTCCGACGGAAAGACCCTGAATGATTTTTGATCCCGTACCCATTTCACAGCCCGAGCCGAGATATGTGCTGCCCGAAACATTTACACCCGGATAAACCGTTACAAAATCATCAATTCTCGCATCATGGCCGACGGTTGAATTTGCGCCGATATAAACATGACTTCCGATTTTTATATCAAGAGTAATATAGGTGTTTGCGCATATAATACAGCCATCGCCAACCTGCACTCTGTCCTTGCCGAACACGGCGGCGGGATCAATAAGCGTCGCGAATTTCACGTCTGCAATACCCTTGATTTTTTCAACGATTCTACGCCTTATCTTTGCACTTCCGACTGCGCATACATAGTAAGCCTCAGGATATTTGCTTACTGCGGCGGTAGTTCCGATAACCTTATAACCGTCAATAAGCTGACCCTGTACCTGTATATTATCGTCAATAAATCCGAGAATATTCCATTCGGACGTTACAGCGTTAATTCTCTCAGCCGTCCACACGGTCTCACGTCCGAGACCGCCCGAGCCGATAATTATAAGGTCTTTCATAAAGAACATTCCTTTCGTGTGAAATGATTTGGGTGTGGTTGTCGGCTTTCCTTGCCTCCCTTGTAGGGGAGATGTTGAGCGAAGCGAAACGGAGGGGTTAAAATAATTTTTTTCAAACTTCAAATAAACCCCTCAGTCACGGACAAGCCGTGACAGCTCCCCTAAAGCGGCGCCTATGCAAAATAAACTTAACAATCAACAAACCCCCGAAAGCGTATTGCAACACTTTCGGGGATTATATTATTTATCAATCTTTTTCACAAAAAAGTTTATTATTCTCGGAGAAAATTTCAAATGCGTCGTGGACAACCTCAAGCTCACAGTCACGGTGAAGTCCGCCGAACTCTCCGTCAAGAGTCCACGGAACCTCCTGTTCGCAGGTTATCTTGACCTTTTTTGTCTTTACGATCATCATCTGAACGCCGTCATAGTCCTGAACGATAGCTTTTTTCAGCATTTTCAATGCGTCTATGTTTCGTTTCAAGCCCTTGACCATAAACAATTCAAGATATCCGTCATTGAGCTTGACATCCTGATGATCGAATTTAAACAGACCGGCAACCGAGGTTGAATTGGATACCGAACCGAAATAAAAATCGTCCTCGACAACGCCGCCGTCATATTCAATCTTCATATGTATAGGCTTGAATCCGACGAGCATCGGAATAAACCGAACGACAAATCCGTTTATCATATATGCAGCATGACCGAATATGTTCTTCAGCTTTTGCGGTGTGTTGTACGAAAGGTCTGTGGCGATTCCGAACGAGGCAATGTATGTAAAATATCTGCCGTTGAGCGTGCCGAGGTCATAGCTGTTCTTTTTGCCGCTCTGTATCAGATCGGCTGAAGCTCCGAGCTCGGTAGGTATTCCGAGTGTGTTGGCAAGGTCGTTTGTCGAGCCTGACGGAATATAGCCGACGGGAACCCTTTTATCAATCGACATAAGTCCGTTTATGACCTCATTAAGAGTGCCGTCTCCGCCGCAGCAGAGAATAACGTCGTAATTTTCGCCGCACTCCCTGACAATTGTCGTTGCGTCGCCCTGACACCGTGTTGTTCTGATATCCGTATCCCATTCGGGAGCTGAAAACTTCTTGACAATCTCCAAGGCACCGAGCCGCTTGTTATTGCGTCCGGCGCACGGGTTAACTATCAATAGTGCCTTCTTACTGTTCAAAAGCAACACAACCTTTCTCGATGAACCGACCTCTCCCGTTCAGATAACATTATATATAATTATATCAATCCGCCGACATTTCGTCAATGCTTTTTTGAGCCGAAAAAGCAATTTAAAAGATTATTCGTACAATAAAAATATTTTGTAATTATTTATGTAAAAATTGTTTAAAATAATTGACATATTTGTCGATAATTGGTAATATATATTATAAAATAAAGGAGATGAATTGAATGGATCTTGGAAAAATTATTGAGAAAAAGTATGATGCAGCGAAGTATATGGTGAAAGAAATCACCCATATCTGCACAAAAATCGAGAAGAGAGATCCCGGCTCAATCGGGGAAAAAAAGGCCTGCGAGTATATGGCAAAGGCGCTTAAAGAGGACTGTGGCTGCGAGAGAGCGGATGTTGAGTCTTTCAAGGAAAACCCACGCTCTTTTTTTGGCTGGCTTTTCTTCACGCTCACCTTTGTTCTTGCGGCGATCGTGCTCTATTTCTTCTCCCCCGTTGTATCGGTTATACTTATTGCCCTCGGACTTTTGCTCGCCTTGCTTCAGTTCGGACTTTACTTCAAAACGATCGACAAGGTTTTCCCCGAAAAGACGGGACACAATGTGACGGCGATCAAGAAATGCACCGGTGAAACCAAAAGAAGAATTATTTTCAACGGACATCCCGATGCGGCGTGGGAATGGCCTGTTAACTATGCTCTGGGCGGCGTCGGCTTTGAGGCGCATGCTATTATTGGCTTTGCCGGCGCATTTTATTATCTTATTCTTGCAATCATTCAGCTCATTCAGAACGGTTCTGTCGGAGCGGATCCGTCAACGTCGCTCGGCAAGGCAGGTCTTATCGGACTTATCTTTGTTCCTTTTCTCATCGGTCTTTACTTTATGGTTAATTACAGACGTGTTGTTGACGGCGCAAACGACAACCTCAGCGGCTGCTATATGGGAATTGCGCTCCTCAAGGCTCTCAAGGACGAGGGCATCGAATTTGAAAACACCGAGCTCGGAGTTGTCCTCACAGGCTCGGAGGAAGCGGGTCTCAGAGGCGCAAAGGCGTGGTGCGAGGCTCACAAGGACGAGTTCAGCGACGTTCCGACCTTTATTTATTCTTATGACACTATCCACGATCCGAAATTCCTTATGGTTAACTACCGTGACCTTAACGGAACGGTGAAAGCGGATAAGGACGCATCCGATCTCTTTATGGAGGCGGCTGACGAACTTAATATTCAGTGCAGAAAAGGTATGGTTCCTCCGCTCGGCGGAGCTACCGACAGTGCGGCATTCGCTCAGGCGGGTATGCGTGCGGCAGGTATCACAGGTCTCAATCACAAGCTCGAATCATACTATCACACACGCCGTGACAGCTACGACAATATGAATCTTGACGGACTTGCGGATTGCTTTGCCGCAACGGTAAAGGTGCTCGAAAAGTTTGACGAGGGCGCCAAGCAGTAATAAATACATATAATAAAAATGAGCCGTTCACATTTTCAACGATGTGAACAGCTCATTTTTTTGATAACAGTTTTGAACAGGCTATTTGTAAGCCTTATTTCCATTGGAAGCTGCCGGAGAGGAGGGTTACTCCTTTTTCCGAGACGGTCAGAAGTCCGCCGTCGACGGTGCCGAGCCTTTCTGTTTCATCGGGCAGCGTGACCTTGCAGTCGCAGGGCTGTAAGGCGGTTATGAACGGAATGTGACCCGCCATTATCGCCAGATCGCCGTCGATTCCACGGACGGTCAGCATCTGCGCCTCGTCGGAAAACTTGTTTCCGTCGGGCGACGCAATTGTCAGTTTGAAAGTATTCATCACGATAACCTCTTCGCCTTTTCAACCGCATCGTCAATTGTACCGACAAAGAGGAATGCCGATTCGGGGAGATCATCGTGCTTGCCCTCAAGGATTTCCTTAAAGCCCCGGATTGTCTCCGAGCGGGGAACATATATTCCGGGGAATCCGTTGAACTTCTCCGAAACGTGGAACGGCTGAGAGAGGAATCTCTGAACCTTTCTTGCACGGCTTACAAGCAGCTTATCCTCATCGGAAAGCTCGTCCATACCCATAATTGCGATGATATCCATCAGCTCGTTATAACGCTGAAGAACTTTCTGCACCTCTCTTGCAACGGCATAGTGCTCCTCGCCGAGAGTCTCGGGATTGAGGATTCGGCTCGTCGATTCAAGCGGATCAACCGCAGGATAAATACCCTGTGAAGAAATACTTCTTGAAAGAACCGTTGTCGCGTCAAGGTGGGCAAATGTTGTTGCCGGAGCAGGGTCTGTCAGGTCGTCGGCAGGGACATAAACCGCCTGAACCGATGTGATGGAACCCTTTTTCGTCGATGTGATACGCTCCTGCAATGCGCCCATCTCGGTTGCAAGCGTGGGCTGATAGCCGACGGCGGAGGGCATACGTCCGAGCAGAGCGGAAACCTCGCTGCCTGCCTGTGTGAATCTGAAAATATTGTCGATGAAAAGAAGAACGTCCTGCTTCTCCTCGTCACGGAAATACTCAGCCATTGTCAGACCCGAAAGTCCGACTCTCATTCTTGCTCCCGGCGGCTCATTCATCTGACCGTAGACAAGTGCGGTCTTGTTAAGAACGCCGGACTCTTTCATTTCGTTGTAAAGGTCATTGCCCTCACGTGTTCTCTCGCCGACGCCCGTGAAAACGGATATGCCGCCGTGCTGCTTTGCGATATTGTTGATAAGCTCCATAATAAGGACCGTCTTGCCGACGCCTGCGCCGCCGAAAAGACCGATCTTACCGCCCTTTGAATACGGGCAGATGAGGTCGATAACCTTGATACCCGTTTCAAGGATCTCGGTCGAGGTTGAAAGCTCGTCGTAGCTCGGCGCAGGACGGTGAATGTTCCAGCGCTCCTTGGTCTTTGGAGTCGGCTCGGTATCTACCGCCTCGCCGAGAACGTTGAAAATTCTGCCGAGGGTCTCCCTGCCGACAGGCACGCTGATTGCATGACCTGTATCGGTAACGGGCGCACCTCTTGTTAAGCCGTCTGTTGACGCCATAGCGATACAGCGAACAGTGTTGTCGCCGATATGCTGAGCAACCTCAACCGTCAGCGTTTTTTCGCCGATAGGAACTGTCAGCGCATTGTTGATCTCGGGCAGATTGCCCTCGTCAAAACGAACGTCAACAACGGGTCCCATAACCTGAGCAACGCTTCCTATATTTGAATTATTCAATAAAATCACTCCTTAGATTATCCGATCGGTTATGATCCGCTTCCTGCGATAATCTCCGTAATCTCCTGTGTAATGGCGCCCTGCCTTGCACGGTTATATTGCAGGCGAAGGTCGTCAATCATCTGCTGTGCGTTCTTTCCTGCGGCGTCCATCGCCGTTCTTCTTGCCACAACCTCGCAGGCGTAGCTTTCACGGACTGCGCCGAAAATTACTCCCGTGACATACTCGGGAACCGCAGTGTCAAGGATATATTCCTCGTTCGGTTCAAAAACCGTTCCCGCCGCAGACTCCGCCTCTTTCTTTTCAAGGGGGAGAATCCACTGTGTGAACGCCTCCTGGGTCATCATCGAAACATAGCGTGTGCTTATAATTCCGAGCCTGCCGAACTCGCCGTTTTTGAACTCGGTGCAAAGCCGCTTTGCAAGATCATAGGCTTGAGAAGCGGAGAAAAGCTCCGATGAATTTTGCTCCGCCGAAAATCTTTCGCAGGCACGCTTGCCGATCGGAATAAACTCGGCGTCGGGATAATTCGCCGCCTCACGGAAAACATTGGCATTATATCCGCCTGCAAGTCCCCTGTCGCCCGCAATAACGATAATTTTCACCCTATCGCTCGAATTGCCTGCGATGAACGGACTTTTTTTACACTCCGAGCAAGCGGAAAGCTGACCGACAATTGCGCCGAGAGCCGAGGAATAATCACGGCTTTTCAGCATTGCCGCCGTTGCGCCTCTGATCTTTGAGGATGCGACGAGACCCATTGCCTTGGTGAGGTGAAGCGTTGAATCAACGCTTTTGATACGAATCCTGAGGGATTTGATATCGGCTCCCATTCATATCACCTCTGCATTTCCTTGAGAGTTTTTTCGATCTCGTCAATATCGCACTGCTCATAGAATCCCGATTCAAGGCGGTTAAGCAGATCCTGCTTCTCGCTCTCGAGCTTCTCATAAAGCTCTTCCTCGTAATTTTTAACATCCTTAACCTCAACGCTGTCAAGGTATCCGTTGATAACCGCATAGATTATTACAATCTGACAGCCCGCTCTGAGGGGATGGTTTCTGTCCTGCTTGAGTACCTCAACGATTCTTTCGCCGAGGGCAAGTCTTTTCTTTGTATCTGCGTCAAGGTCACTGCCGAACTGAGCAAACGATTTAAGCTCAAGATACTGAGAATAGAGAAGCTTCAATTCACCCGAAACCTTTTTCATGCCCTTGAGCTGAGCCGAACCGCCGACTCGGCTGACCGAGATACCGGGGTTGATAGCCGGCATAATACCCGAATGGAAAAGCTCGGTTTCAAGGAATATCTGACCGTCCGTGATTGAAATAACGTTGGTCGGAATGTAAGCCGAAACGTCGCCTGCCTGCGTTTCTATAAGCGGCAGAGCCGTTATTGAGCCTCCGCCGTATTCGTCCGCAACGCAAGCCGAACGCTCAAGAAGCCTTGAATGGAGATAGAAAACATCTCCCGGATAAGCCTCTCGGCCCGGCGCTCTCTTTAAGAGGAGTGAAAGTGTACGGTATGCTGCTGCATGCTTACTCAGATCATCGTAAACTATGAGCACATCCTGTCCGTTTTCCATCCATTCCTCACCTATAGCGCAGCCTGAGTATGGCGCTATATACTGTAACGGTGCAAGCTCTGATGCTGTCGCAGCCACTACTGTCGTGTAGCTCATGGCTCCGAACTCCTCGAGCTCGTTTACTATGGATGCAACCGTGGAAGCCTTCTGACCGATAGCTACATAGATACATTTCACACCCTGTCCCTTCTGGTTGATGATGGTATCTATCGCGATAGCCGTCTTTCCGGTCTGTCTGTCTCCGATAATAAGCTCTCTTTGTCCTCGTCCGATAGGAACCATTGAGTCAATAGCCTTTATACCGGTCTGAAGCGGTGTATCTACTGACTTTCTCGAGATAACTCCCGATGCTACTCTCTCTATCTGACGATATTTGTCCGACTGGATAGGTCCCTTTCCGTCGATTGGCTGTCCGAGCGCATTTACTACTCGGCCGAGCATCGCATCGCCTACCGGCACCTCTACCACTCGTCCTGTGGTCTTAACTGTATCTCCCTCGTTGATATTGCGCTGCTGTCCAAGTAAAACAGCACCGACATTGTCCTCCTCGAGGTTTAATACCATTCCATATACTTCCCCTGGAAATTCCAAAAGCTCTCCCTGCATCGCATTCTCAAGACCATGAATACGTGCGATTCCGTCTGCCACCTGAATGACTGTTCCAACATCAGCGACTTCGAGCTGGGAAGCGTATCTTTTAATCTGCTCCTTTATTACTGAGCTGATTTCTTCCGGCTTTAGATTCATGGAGCGCATTCACCTACTTTCAATTGTATTTTTGTCAAATCGCGGGTGAGTCTTTCTAATCTGCTGCTGACAGATGAATCCACCACTCTGTCCCCGATTCTGATTTTCATACCGCCTATGAGCGCGGTATCCACCTCAAAATGCATCTCAAATTTCACGTATTTTGTCGTGTCAAGAAGTCGTTTCTCCACAGCAAGCTTCTGCTCCTTTGACAGCTCAAATGCAGATGTAACGTATGCTGTTCCGATATTCTGGTACTCCTTGACTCTGTCAAGAAAGTAGTCGAAGACTAAGGTAAGCTCAGT
>OQVO01000382.1_pt1 | contig 14312 bp, 10 predicted proteins | sample 1691511 | NCBI WGS metagenome assembly OQVO01 (sample SAMN03418254, study PRJEB22391) | human gut metagenome | biome: human-gut; feature: organic feature; material: feces | host: Homo sapiens | place: Tanzania | collected 2013-01 | reverse complement strand
TGTCCGACATCTTCTTGCGTTCATCATCTGAGAGTTCTTCCATATCATCAATCATCATTTTAGCCGCTTGTATTTTTAACTCTGTCCAAGGGTACGGCTTACCGCAGTGGTGACAATATGCTGGTGGCGTATACGGAACAATATCGATGACTCCCGGAACTTTATATTTTCCTTGTATATTTTCACCACAGTTTTGACATTTTGTGATAACGTTGGCGCCGCAAGTCTTGCAAAAAGGATCAATTTGTTTCCCTGATGTATCTCCAGAAATCGCATGTCCGTTGGAGCAAACAGCAGCATTTTTATAATGCGGAACTTCTTGTTGGAACCGATTAAAATTAAAAGGATCTCTATACATTTTTACCTCTTCGAATCAAATTCACAGGGGATTTTTTTGCAAAGTATGCATTTGTATTAAAAATCCACCAACTCCATGATGTTATCATCATACCACTGTGAATACTGGGATTTCAACCATAAAAAATCCCCGAATTGCAGGGCAATTGAACAATAAAAATAAAAGGCATCCGAAATGGATACCTTTTCTAATATTCCTGGCGGAGACGAAGGGATTCGAACCCTTGATACCGTTGCCGGTATACTACATTTCCAATGTAGCGCACTAGACCAACTATGCGACGTCTCCGAATTTTTTTGATTATTCCGCAGATATATCTGCTGTGTCTTCTGTTTGCGATACTGTGTCTGCATCGGCAACCAATGAATTTTCCAATTCTGCATCAATTTCACGCAACAACGGATCCTCGGTCGCGCCAACTTCCAATGAATCTTCGCCTTCGGCTGCGGATGGTGCGTCCTTGTATGACTGAATAAATTCGTGACGAACGTTGTTCACATCCAGTTTGCCACTGGCAATTTCGCGCAATGCAACAACCGTCAGTTTGTCGTCATTTTTGTCCACGACGGGTGCCGCCCCACCGTTCAGGTCACGAACACGCTGAGATGCCAACATCCCCAGTTCATAACGGCTTTCCACAAATGGTAATGTATCTGAATTTGTTGTGCGGGCCATCATTAAATCCTTTGTTGAAATCATTTTTAACCACGTTATAATGCCCCAAGGACAGTAAAAATGCAAGCAGAAAATAATAAAAATCATATAAAGACGCTTTCTATGGGGTGCCGGCTAAACGCACTGGAATCAGAAAAGATTCAAGAAATGTTGTCACGCGTATTGAAGGCAGCCATTGTGGTCAATACCTGTGCCGTCACAGCCGAAGCAGAACGCCAGTCCGGTCAAACAATCCGTCGTATTGCGCGTGAAAATCCCAACGCGCCGATTTTTGTGACGGGATGCGCTGCAACGCGTAACCCTGACTTGTTTTCCACAATTCCAAACGCGCTGGTTGTTGCCAATCGCGACAAAATGCAGCTGGACGCGTATCTGCGTGCGTTGGCTAACGCGCCGTGCCATTTTGACAACCCACGCGTGGCAACGTTTGCACACGGCGACGCGGCACTGTCTAAACAGTTTATCCAGGTTCAAAATGGCTGCAATCACGAATGCGCATACTGCATAACGCGCGCACTGCGTGGCCCATCGGTGTCGTTTGACTATGCCGACATTTTGGCCGATGCGCAGGCGGCCGTTCAAAACGGATATTTTGAAATTGTCCTGACGGGGGTTGATACCGCATCATATGCGCGTGACGGAATGCTGATTTCCGATGTGTGTGCACAATTGCTGCACGATGTGCCAGAAATTCGTCGGCTGCGTCTGTCGTCAATGGATCCCGCGTCGCCCCAGATTTTCAAATTGATTGATTTAATGCACGCTAATCCGCGAATGATGCCACACCTGCACCTGTCAATGCAGTCCGGCTGTGATGCGATTTTACAGTCTATGCGACGCCGACACAATGCTGACCTGGTGCAAAAAATCGTCACAGCTGGTGGCGAAGATATTACGTTCAGTTGGGACATAATCTGTGGTTTTCCGGGTGAATCAGACGAATATTTTGACCAGACGATGGACCTGGTGCGGGCGACGCGACCGATAAAAATTCACGCATTCCCGTTTTCGCCCCGTCCGGGGACACCGGCCGCCACTATGCCAGGCCAGGTCGACCGCCACACCAGCAAAGAGCGCGTAAAAATCATCACCCGCGCCGCCGATGAAAATCGGGCCGCATTTATGTCGCGCCAGATTGGAAAAACGGTCCAGGTCCTGGTCGAAGAAAAAAACATCGCCCGTGACCCGCACGATATCGACGTAAAAATTGATGGCGCGCCGGTTGCCGAACGCACGGTATGCCATGTCACACTGGTCAGGATTGATGGCGACGCATTTATTGGAAAAATGCAATAAAAAATCTGTTGGCAAATCGTGATATTATTGCTAGTATCACAGCACCATGACAAAGAAAGTATTCGCAATTATAATTGCACTGATTTCAACCGCGGCACATGCCGAATTTTCAACATCTGCAAAATCTGCGTTCTTGATTGATTATGAATCAGGAACGGAAATTGTTGCAAAGAACGCCGACACGCTGATGCCGCCGTCGTCGATGATAAAATTGATGACGCTGGCCGTTCTGTTTGATGAAATCCAGGCCGGCAATATCAGCATGGATGACCGGATAACCGTTGGACCAAATGCCGACTATAAAAACCCGTTGTGGTATCCGGCCAGCAAGATTTGCCTGAGTGCAGGTCAAACGATTACCGTGCGTGATTTGATATTGGGGCTGATTGTGTTGTCGGGTGGTGACGCGTCGGTTGTTGTTGCCGAACGCATTTCGGGGTCTGAATCCGCATTTACCGAAAAAATGACGGCCAAGGCGCGCGCAATCGGCATGCCACAGTCTACATTTGGAAATGCAAGTGGCCTGCCCCACCCCAACAATTTGATGACCAGTCGCGAATTGGCAACACTGGCGACGCATCTTATCAGCGATTATCCGGACATTTATCCTATGTTCGCGACCAAGCGTTTTGAATTCGCCGAACACCAGACCGATTGGTGCCGCGATTGGGGGCGCACACATACGTTGAATTATAACAAACTGTTGTTCATTATGCCGGGGGCTGATGGTATGAAAACAGGTCATACCGAAGATGGCGGTTACGGCATGGTCGCCAGCAGTCGCGTTGGCGGGCGTCGCCTGGTTGGTGTGATAAACGGATTCCGCGGTCGCGGTCACGACGCATTGGCGGCGGAAATGAAAAAACTGTTAAACTATGGATACGAAACGACCAAGAACCAGGTATTCTATCGCCCCGGCGACAAGATTGCCAAGGTGCCCGTATGGTATGGTCGCCAGGATTTCGTCATCGCGACAATAACGCAACCACTGGCCATCACAATGCCAAAGTCCCAGTCGATGGATGGCATACGCGTTCTGGCGCGATATGATGATCCGCACCCGGCACCGATTGCGGTCGGCGACACCCTGGGCGAGATTATTGTTGAACAAAACGGTCGCACGATTGCACGCGCGCCACTGGTTGCGCAAAACCGCGTAGCCAAGACGCAATTCTTTGGCCGCGTTATTCGCAATATTCGCGTGATGTTTGGCGCACGATAAAGGTATAAATCCATGGCACCCAAGAAAAACGCACCATTGTATAAATTCCCAGATCCGATGGACAACGATTTTATGGTTGGACATGATGGCGTGCTGCGTGACTTTATGACCGCATGGGCAAATCGCGACGCGTATCCAATTCATCCGGTGTGGATGCTGGCGGGGCCGCGTGGCATTGGCAAGGCGACATTGGCATATAAAATTGCCCGTATGGTATATGGCAATGTCGGCGATTTCTTTATCGTGGATTTGGCACATAACTTTGATGACAAGGGGAAAAAACTGGACACCAGCACGATATCTGTGCACACAATGCGCGCGATGATTGATAAAATGCAGATGTCGTCAATGTCGGGCGAATGGCGCGTGATACTGATTGATTCTGTGGACGAACTCAGTCGTTCGGCCGCAAATTCAATGTTAAAATTACTGGAAGAGCCACCGGCCAAGACCTTGTTCTTGTTGGTCGTGCACCAGTTATCAAATGTATTGCCGACAATCCGTTCCCGCGCGCGCGTTGAAAAAATGCGTCCCCTGACCGTGGACCAGTTGCGCCAACTGTGCATACACTTTATACCCGATGGCGATATCAGCACCGAAACATTGAAACTGGCCAATGGCAGTTTTGGTAAAATTGCGGCACTGAAACGCACGGGCGGCGATGTGATTTATAACGAACTGATTGAAACGCTGGAAAATCCGCACGCAAATTCTGGGGACATTATGGCGGTTGCGAAAAAGATTTCTGGGGACCCGGCGTTGTATGAAATTTTGCTGGATGCGATTGCACGATTTGGTCTGGCCGATATTTACCCGATGGCAACGCGGGCGATTGCCGATATTCGAAACGTATACCTGGAACCAGAAATCGCGATATTCAAAATTATTATGGAAATCAAAAAATGCTTATAGATACCCACTGTCATCTGACCGACAATTATGTGTCGGGCGATTTGCGTGACGTTATTGCACGCGCGGCTGGTGCCGGTGTTACAAAAATCATTTGTCCAACCGCCGACCCGGCCGACATCGAAAATGCAATCAAAATTGCAGAAACATATGACAACGTGTGGGCGACAATCGGTATTCACCCCGAATATCACGGCACCGACGCGACCCAGTTTTTGACCGACCGGGTTATGACACACCCACGCGTTGTCGGTGTTGGGGAAATCGGACTGGATTATCATGAATGCGGTGGTGACACACGTGATGCACAAATTAAATTATTTACATCGCAACTGGATATCGCGCGGAAATACAACCTGCCAGTGGCGATTCATACGCGCGACGCCGAACGTGACACGATGGATATATTGCGCGGCGACGTTCGTGGCGTTATGCATTGTTTTACCAGTTCATGGGATATGGCGCGCGTAATGCTGGACCGGGGATTTTATTTTTCGGCCAGCGGAATTTTAACATTTAAAAATGCCGCTGATATTCGCGAAATATTTGCAAAAATTCCAACCGATCGTCTGGTTGTTGAAACCGACAGTCCGTATTGTGCCCCGGTGCCGTATCGTGGCAAAACGTGCCAACCATTTATGGTCACAGAAACGGCGCGCGTCTTGGCCGAAATTCACGGTTTAACATTGGAACAACTGACCCCGAGTTTAGAACAAAACACATACGCGTTGTATCCAAAAATGAACGGATAATATAAATATTATTATCAAATAAAAATCCCCACCAATCGGTGGGGTGTTTTTTATCCTAGAAACGGTATGAACCAGACACCTTGATATTATGTAATTGGATATCCTGGTTATACTGGTAACGATAATCCAGACCGACCTGGAATCCAGTTGCTGACAGCATTTCCACACCACCGCCGATATTTGCCCACAGCGGGTCAATATTTATATCGTATGATGTGAACTTGTTCGCCGCCGCAAATTTATACTTTGCGTTGTCCGGTGCACCCAGAACGTCGTATTCAACACCGATTGTTGCGTATGGACGCACCTGGAACCAGACTGACGGGTAAATACGCTTTTGCGCGGTCAACGAATACCCCGGCGTGAACGACAGATATCCGTCTGATTCCATTTTCATATAGTCGTGACCGCCGACCTTTTCCGTGACCCTGAATCCGAAATTATATCCTGCGCGTGCATACATATTGCCAACGATATACTGGTTCAGCCAATCGTGCAACAGGCCCCATTCGGTATTCAGTGCAAATGCAGTGCCACTGCCATCAATTGTGCCGTTAACGAATGTCTGGTGACGCGTGATGTCAAACACATGCAAATCCAAAAACGCATTTCCATACGCGCGTGTTTTTTCGCCCAATGTCTGCATCAAATAACCGCCCAGACCGATGTTCGTATTGGCAACCTTGGCATCCATATGACCGGCAATAAACGGATTTTCGGTTGTATAGCCCAGGTTTATCGTATCTGACACATCGGTTGACATATGCGACACGCGACCCGCCAGCCCCAGAATCAGCGTATTTGTATGCTGCCAATCAAAACCGCCGGTGATGCTGAAACGATTACCGTCGGCATGCTTGCCATCAGAAACGTTTTGGAACAACATTCCGTATTCGGCGTCAACCCACGCCTTTTTCAGATTGCGATTACGATTCCAAATAAATTCGTCCAGCATGTGGTCTTCAAATGAACGCGCACTGGTGTGTTCGTTCAAGATGACACTGCCAGCGATTTGTTCAATTTCACGCGCCTGGAACAGACGGCTGAACCGTGTTAACGGCACACCATCACGATACGTGTTATAGTGCTCCATGCGGTTATACAATTCGTTCGACATTGTTTCCAGGTTTGTTCCACGGAACAACACAGGCAACAATTCAATCGCATGACGACCCGAGAAGCCCTGTTTTGCCATCTGGCCTGCAATCAAATCATCTAATGCACCCGCAGACACATATTCGCCATCGGTATGATCGGCATTACGCGCAACAATCGGCTGAATCTTGAATAATTCCACCGGCCCACCAAAGCGTGGGTCAAACACAACATAAATACTGTCAGATGTGCCATTACCATCAGTATCACGCACCGTCAAATATGCTGATGAATTCCCAGCCGGCGTGCCATCAAAATAATCATAACAAATACTGCCCGACGCATTGCATATCACAACGTTCAGATTGCGCAATTTGTCGCCTGATTCTGTGATGCCGCCTTGGGCATAAACCAGCCAAATCGCGTCACCTGCGTCGGCCAATTCGCGCAACGCAATACCGACCTGGTCTGATGCACTGCCACCAATACCACCAGCCGGCGTCAACCCCAATGATAAATCAGATGTAAATTTGCCATCAATCGTAATCAACGCACCATCGCCAGATACCGCATTCGTAATCTGGCCCAGTGTGTTATCGTCAACCAGGCTGACCGTGGACCAATAATTCGGCAGACCCGCCATATTTGACTTGCCATTGATGTTTGCAAACACTTTGCTGTTGTCATTAAACAGATAATTGCCACCAACGTGCATTTTACCCAGATTAGCAAACGTTACCCCACCCGACACGTTACCAGTAATATTAGCATTCAAGTGTGTTGTAGGCACAGCGAACACCGTCAGGTTTGTGGCGTTCAAATTGCCCACCAGATTGAAATCTGTGGCAGAAATACGATACGAATCCGCATCAATATTCACGTCCCCTGCATTTAATGTACCTGTGAATTTTTGATACAAATTTGTCGCATTAAATGTATTCGTTACACCCAGTGACCCGCCGCGCAATGTCGCCGTGCCATTGTTTGTAAAACTAAAACTGTTGACAGACGTTGTCCCACCCAGTGTGATTGTGCCGTTATTCACGACATCGTGACCACTGATTTTATTTGCAATCAACTGAATTTCTGCACCATTGGCAACGCTGATATTGCCTGTGATTGTGGCGTCAGACGCAATCATATAATCAACCGCACCCGCATTCGCCGCCAGGTCGCCCGACACGGTTAAATTTTTAGCTGTAAATGTGCCGTCCTGGGTCAGATTTAATCCGTTTGTTGACGCCGCACCCTGAATCAAATCACCTGTAACATTTACAGAATTTACAACTGTGACATTTGGCGACGCGATTGTCGTCCGCCCCCCAGACACAGTCAATCCAGCCAACGCAACCGCACCAGTTGATGAAACGTTCATCGTTCCGCCAGATTTTACATTTGCCGCCGTCACGCCATTTGTGCCATTTAAAATAAACGTGCCAGACTGATTATCAACATCGCCAAACGTTGCGGTATCTGCGGTAATGTTTGCCGTGCCAGTGTTGGCAATGTTGCCGGCGTTCCACTTGTTCGCAACACTGGCATTTAATTCGCCACCGTTTGTCATATCGCCACCTGTGAACGTGGCATCGGTTGCGTTTATGTTCAGTGTTCCGTTTGTTTTATAATCGCCTGTGACAGAAATTATTTTTGCCGCAGAATTCATTGTCAGTGTTTTACCCGACCCCAGATTTAACGCACCCAGCATAATATTGCCGCCGTCTGGCGTTTCGATTATCAGCGTCAATTCAGTGCCGTCTTTGACCCAAACACCCTGGGCCGGCTGTGTCAGAACAGAATCGTTAAACACCAGTCCTGATGAAAAATTAATATTGCCCGTCTGCGCGGTTATATTGCCACCATGCAAAATCAGGTTTCCAACATAACCAGCCCACGACGCCGCGGTTGCGTTGCCCGCATAAACCTCTATGGTGCCATTAGCGGCATCAACATCGCCAATTACATTTAAATTCTGACTTGCGTCAGTTCCAAATATCAATGTTCCATTGTTCAACGCGACAACACGACCTGTGACATTGATGTTTTTTGCATTTAACTGCATTGCACGCGCGGTGCCATCACCACCGGCCGAAACATTGCCACCAACTGTAATATCACCCCCTGTTGACGCCAGAGCAAACGGCGTCCCAGTTGCACCGACCGACATATCGCCACCGTTGGTTGCGACTGCGCCCGTCGCTGACAGATTTCCTGCGATTTCCACATTGCTTGTTGCGGTAATACTGCGTGTCACAGAATCTGCCGTAATCGCACCATCAGTCAACAAAACCGATGACGCGGCAACGCCCCCTGTCAGTGATTTCAGATTCAGCGTGCCACCCGACACCAACAACTGCCCTAACTGAATATCACTGCCATCTGTGTCAGACCCAAGTATTTCTGTCACAGCATTATCAGAATTTGTAATATTACCCGTCACGCGTATTTGGCGCGTGTGCAGAACGGTATGCGCACTTCCAGATGATGCCAGATTCCCTGCGATACTAATTTGGCCGGTTGTATCTGTTGGCGACTTTATCGTCATAGTGCCTGTATTCGTGACGTTTTGCAGTGTCATATTTCCGCCGGTCAGCATCGTCGTCCCAGCGCTGGAAATATCACCGTTCAGTGTCAATGCATTGGTCGCACTTAGTGTAGTTTTTGCGACATTTCCCACAATCAATTCATCAGCGGTTAAATCAACAGCCTTGATTTCCATTTCGGAATTATTTTTCAGCGTTTCGGCCGTAAAATTGCCGGCACTGTTTATTTTTACTTTGCCATCTGTTTCATTAGCAACCGTAGCAAAAGACAGCGCACTGTTTGACGTCGTTGTGATGTTCACGGTTCCGTGCGTCAATTGCAAATCACGCATAGTTCCCAAATCCAGTGCCCCAGTCGTCAAATTAAACGCATTTGACGATGTCATGCCAGACAAATCCATACCATACGCAAACACTGTTCTGCCCGACACAATCGCGGTAAAATCACCTTTGTTCACAAATGACACGCCGCCCGTGCCAGCACCCGTCACAGCCAAGCCCGACGCATTTAATATTTTCAGTGTGCTACCGGTCGCCTGGTTTGACATTGTGCCAGACACCATTATATTACCGCCGTCAAACGTCATCATACTGGCGGCCATATTATCAATATTGCCCGTTACATCAACATCGCCATTGGTGGTTTTGATGGTCAGTGCGCCCGACCCTTCCAGGTTCTGGATACTGCCATGTGACTGGATACCCGTGCCGGTATTTATCACACCGACAATATCCGCATTGGTGCCGGTATATTGGTAATACAGGCCGTCGACCGTCAATGCTCCTGTGATATTTAACGCCAATAACGCGTCCGCCCCATTGACCGAAACCGTGCCCAAATCCGCCGAATTTGCGGTAATTTTCAGTGCTTTTTCTGCCCTAATTTCATTCGCTGTAACACGACCGATATTTTCAGATATTTCTAATCCACCGTTGGCCGTGACCGTCCCCAGACTGACATTGATATTACTGTCTGTTCCACTTTTTATGGCCAATTGTGTATCACTTTCTATGGTTAAACCATAGTACACCTCAGTATTACTACCTCGCCCGATAAATATGTCACCAGCAGACTGGATAGTAAACGTTCCCGATAATTGTTCGGCATATAACTTTCCCTTGCCAGCCTGTTGAACGGCACCAATAATAACACTTTCATATACGTCCAGGCCGTTTGTGCCCAAAATCAGACTGTTATCTGATGCAGGAACGGCGACATTATCCGTATTCTGTCCAATGGTCAGACCACCTGGATAATTTGCCGCGCTGGCACCAAACGGCACCAGACAGCATAAAAATGATATGACTTTTTTCAATGTAATGCGCATGTTTTTCCCATTTCCTTGAATTTATGGTTTCATTATAAAAAAAATTCTGGTATAAGGGCAAGACAAATTATTAAATTACTGTAAAGGAGGAAAATGATGTTTGAAATAAAGTCAGTTCATGCACGCCAGATTATGGACAGTCGTGGCAATCCAACAATTGAATGCGACGTCACATTGTCGGGTGGCGCATTTGGTCGCGCAGCGGTGCCGTCTGGCGCATCAACCGGCAGTTTTGAAGCACTAGAATTGCGCGACGGTGGTAACGCATATATGGGCAAAGGCGTTATGACCGCGGTCAAAAACGTGAATGAAATTATCGCCCCGGTCATCATCGGTATGCCGGCCAATGACCAGACCGCACTGGACGAAAAGATGTTGGCCCTGGACGGCACCGCAAATAAAGAAAAACTGGGGGCAAATGCGATTTTGGCGGTATCCCTGGCGGCGGCACGCGCGGCGGCGGCACAATCTGGGTTGCCACTGTATAAATACATCGCGAACGTCTATGGCAATGAAAATCCATGCGTTCTGCCACGTCCGATGATGAACATTATCAACGGTGGTGCGCACGCAGACAACGGTCTGGACGCCCAGGAATTTATGATTATCCCAAATGGCGCAAAAAACGAAGCCGACGCAATTCGTATGGGGTCTGAAATATTCCACCACTTGAAAAAGATTCTGAAATCAGGTGGCAATTCCACCAACGTCGGCGACGAAGGCGGTTTTGCACCAAACTTTCACAGTTGCGCCCAGGCACTGGACACAATCATCGCAGCAATTCGCGACGCAGGATATGTCCCCGGGGGCCAGGTTTCAATCGGTCTGGACGTTGCGTCATCTGAATTCTATGCCGACGGCGTTTATAATTTTGAAGGCAAAAAATTATCATCTGACCAGATGATTGAATTCTATGAAAACCTGATTGCCCAGTATCCAATTATTTCTATTGAAGACGCCCTGGCCGAAGAAGACTGGGACGGTTGGCGCAAACTGACCGACGCAATCGGCAAAAAATGCCAGTTGGTTGGCGACGACCTGTTCGTGACAAATCCGGCGCGTCTGCATCGCGGAATTGACGCCGGCGTCGCAAACGCGATTCTTATCAAAGTGAACCAGATTGGCACACTGACCGAAACATTGCGCGCAATCAAAATGGCCCAGGACGCAAAATACGGTGTAATCATTTCGCACCGCAGTGGCGAAACCGAAGACACAACGATTGCCGACCTGGCCGTGGCGACAAACGCAGGTCAAATCAAAACTGGTTCTATGTCACGCACAGACCGTATGGCGAAATACAACCAGTTGTTGCGTATCGAAGAAGAACTGGACAAATCCGCAAAATATGGTATATAATTTTACCAGAGAACGAGATGAAACGGGGGACACAGACACAAATGTGTTGCCCCGTTTTGTCATAACACAGCGATACAATGATTACATTGCACACGATTTTTATCTGGGTTAAATACGTGATTGCGTCGGTGATATTCGTCGGAATTTTATTGGCCCCGGCCTGGGTCGCGCGTCAAACGGCCAAGGGAAAACAGGATATGATTCTGGTTCGCCTGGCCAGTTGGATTTTATGCTGGACAGGAATCGGTTGGTTGTGGGCAATGTTTTGGGCAACCAAGAAATAAAAACACCCACATAATGTGGGTGATTTTTTTACTGTTTTTTTACACCGAACGCCATATTGAATTTTATGTCGCCTTCGTCATATTTTGCACCACCGACGGCTTCGGTTGGCTGTTTTTCATGCATGCCGTAATATTCTACATTAAACGTTGCGCCACTGTGTGCCGCGCCGTCGCCCGACGTTGCAAATTTATATGCCGCGTCACCCTGGAAATTATCAAAACTGATGTTATTATTCGTGCTCACAGTGACGTCATACCAGTTGTCAAAAAACGCCTTTAATTGGCCAGATTTATCAGATTTGTTGAGCAGCAATTCTGCGCGACCGTTCAAATCCTGGGACGCAGTGGCGTTTTCAACCGTCCCAACGGCACGTCCCTTGAACACAGCCGTCGTTTCAGCCCCGTCAAATTCAATATTGCTGGGTTCTATTTTCTTGTCATCATAGCCGGCATAGAACAACTGGGCCGATGTTGTTGTGCCGTCTGTTATTGTGTATTTGCCGAAATCAGAATACATCAATGGCGACAGTGCGTCCATACCCGACACGTATGTCAGCGTTTTATCGCCGTTTTTAAATACGTTCTTGTCACGGGTATACGTTGCACCGTCCAAGACGACACTTATTATTTTACCTTTTTCATCAATCGCAAATTTCAAATTATTCACAGCGCCATCATTGCGCTTGAAATTCAGTTTGTCTGCGGTCAGGTTTGCTTCGGTATTCGCATAGACCTGTTTTACCCGGCTGGAAAAACCAGACGTGTTTTTTAATTCTCTTATACAATTTTTAACATCTGTGGCGGTGGCACACGCGCCCATATCCTTCATGATGACCGACAACGCGGCCCGCAAAACATTTTCATCATAGGACGGCATTGCTACACCCGTATTGTCGTCTTTTGTAATATCGGGCATTATCGCGGCAATACTAAACGCCGCATTGGCAATCGCCAGCAAGTCCGATTCTTGGGTTGGAATATTGTCATATCCGTTCAGGGTCAATCTGTATTTAACAAAATCTGCACGTTGGGCATCGGTGCGCGACATAACCCGTGTGATGTTATTATTGCTTTCCACGGCGACATTTGGAAACGCCCCTATTTGGTCGCGGGTATGATAATTAGACCGCATATTTCCGTTGCCACTGGGGCTGCCGTCGCTGCCACAGGCCGCCAACGCCAGAATTGCCACCAAAGATACAGATTTTTTCATTATTGTCCCCTTTTCCTGTTATGCTAATTATAGATTATCTAATGCCACCTGTTCAACATATTTATTTTCCCGAAACATTTGCAATTTGCCACAATGTATGTAAAATATTTCTATTATGACACGCAGAAATATTATTAAATTTGGCCAGGTTTCAGAAAACCGCAAAGCGCGGTTCAGTTATTCTATTGTTGATACCATAGAGGCTGGCATTTCCCTGACTGGGGCCGAAATTAAATCTATTCGCTATGGCCTGGTGACGATTGTTGACGGCTTTGTCCAGCGTCGTGGGGACAATTTATTCTTGGCCGGGGTTGAAATTCAGAAATTGCCCACGGCGGCACGGATTGTGAATTTTGACGAACGTCGTCCGCGCCAGTTGTTGTTGCACCGTGCACAAATCAACCGCCTGATTGGCAAATTACAGGAACGTGGCGCAACTATTGTGCCACTGAAATTATATTTCAACAATCACGGTAAATTAAAGGTATTGTTGGGCATTGGATATGGAAAAAATCGCGCAGATAAACGTGAAACAATAAAACAGCGCGAATGGGATAAAAACAAAGCACGAATCCTGAAAGGAAAATAAAAACGGGGCAATGCCCCGTTTTTAGCGCGTAAGTGATAGAGTAGTTTAGTGATAACAGGCAACCATATCACTTGCTCACTTTTCCTACATCTTGTATATTCTCAGATAACTGGTATTTGATGTGCCAGTGCTGCCACTGCCACCATCGCCACCATTGATGCTGATGGCGTATGAGCCATTTATACATGCACCACCGCCACCACCGCCATAGACGGTAATCGTCTGACCACCGCATTGCCATGTCACATTTGCACCACCGCGACCACCAGTGGCACTTTTCGGCGTTGTATCGTCGGGGTTATAATACGCGTTTGTAATGTCACCACCATTACCACCACCGGCGGTCGTCGCATCTGCGCCGGCGTCAATAACCGTATCCGCGGGACAATTTGTATTATACTGCCACCTGGTGCCGCCCGTGCCATTTGGCGCGCCGCCCCCGCCGCCGCCGACCTGACGTATACGGAACGCTGTGTATCCTGTCGGCTTGGTATTCACACAAAATCGTTGGTTGTTGGCGGTGGCCCCAGTCTCCACCCAACCCGCACCACGTCCCATCCCTTGATACAGGCTACTGCTTTCGCCATTGATGCATGCTCCCCAACCGAATATACCACGGCAACTCTGGCCATTTGCACCCCGTGCGCGGAACACGCGGTCGCCAACAACCACGATACTGTCCGCACCAGACG
>OQVO01000376.1_pt1 | contig 14385 bp, 13 predicted proteins | sample 1691511 | NCBI WGS metagenome assembly OQVO01 (sample SAMN03418254, study PRJEB22391) | human gut metagenome | biome: human-gut; feature: organic feature; material: feces | host: Homo sapiens | place: Tanzania | collected 2013-01 | reverse complement strand
CTGGTTCCGATGCTCCCAGAACTTAATGCTTAAAAGTGTGTTCTATGAACACAAATTTTTGATTATATTTGCAGTAATTAACTAAGTAAAAGATTATCAACGATGAACGACCTTAGAATACTATCCCACGGACAGATAACAGATCTTTCCAAAGGATTCAAAATGAAGAATGGAGAGACGTTCTCCATTATGGTTGTCGCAAAGAACGCTTCATCTGTTGTAACAACGGCACTTTGTACGTGTCGGTGTGTTTGTGACACTGAGGCTTCTCCGTTCCCTGTAAACGTGGGAGATTGGACACCAGCAAAGATTCAGGAAATCTCAGCAAACGGAATAAGCCTGTCGGACTTCGATGTTTACTGGGGAGCAGGTGAAACAGCTAAAAAGGCGTAAATATGGCACTTCTTATCGGTAGTGGTTCAACAAAACCACGTTATCCATACGATCAGTGGTATGGAGTAAAGGGCAACTATTCCAGCACCGATCCTATCCTTACCAGGGTGGGCAGTCTGGACTTGCACCGAACACTTCCTATTCAAGGCAAAATGAGACGTTTTGTGGAGAATACGGACGGTTCAGTGAAATACTATCTGCACCAGAACGATTCTCGAAAGAAAGATTCTGGTGTAGATGCCATTCTTGACAGCACGGACGGTAATGTGATGCTGGAGATTCCAGATCACTATTTTCGTTTTGAGATTTCGGGGCAGGAATGGATCTTCGCCATTTCGGAGTACGCTCTGCCGGGCTTCGTCAAGATCCCACGTAGGGCAATATCACCTTGGCTGGCTACAGTGGACAATGTGAACAACACTGTTGTATCTGGCTGCTTCCTTACCTGGAGTGGGGATAATATCGCCAGAGACGAAAACAACCTGCCGATCTTCACCAGCAACGCTGCCCAGTTCAGAGGTGGTGGAAACAACTCAGGACGTGACGGTGCTGTAAACTCCGATCTCGGTATGGGACGTACAGCGATCTCCAGAACCACGATGAGGAACTATTGCAAGAATGACACCCACATAGGCTGCTTTGCTGCCTACAACACAATCAAGTGGCTCCAGAGGATCGAGTATGCCAATATGAACTGCCAGGCAGCCTACAACGCCACACTGACAACTGAGGGCTTCCATCAGGGAGGTCTGGGCAACGGAACAGCGTTTGCTTCCGCTGACTGGAACGCACACAACGGTTACTATCCATTCATCCCTTCTGGAGTAACTGCAACTCTGGGAAACAACACAGGTCTGGTGGATTATGTGCTCCAGCTTGCCTCTGGAACAAAGACGTTCCACGTCCAGTCTTACCGTGGTTTCGAGGTGCCTTTTGAGTATATCTGGCAAAATGCTGACGATGTGCTTATTCACCACAACGGAGCAACTGAATCCATTGCTTACTGGTGTAACGATCACACGAAGTTCACAACTCCGAGCAGCAATCAGGCAACTGTTCCTGATGGCTACGTGGCAAAGACAAACCTCCCTACGGCATCCTGCTATCCTAAGCACGAGGCTACAGATGGACAGACTGAGATAAGTTTCCCTGATCTTGCTGGAGGTGGAAGCACTACAGGAATAACCGATTATTTCTATCATCCAGGAGCTGAAGCTAATGGATGGTATGCTGCCCTGTTCGGTGGGAGTGCGAATTATGGTGCGGTTGCTGGGTTCGGTTCTCTGATTACGATTTACCGTCCTACGACTACGAATGCGACCTTTGGGTTCCGCTTGTGCCGTAATTAAGACTGCACAGGAAACGGAAACGAAAACACGGAATGATCCAGGACAGTCAGCGTCCTGACTGTCCTGGGGATTTTCCAAAAACAGAGATTCTTTGAAATAAAATAATCTGGGTTGTGTGGGTGAGCTGCCCTGTTCGGTGGGAGTGCGAATAATGGTGCGAATGCTGGGTTCGGTTATCTGAATACGAATAACCGTCCTACGAATACGAATGCGAACATTGGGTTCCGCTTAGACCGTTTGGTGAAATTCATTTTTAAGCGAAGATTTACAGATTACCACTGTACACCCACAGACCTTACCTCACAGGGGCTATCGGTACGCTGATAGCTGGTAAAAAAAAGAGAAAGTAAAAGCGGTGCGAGTAAAATTTGAAAACTCTGCTTTGAGCCAACGGCACAATGGCAAAGAAGAAAGCAAATCCTGACAGTCTGGCGTATTGTTATAGCCACAGGTGCGAGTCTATTGACTATTCGGATAAAGAGCATGAGGGCTTGTATATTCCAGGGACGGGAAAGCTGAGAGCTTGCCAAACAAAGAAGCTGAGAGATTTCTACTGGCTGTTCTATTCAAGCGAGGTTCTGTGCAAGGCTGCATATAACGCTCAGAAAGGAAAGGGAGACAGAGGAGACATCCGAGCTTTCAACAGGGAATACTTGGAGAACCTGGATAAGCTGTATGACCTGTTCGTGAACGAAACCTATATTCCAGAAAAGTATAGGGTAAAGAAAATCTGGGATCCAAAGGAAAGGGACATAATGATAGCACCTTTCTTTCCAGACAGGATCGTTCACCATTGCGTTATTATTGTGCTGGGACAGCACTGGCAACACACGTTCATTGAAAACACTTATGCCTGTATCAAGGGGCGAGGGATCCACAAATGCGTGGAGGACGTTCACAGGGCTTTGGTTCTGGATCCTGTAGGAACCAGATACTGCCTGAAAATAGACATAAGGAAGTTCTATGATAATGTGGATCACGAGGCACTGAAAAGGATTATACGCTATACGATTGCGGATCCTCAGGTGCTGAGGCTGTTGGATAAGATCATTGACAGTAACGGCAAGGATAAAGGCTTGCCTATAGGGAATTTCACAAGCCAGTACCTGGCTAACCTGTACCTGAGCTATTTCGATCACTTTGTGAAAGAGGTGCTGGGAGTTAAATACTACTACAGGTATATGGATGATATTGTGGTACTGGATGGCAGCAAGGAAAGGCTGCACGAGCTTCTGGATAAGTTTGGGCTTTACCTGGGAGCTGAGCTGAAAGTGGAGATAAAAGCAAACTGGCAGATATTTCCAGTGGATGCAAGAGGTATTGACTACGTTGGATTCAAGCAGAACCACTACGGTATCCTGATGAGAAAAGGGATCCTGCTGAGGTTCTATAAGAAATGGAATGAGACGAAAGACAAATACCAGATTGAAAGCGAGGAAGATTTTAAGCACATCTATTCGTCTGAATATGGCTGGATAATCAGATGCTCAGAGGTGCACAGTAATTTTATATTAAATAAATGTATTGGAAGCAATGACAGACAAAGAAAGATTGAGCCTGGGTTTGCTCACTGAGACTGAGCAGAAGCCAGCCGTATTTGAAGATCTGCACAATGGACAGCAGACGAAGTTGTACAACCACAACATCAAAAAGGAGTGGGTGAAGCACGGAGAACAGGGTGAAGTCCTGGACATAAAGGAAGTTGAAACCGAGGGCTATGCCCAGAGGTGGCAGTATGACAGCCTCAGGGTTGAGTATCCTGTGGATGCCGACAATACTTTCAAGACACTAATCAACGCCAAATGGGGTGTCGATAAGGAAAGCCAGATGCAAAACGAGTATCAGAGTGCAGTCCTGGGCTTGCTCCCTGAGAGCTACAAAGAGCCTTACCTTGCATTCCTCAGTGAGAGGCTTGAACTCAAAGCAATGATTGAGGGGGATTTTCTTAACAACGCATCTGAGTAAGCAATGGAAGTTTCGGATTTCATAGAGGAGGATGGTTACGCAAATGAGGAGCTGTTCGATTGCGATTACAGCTCTGTGGACGATGTGATTAACCAGGTTATTGTATTTACAGGAGCGACTGAGCGTGAGACAGAAAACGGTCTCCGCACTCTGATTGCATTCCAGAAAGACGATGGCACCAGAAGTGCGTTCTGGACGGACAGTCGAAAGCTCAAAGAGGTTGTGAACAATCCCCAGAGAACGTATCCTTTCAGATCGATCATCAAAGTTGTGAAGCTCGGAGAAATGACTGGCTTCCGTTTCTTCTCGCCAAACTCTGCCGTCACTCAGGAGGACAGGGACAATTTCAACCTCTATCAAAAATCGAAATTCCGCTACAACAAAAGGAGGTAGCTATGGAGAACGTTTTTTCAAACTGTGGTAATATATTCCAGGTCTCCGTGCTGGTGTATCTTATAGCCCTGGTCGCTATGAGCGTGGATCTTGCCTGTGGTATTCGCAAAGCAAAAATCAGGGGTGAGTACACTAACAGCTCTGCGCTCAGCAGGAGTATTACCAAGTTCATAACCTATGAGGGTGGACTGCTTATCGCTACAGGTGTGGATATTCTGATTAACTTGGGTAAATTCTGGGAGATCTTTGGTTTCAACGTTATGCTGGGTATTCCGCTTATCACAATCCTGGTGGGCATATTTGTATGCTCCGTGGAGTGGGTGTCCATAAGGGAAAAGGCTGACGAAAAGACAAAGAAAGAAATGAAACGGGCTGCTGCTGTCGCTGTCAAGGTGGCTGCTGCTATGCTCAATAAGGATGAGCTGGCAGAAGCCCTGACACAGGCAATAATCAACGCCAACAAGCATAAGCAGCCAGAAACAGAGACAGGAGGAGCTAAGAATGAAGATACTTATTGATAATGGGCACGGTGTGAACACCGCTGGCAAGCGATCTCCTGACGGACTTTTCAGAGAGTACCGTTACACAAGGGAAATTGCAGCGACCATCGTGGAGGAACTGCAAAAGAGGGGGTATAATGCTGAGAGGATCGTGCCAGAGGAGGAGGACGTAAGCCTGTCCGAGAGGTGCCAGAGGGTAAATGCCTGGTGTGCCAAGCTGGGGACAAAGAATGTCTGCCTTGTATCTATCCACGTGAACGCTGCTGCCAATTATGGCTGGCAGAAAGCTCAGGGATGGAGTGCCTATACGAGCATAGGACAGACACAGGGCGACAAGCTGGCGAATAGCCTATATGCCGTTGCGGAAAAGGTGTTCAGTGGACGCAAGATCCGCAAGGATAACTCAGACGGAGATCCTGACCTGGAGGAGGGCTTCTATATCCTCAAACATACCAACTGTGCAGCCTGTCTCACTGAGAACTTCTTTCAGGACAACCAGCTGGATGTTTCTTACCTTTTGTCCCTGGAGGGACGGAACGCTGTAATACAGTGTCACGTCCAGGGGATTATTAACTATGTTAATTCTTTGAAACAATGAAAACTACACTTTTGAAACTTGCTTTGGTTACGCTGCTTTTGGGAACCGTGGCTGTCCTGTGTTGTATTGTGAGAAATCAGCAGCAGGAGATCGGACGGCTCAGTTGTAATCAGACGGCACTTCTGGACAGCGTGAGGAACTACAAGACAGAGAACGGAAAGAACGCTGCCAGCGTGAGGGTTCTGGAGCTTACCAAAAGCGAGCTGGAGGAGAGTTGCACAGGACTGACGGAGCAAGTGAAAGACCTGGGAATAAAGCTCAGGAGGGCTGAGGCTGTTGCTCAGACGGCAACAAAGACAGCTCTGGAGTTCCAGGCACAGATGAGGGATAGTATTATATACGTTGTAGATTCCACAGCGACACGCCACTATCTGGATTCATTGAAGCTGCTGGAGTGGAGAGATCCCTGGGTGAGCTTCCACGGAGAGCTGAGAGGTGATGAACTGACAGCAAAGATAGAGAGCGTGGACACTATAACAACCGTATTGCACAGGGTTCCCAGAAAGTGTTGGCTGTTCAGGTGGAAAAAGGATGAGTACAGGGTGGAGGCTGTGTCGAACAATCCACACACCAAGATCGTGTACGAACAATATGTGAAAGTGACAAAATAACTCTGTAGAACGTTGAGTTCGGATCCTGGTTTCGTTGTGAAATGCGACCAAGATTTTTTCTTTCCAGAAAAAGCATTACCTTTGTGCTGTCATAACCCTTTGGGATTTGACGTTGCACTTTCCCTGGGGTGACATTCCGATCCCTGGGGATTTTGCATTAAAAGTGCACAAATTCCACGATAGTTCTACAGAAAACCGCAAAACCGCTGTAACTATCTGAAACAGAGAATTGAGTTTAAGGTTTCCTAAACCTTAAATATAGGTTCGATTCCTATTGGGACTACAAAAGAGGCTCGCCACGAAGGCGGGTCTCTTTTGCGTTATTTGGATTATTTGATTATTCTGATTAATTTCGTAAGAAAGATTATTCGATTATGCCGCCACAGATGCTGCCATCATTGCTGCTTTACATCCTTGCGCTGGGGTACACGCCGGGGCCTTCCAATCTGTGTGCCTTCCATTCAGGAATCCATTTCGGAAGGAGACACGCGATGCGGATCTGGTGGGGCTTTGTGATCGGATTCCTTCTCATCGACACGACTCTGGTGTTGATGGCGCACTTCCTTGGCGATGCCCTCGGCTCTTATGTCAAGTGGCTTTCCTATGCCGGTGCCCTCTACATGGTCTGTCTGGCGGTGATGATCGTTGTCAGATCCGGTCAGTCGAAAGAAGACATGGCAAAATCCTGCTCCATCAAGACCGGAATCATAATCGAGGTCACCAATGCCAAGGTCTGGATGTTCTGTCTGACGGCCTTGGGAACATTCGCGCTGCCATATTCAAGTTCTTTGATTGAATTGGCGAAGGTAGGCGCCCTTCTCACTTTGGCGGGTCCGGTGGCCAATCTGGTCTGGCTTGTGGCGGGGTCCGCACTGAACAGTCTGACTGAAAAATTCGGCCGTGTCATTGATGTGATACTTGCCGCCGCGTTGATTCTATGTGCCTTGATGCTGATCCTGTAGCCGTCCTATCGGCGCGGGAACCTTACCGTGAAGCACGCTCCCTTGAGCATGAATGACTTGGAGTAGAAGATCTCACCGTTGCATTTCTCAAGGATATTCCTGCATATCGACAGCCCCAGACCGGTGCCGTTGCTCTTTGTCGTGAAGTTCGGCGTGAAGAGCCTTGAGCGGTTCTCGTCGCTGACTCCGGGGCCGTTGTCCTCGAAGACGATGTCGTAGAATCCATCTTTGGAGGACAGTCTCAAGGACACCACGATTCTTCCCGGGAACCGCTCCTCCCCTCTCTCCTCGGCCTCTGCCTGCGCGTTCTCTATGGCCTGCACCGCATTGTTGATAAGGTTGACGAAAACACGTGTCAACTGTGGCTTCGGTCCGGTGACCGTGGCGTCCTCCAGTCCCATGTAGGAGAACTTGATGTTGTCCCTGCTGTCAAACAGGTCGATCTCCTCTTTCAGGAGCCTGTCCAGATTGATTTCGACAGGCTCCTCCGTGTAGAGCTTCGCGAATGTTGAGAATTCGTTGGCAGTGTCAGCCAGCAGGTCGATCTGCTTGAGCACCTCCTCGGAGATCTCGTCGAACCTCTCGGTCCATGCCGGATTGCCGTTCTTTTTCATCCTTATCAGTCTCTGGATCTGAAGCTTGATAGGTGTCAGAGGGTTCTTGATCTCATGAGCCACCTGCCTTGCCATGGTGGCCCATGCCTTGTCCCTCTCGGCCTGTGTGAGTTTCATCGTGGAGTTGTACAGGTCGTGAACCATCAGGTTGTAGGCCCGCACAAGACGGGAAACCTCGTCGTCACGCTCATAGACAATATATTCAAGATTGTTGATGTTGGCCTCGTTCATCTTTCTTCCCATCTCGGAGAGAGGTTTGAACATCTTGTCCACCGCCTTTGCCGTGATGAACCTTGCCACAAGGAGCAGGATCATGAACACAGTGATGACCGTGATGGAGTGCAGCACCGCCTCCGACTTGAAGTCAAAGCTCTCGTCCGTGAACGGGGAGCACATGATCGCGATCATCTTGCCGTTCACGTTGAACAAAGGCGCGTATAGGAAATATGTCCGCTTGGAGCCGATGTTTTCCTTGCCGATGAAGTACCTTTTGTTCTTGTAGATGATGCTCTCGAACGCGTCCTGATTCATTCTGGAGCCAAGAAGCATCATGTCGAACACCTCCGGGGTGGTGGAACGGAACTCCTTGCCGCCGGTAGTGTACAGAGTGATGTCGGACTTCATAGTGTTGCTGATGTCCTCCATGATTCCGGATGTCATCAACGCGCTGAATTCGGTGTAGTCCCGGACATGGCGGCATCTGGTCTGAAGCAAGGTCTGGAGGGAGTTGATCTTGTCGGCCATCGAGGATCTAAGGTTGGCGTTGTTCCTCCTGTAGACGAACAGCACGCTCACTGTGGCCAGCGCGATGAGCGTCATGATCAGGGCGACCATCATCGCCGCGTTTATCCTGGATTTGTAGTAGTTGCTCTCGCGGTGCCTTGGATGGATCCTTGTGAGTGTCAGGAGAGTCAGGCAGAAGTAGAAGACCAGCGTCAGGAACAGGAAGGCCACGAAGTAGGTGAAGTCATCTGTTTTCGGTCTTGAGACTATGATCAGATCGCTGCCGGAGATATTGTTGACAAAATGCGTGAATCCGTTCATCCGGACTACTCCGTCCTCCGCCTTGTTGATCTCGTCTTCAAGATCCTTGTCCACAAGCGTAGGATAGGAATAGTTGCCTTTGTAGGACGTGAGAGACTTGTCCGAGTACTTGGCGTAGGAGTATCTGGACGGAATCAGCACATCACCCGGAGCCGAGTAGCCGAGCAGCTGGGAGTAGCCCCTGTTATCTCTGTTCGACTTTGGGGACACCCGCAGGAGCATCATCGTCACCCCGCTGCCGTAGTTGTAGTAGGCGAAGCTTCCGACGTACATACTGTGCCCTCCGGAGTCACGCATGTACCTGAACCTGGATTCTTCCGAAATCGGAGTGCCTCTTGTGACCATCTCCGTGAAATAGGCTATGACTCCCTTGTCCTTCTCGTTCTCGGGGAACAGCTCCACCAGAATGTCGTAGTCCTGTGAGGCCCTGAGCATATAGCTTTCGATGACCCTGTTCAGGATGCCGTTGCCGTTCCTGATGGCCGAAAGCGTGGCGATCAGCTGGTCGGTGGCGATCTTCTCCTCGACCCGCCTAAGTTCAAGTTCCAGGCTGATGTCCCTTTCTATGGACAGTCTGTTGGCCCACACGTTGACCCTGTTCTGCTCCTTGCGGAACCCAAGGACGCCGGCCATGATCACCATGTAGGCCGCGAAGACTATTGCTGTGACTGTCCTGCTTCCTGCGGAAAAGAAGTCGTACCTGAGCCCGAAAAGGTGTTTCAGAGCCGGCATGAGCATCTGCGTAAGGAGTGGGATGGTCATCAGGAGGCTGATCAAGGTCAGATAGACGAGGCAACTGAATATGTTGAGGTCGTTCAGCCGGTACAGCTCAAGGGAGATGTTGGAGTTCAGTATGATGCTTCTGAACGTCACATGGACGAAGACGAGAACCCCGGCGATGAGAAGGAATATGCAGACGGCATAAAGCCCCAATGCCAATTTACGGTTTCGGGTCTTTAGGATTCTTCTGAATATGTCGTTTCTTGTCACGAAGGTGCAGCATACACTCAGGACGATGAGCAGTGACGCTATCAGAACGGCTCCCAACGAGTTGAACAGCTGTCCGTCCGCATAGACCGTCGGGGAGAACAGCCGGGAACTGTTCTTCATGTTCTCTCCCCACAGGTATGTGGCTGTGATCACGGCGAAAAGCCCGGCCAGAACCAGCAGAAGCCGTTTGAGGCTTTTCTTTTCGGCCAGATGCAGCAAGGACGCGATGACAAAGCAGGCTATGGCGAACCAGATCATCGTGGAGTGGGTCGCCGCGGATTGTCCGGTGACGGAGTTAGCCACAATCTTGAACACAGGCTTGCCGTCGATGATCGCGGCGGAGCCGCAGCTTTCGGACAGTGGGACAATGGCATAGTTGCGTCCCAGTCCCAGTTTCCGGTTTACCCCGTTCGGGCTTTCATCGGACATCGAATCGACTATCTCAAGTCCGGCTATCACTTTCCTGCTTCCCAGATTCTCGGACTTGACAAGGTACCATTTCTGACCGTAGTTGACGAACGACACCTCCGGGGTCACTTCGGCGAGAGGGGAGTAGATGCTCTCCCTCGGCTTCGACAGGCGGGGAAACACTATCCTTGAGGCGATGTCGTCGTTCCTGACAGGGAACTGGTTGCTCCACGATTGCAGGGTGTCGTCGATGTACCGGTAGATGACCATGTCGGAAGGCACGTCGTTGTGTCCGGCCCAGACACGCCTGTCAGCCGTGAGGGCTGAGCTGATGTATTCATCAAGGATGTGCATTCTTCCGGAGACGTTCCGGCTGACCTTGACCGCCTCCCTTTCCGTGTTGCCCGGGAGCTTGCTGACGGACAGCGAGAACACCAGGAGAATGATGGCGGATGCCAGAAATCCCCCTGCAAGACAATTCCTTATGCCAAACCTTCTGATGCTCATTCGTGATGGTAAGGTTCCCCTTTGATTATTGTGAAGGCACGGTAGAGCTGCTCTGTGAATATGGTTCTGACCATCTGGTGCGAGAATGTCATCCTTGAAAGGGACATCTTCCCGTCGCACCTGGCATAGACCGCTTCCGAGAAGCCGTAGGCGCCGCCGATGACGAATACAATATCTTTGCCACCGCCAAGGGTCATCTTCCTGATTTCATCGGCGAATTCGACGGAACGGTACTCTTTTCCGCGTTCATCCAGCAGGACGACCCTGTCGGAAGGCCTTATTGTCTTTAGGATCAACTCCCCTTCCTTGTCCTTTATCTGTGCTTTCGAGAGCGCGGACGTGTTCTTCAGCTCAGGGATCTCTATGATGCTGAACGGCACATAATGCGACAGTCTGGATGAATATGTCTCCAGACCTTCCCGTACCCATCCGATGTCGGTTTTCCCGACTGTCAGCAGGATGATTCTCATGACTCGGCAACAATGTAATCCTTAAAAATAACTTGGTGATCTTGATTGTCTTCTCGGTCTATATTTCTTTTCTCATCAGTCATGTGCCACCGGCACACTCCTTCTACAAAAAAAATCTATTCTCGAAAATCTTCTCTTAATCTGAGGCAACTTATTATTTTCATGTTCCCTGACATCTGGTACAAAAATAACAAAGCCGCTTCAATTTTTCAAAAAAGGTTCTATAAAATAATGGCTCGGAATTTGTAAAGAACCTACCCTTGTCATGAAGGTCTTTGCAAAGATATTCACAGCGGTTTCCGTGCTGCTGTCCTGCGTCAACGGCTATGCCGCCGCTGACAGCTATGATGTCTTTGTGCCGATAGCCAAGTATCTTGGAAGGGGGGACGCCGAAAGATTGTCTGTCTGGTTCGACGACAATCTTGAGATCACGATCATGTCCACGACCAATGATTCCAGCAAGAAGCAGGCGAAGCAGATTCTCAAGGCCTTTTTTGACAATCACACACCTCGCTCGTTCGAGATCAGCCACACCGCGTCGCGATCCAATTCGAAGTACGCTTTGGGCTTTCTGAACGCAGGCGGTGAAGTTTTCGAGGTCACGATCTTTGTCAGCAACTGCGGCGACCGGTACAAGATCCAGCAGTTGAAGATTGACAGGATCAGGTGATTCCTTCCATTCAGGCCAAGCAATGAAATTCGACTTAAGCCACATATTCAGAATCCTGTCTGTTACCACACTCCTGACCATCCACTTTCTTCCCGACGCTTCGGCGCAGGCGACAAAGGTGAAGGGACGTGTTGTGGACGCGTCCACAGGTGAAGGAATTCCTTTTGCGGGGATATATTTCAAGAACTCGACCGTCGGAGTCTCCGCTGACATGGACGGCTATTTCTCTTTGGAGACAAGAGACACGCTAAGTGTGCTTTCCGCCTCCATCCTTGGCTACGAGGAGCAATTCAAGAAAGTCAACAGACGAAGTTTCAACGAGATCAACTTCAGGCTTAAGCCAATTCATGACGAGCTTGCCGCCGCCGTGGTGAAACCGGACGACCGCTACATGCGCTCGATCCTGCGGAAGATCGACGAGGCCAAGGTGAGGAACAACCCGGAGAAGCGTCCGAGGTACAGCTGCGATGTCTACACGAAGATGGAACTGGATGTCACCAATCCTGAAAGCCCGATGATCAGCAAATTCCTTCCCAAGGACTTCAAGTTCGTCTATGACTACATGGACACCTCTGTTGTGTCCGGCATGTCGTTCCTGCCGGTCCTGATTTCAGAGACGACGTCCAAGTACTATCACAGGAAGGACCCTCCTTCAAACAGGGAACTCATCAAGGCGACCAGGATCTCCGGTGTGGACAACAATCCGGTGCTGGCCCAGTTCACAGGCAACATGTACGTGAAGACGAACTTCTACGACAACTTCATCAACATCTTCCAGGTGGAGATTCCGTCACCGCTGTCCTCCTCGGGCATGACCTATTACAACTACTATCTGGTTGACAGCCTTAAGATCGAAGGCCGCAAGACCTACAAGATCCGCTTCCATCCTTCAAAGTGGGTGTCCTCTCCCACATTCGACGGAGAAATGTCCATTGACGCGGAGGAATACGCGCTCAGGGATATTCATGTGCGGCTTAAGAAGGGTTCCAACGTTAACTGGGTCAGGGACATGACCATTGATGTGGAGAACCGGCGCCTGCCCGACTCGACATGGTTCTACAAGCAGGACAGGATGTACGTGGATTTCTCGCCCACAATGCGGGATTCATCCAAGATAGTCACATTCTTGGGAAACAGGCAGATAGACTACTCCAATCCGGATTTCGTCACCACCTACAGGGAAGACAAGGAGGACATCAACGCCCAGGTGCAGGCCGGCAAGGATGTCATCAACAACGATGAGAACTATTGGCAGAGTGTCCGCCCTTATCCGCTTAGCGCGAAGGAGCAGGGCATCTACAACATGGTTGACTCCATCAAGAACGTGCCACTCTACAAGGATGTCTACGCCTTGGCCGAGATGATTGTCAACGGATTCCTGAACACCAGGTACGTAGGTTTCGGACCGTACTCGTCCGTCTACAGTTTCAACGATCTGGAGGGTGACAGGTTGCAGCTCGGAGTCCGCACCACCAAGCATTTCAGCCGGAAGATGCGTTTCATGGGCTATGCGGCCTACGGGTTCAAGGACAAGACGCCGAAGGGCGGCGGAACGGTTGAGTTCATGTTCGACAACCAGCCGACCAACAAGTTGACGGTCTCGTACAAGCATGATGTGATGCAGTTGGGCAAGGGTCCGTCGGTCTATGGCAGCGGAAACCTCATGTCTTCGGTTCTTGCCAAGGCCAACAGTCAGAAGATGAGCATGGTGAATGACTATTCCCTCTCCTGGCAGAAAGAATGGTCGCAGAACTTCAACATGATCTTATCGCTGGAAAGCAGAAGGATATTCTCGAACCCGTTCGTGCCGATGGCCACCTCGGACGGGAAGGTCTTCAATTCGGTGGGTTACAACCAGGCGCATCTTCAGCTGCGTTTCTCCAAGGACGAGATTGTCACCAGAGGGGTCTTTGACAAGAACTATCTTTACTCGAAGTATCCGGTGGTGACATTGGATCTGATCGGTTCCACAAAGGGAATAGGGAAGAATGAATATTCCTACTTCCGACCCGAGCTTACCGTCCACTACGTCCTGCCGCTTCCACCTGTTGGACTTTCCCGGTTCGACATGAATGTCGGGACTGTCGTGGGACAAGTCCCGTACCCTATGCTCAAACTCCATGAAGGTAACGGAACGTACACATTCTCACGGTATTCGTTCAACTGCATGGACTACTACGAGTTTGCCTCTGACTTGTGGGTCACAGTTTTCTGGGAACATAACTTCAAGGGATTCTTCCTCGGGAAGATTCCTTTGCTGAAGCGTCTGCAGTGGAGGGAAGTGGCTTCCTTGAGGGCGGCATACGGCACGGTCAGGAAAGAGAACAACGGCATCATCGGGGCGGAGGATGCCGAGGCCGTGATGCTTTTCCCGGAGAAGATGGGCAAACTGAACCGTCCTTATGTCGAGATGGGAGTCGGAGTCACGAACATATTCAGAATCCTGAGAATCGACGCTTTCTGGAGGATGACCCACCGCTACGAGGTGAAGGACGGGGTGAAGGTTCCGCATGACAACCGCTTCGTGGTCACCTTCGGTCTGGAGTTCAAGTTCTAAAATCAAATCGAATTCCATATCTTTGCAGATTATGTCCAGAAAATTGACAATATTACTGCTGACAGTCCTTTCGTCAGCTTTGCTTAGCGTTCCGTTCCTGGTTCCGGGGACTGGTTGGTTGTCGTTGATCGCTTTTGTGCCTCTGCTGTGGGCCGAGGACATCGCCACGGGAGACGAGATGAAAGGGTTCTGCTGGTGGCACTACCTGTGCTTCGTCCTGTGGAACGCCGCCACGACCTTCTGGGTCTGCAACGCGACTGTGGGTGGAGGAATATTCGCCATCCTTGCCAACGCCTTCCAGATGTCGCTCATCTTCGGGCTGTTCCGTTGGAGCAGGAAATGGCTCAGCGGGGC
>OQVO01000375.1_pt1 | contig 14407 bp, 9 predicted proteins | sample 1691511 | NCBI WGS metagenome assembly OQVO01 (sample SAMN03418254, study PRJEB22391) | human gut metagenome | biome: human-gut; feature: organic feature; material: feces | host: Homo sapiens | place: Tanzania | collected 2013-01 | reverse complement strand
GATAAAGGCGAACTGGTCACAAATCGTGACCAGTTGGTTGTCGTAGATAATATAGAGTCTCTAATAAAAGTAATTAGAGGACAGCAAGTTATGCTTGACAAAGACTTGGCAACGCTATATGGTGTAGAGACAAGAACTTTGAACCAAGCAGTCAAACGTAACATTCAGAGGTTCCCTTCTGATTTTAGGTTTCAGTTAACAATGGAGGAATGTTCAAAATCACAGATTGTGACTTTGAACGCAGGACGAGGACAAAATATAAAGAAGTTACCTTATGCCTTTACAGAACAAGGTGTGGCTATGCTTAGTAGTGTTCTTCGTTCACAAACAGCCATTGAAGTCAACATTCAAATAATGCGAGCCTTTGTTTCCATGCGTCATTTTATGGTGAACAACGCTTCTGTGTTCAGTCGCTTGGAAACTATTGAGTACCATCAACTGGAAATGCAGCAACATCAGCAAGAAACAGACAAACGCATAGACGAGGTATTTCGCAGATTGGATGAGGGCAATGCAAAGCCGAAACAGGGTGTGTTCTACAATGGTCAAATTTATGATGCCTATACTTTCGTGTCCGACTTGATTAAGAGTGCGAAGAAACGTATTGTCCTTATCGACAACTATGTTGACGAGACTGTACTGACATTGCTCGATAAAAGAGATAATAACGTGTCTGCAATCATCTACACTCAGCAGATAAGCCGTCAGTTCCAACTCGACATAGACCGTCATAATGCTCAATATGCACCGATTGATGTTGAAACATTCCGTTTATCACATGACCGCTTCCTTTGTATAGACGATGATGTGTATCATATAGGAGCATCCATAAAGGACTTGGGCAAGAAGTGGTTTGGTTTCTCCAAGATGGAGATACTTACACCAGATGAATTGGTGGAAAGGATCAATAGAGAGTAATCAATACGCAATATTTCTGTTTTTTAAACATTAAAAATTACAATTTATGAAAAGAAATTTAGGTATATTAATAGCAATGATTTTCCTGACAGTATTGTCTAGTTGTGAAAAAAAGGAGATTCTAAAGCTTAAGACTGTCTGGGGAGAAGCGACTATAAATAATAATTGTTTATTTCAATACACAACAGTTGGCGAAGGTTTATCTAATAAATACTGGTTTCTTCCATTAGGTGTTGATAACATTTGTAGAGTCAAAGAAGGCGTATGTTACTTTCAAATGTTTCTACGAGATTATGAAGAAAAGGATACCTATGATTTTTGGCTAATCCTGATTGGGTGCTATGCTGATGAGAAATTTCCGATTATTGGCAAGGAATACAAGATAGTTGTTCAGGATCAAGTTAATTTGGGCAATATAGGCATCTCTTTCTATGAGAGTGGAAAACTTAGAGATTTCTATTCTGAGAACTCCGAATTTGTGTCTTACGGCATCGCAGGCTTAAGCATACCACCTTCTCATGAGAAATTTATACCCTTAGCTGGATCGATAAAATTTGTGAAAGGAGACACGAAGTCTGGTGAGTATTCCATTTCATACAGTCTTAAAAGCGAAGATAATTCTGCCAGTGATACATACAGTATTATGGGTAAATTTAATAGTAGACTTAAAATTATTAAACAATAATGAAAACCATAAAGCTTTTGCTCATAATGTCGATAGCATTAGTACTTTTGTAAAGAGTGCAAAGAAACGTATTGTCCTTATTGACAACTATGTTGACGAGACTGTACTGACATTGCTCGATAAAAGAGATAATAACGTGTCTGCAATCATCTACACTCAGCAGATAAGCCGTCAGTTCCAACTCGACATAGACCGTCATAATGCTCAATATGCACCGATTGATGTTGAAACATTCCGTTTATCACATGACCGCTTCCTTTGTATAGACGATGATGTGTATCATATAGGAGCATCCATTAAGGACTTGGGCAAAAAGTGGTTTGGCTTCTCCAAGATGGAGATACTTACACCAGACGAATTGGTGGAAAGAATAAACAGGGAATAAGAAAAAATCAGAGTTTCTATTGAGTATGGAAGAACTTTCCAGATATTATTTGAGGAATATTATTATTATTCGTATCGGCACAGGCTTACGCTATCTATGGCTACGCTTTGTAAGGCATCGCAAGATTTCTTACCGAACCCTTTATGAAGGTAGTAAATCGAAAAAAACATCAGAATTATCTAATTTTGAGAATGAAATGTCAAATCGGGCATGGTTGAAGTAGATGAGCTACTTTTTATAAGCTCTATGCACCATTACAGGCAAATTGTCCGCAGCTTGCGGACAATTTCAAATTGCTTTTTCTTATACCTTGGGACCACCATCGTCGTATCATAGATAAGATAGAAAACATGACGAAAACTGGTATATCGGTGAAAAGAAATGCTAAGTAATCCGTTTTAAATTGTACCGAATTCGATACAATTAGAAGCCCAAGGCAACGCCCTGGTTATAATAGCAATCAGCAAGGCGCCCTTACATGGCGACTGGGTCGCATCCAAAAATAACTTTTTTCAAAACTTTCTCCCGAAATCCTTGCCAGTTTCAAAAAGAAATTGTAACTTTGTGGGGTGGTATATAGCCACATAAGTAATACTAAAACGATAACGTTATGATTATCAGTAGATTTACCCCCCCCCATATCGGGGAAGCTGGCTCTTGTAGCCGCATTTTTAACGCTTGCCCTTGCCAGTTGCAGCAAGGATGATATAAGCTCCGATATCGAAGACCCGGTTGTCAGCCCACCTGCCGACAGCGAGGCTCCCAGTTATTATGCCATTACCGATACTGAGGGTATCGGCTTCACCAAGGGTGGCATCGCCTATGAATACATTTCTAATGGTAAGACCCGATGGGTGCTTAGCTATCAGGAGATAGCCAAGCGCCTCAACATAGATATCTCCAAGATTTCAACCATTAAGATTACCAGAGACCAGATTTTGAAGAACGGTCTCTGGCGCTTCGACGTGCGCTTCGACGGACAGCAGGAAGGTACGGCGTATGCTATAGATGTCGCCCCAGAGAATGGGAAGATAGAGTGGGTGATCACCTTGGAGGATTTACCAGGGGGAAATATGTTTATACTACAAGTTTAACGGAAATAACCTTTTAGAAAGAAATGGAAAATAATAATAGCCAAATCGTATCGCTCATCTGGAATATTGCAGACGACGTGTTACGTGATGTGTTCTTGCGTGGTCAGTATCGTGATGTCATTCTGCCTATGGTGGTGCTCCGCCGACTGGATGCCCTCCTCGAACCTACCAAGGAAGAGGTGGAGGAAGAGCTGAAAGAAATGGAACCCGAAGACGAAATAGACGAGGACGTAATGTGCAACATTACCAAGCTCTCTTACTTTAACACCTCCAAGTGGACATTGAACCGTCTGAAGGATCAGGCTCCCGATAATAACGACATTCTCTATAATAACTTCGTTGAATACCTGAGCGGCTACAGCGACAACGTGAAGGATGTACTGGATAACTTCGACTATTATAACAAGGCTCGCAAACTTGCCGACAACGACCGATTGCTTGCCATCATCGAACGTATCACCGACCCACGCATCAACCTCACCAACAAGCCACAGAATGACCCTGATGGCCTGCCACTCCCACCTCTCGACAATGTGGGCATGGGAACTGTGTTCGAGGAACTCTTGCGCCGATTCAATGAGGAGAACAACGAGGAGGCAGGTGAGCACTTCACCCCACGTGATGCTATCTCGCTCTTGGCGCACCTCGTGTTCGAGCCTGTCAAGGACGATCTTCCTAAGACCATTACGTTATACGACCCAGCCTGTGGTTCGGGCGGTATGCTCACCGAGGGTTACGAATACTTGGTGAATCTGGGTGTGAAGGATTCCACCATCTTCCTTTCTGGTACGGAAATCAACCCTGAGACTTATGCCATCTGCAAGTCTGACTTGATTATCAAGGGCGTAAACCCTGACGGCATCCATAAGGGCAATACCATTACGGAGAATTATTTTGCTAAGCAGAAGATGAATAGCTTCGGATTTATGTTGACAAATCCCCCTTACGGCAAGTCGTGGAAGACTGACAAGGAGTCTATATACAGCGAGGTGGACGAGGGTAAGAAGAAGGTGCTCAACGATGCCCGATTCGAACTGAAACTGGCTAATTTTGCGGGCGAAGTAGAGGCATTGGACAGTACACCGAGAACTTCCGATGGTCAGTTGCTCTTCGTATTAGAGGAAATCGACAAGATGAAACCACTCGATATGCAGCCACAGGGCAGTCGTATCGCTTCCATTCACAATGGCTCGTCGCTCTTTACAGGCGATGCGGGTAGTGGTGAGAGTAATATCCGTAGATACTTGATAGAGAACGACTTGGTAGATTGCATCGTGCAGTTGCCTAACAATATCTTCTATAATACAGGTATCACTACCTACGTGTGGATTTTCACCAACAAGAAGCCTGCTGAGCGCCGTGGCAAAGTGCAGCTCATCAATGCCTCTGAGTGTTACGAGAAGTTGCGCAAAAACCAAGGTTCTCGCAACTGTACCATCACGCCGCTACATCGCCAGCAGATACTCGAAACCTACATGGCTTTCGAGGAGAAGGATGCTAGCGAGGATAACAAGGTGGAGTCGAAGATATTTGACAATGACGATTTCCGATTCTATAATGTTACCATCGAGCGACCATTGCGCCTTCGTAGTAAATTCTCGCAGCTCAAGATAGACGAGTTGCTTTACGATAAGTCGGACGTAGAGCTTTCTAAGTGGCTCTATCAGACCTATGGCGAGCGTGTGTTCACAGGACTTGACAGCGAAGTGACAGCCATCAAGAGTTATCTCCAGGAGCAGGACATCAAGAAGACCGATAAGCAGTTGAACAACCTGATTTCTGCCAAGAAATGGCAGGAGCGCAAGCACTTGGTTGACCTCGCTCACGAACTGATGAAGATTGTGGGCACCGATGAATACATGGATTATAACAAGTTCTTCGGCTGCATCAAGACAGCCGCCTCTGAATTTGTAGATAGCAACATCAGTGCCGCCGAGATGAAGACCATAGCTAGAGCCATGAGCGAGACCGACCCGAAGGCAGCGCCTGTGGTCAAGAAGACGCACAAGGCAAATAGCAAGGAAATAGCCAGCTTGATGGCAGTATATGGCATCCCAGAGGAGCGACTGAACGAATACGGCTATTGGAAAGCCTTGGATGGCAGCAAGCAATATGTGGAGTATGAGACCGACAGCGACCTCAGAGATACGGAAAAGATACCTGTGAAGGAAGACATCTATGAGTACTTCCTGCGTGAGGTGCGTCCATACGTAGAGGATGCTTGGATCAACTTGCCACCTACCAAAATAGGTTGTGAAATTTCCTTCAGCAAGTATTTCTACAAGCCAGTGCCTCTGCGCACATTGGAAGAGAACGAGGCAGACATCCTCGCCCTCGACCAGGAGAACGATGGCTTTATCCGTCAACTTTTAAGCAAGGAGGGGTAAACATGGAAAGATATAGTGAATATAAGGATAGTGGAGTAAAGTGGCTCGGGGAGATTCCGAGCCACTGGGAAGTTGAACCGTTTGGAAAACATTTTAGTTTTCGTAAAGGTTTACCTATAACCAAAGCGAATTTAATAGATTCGGGTGAAGCCGTTATAAGTTATGGTCAAATCCACGCTAAAGAGAATCTTGGGACAACATTGTCAGAATCACTGGTTCGATATGTGTCACGTGATTATCTTAAAAGCCATCCGCAATGTTTGTTGACTAAAGACGATTTTGTATTTGCAGATACTTCTGAAGATATTGGAGGTTCAGGAAATTTTGTATATAACGATTTCCCTGCTAATATCTTTGCTGGTTATCATACAATTGTAGCAAAACAGAGTGGACTATATAATCCGAGCTATTATGCGTATCTTTTTAAATCAGAATGTTGGAGAAATCATGTAAGAAGTATGGTAAATGGGGTAAAAGTCTATAGTATAGGAAGAAAACAATTAAAATCAAATTTTCTTTTGTTTCCTTCTTATAAAGAGCAGGATGCCATAGTCCGTTACCTTGACGCCGCTACCTCGAAAATCGATAAAGCCATTGCCATGCAGCAAAAGATGATAGACCTGCTGAACGAACGTAAGCAGATTATCATCCAAAATGCTGTGACTAAAGGACTCGATGAGAACGTGGAAATGAAGGATAGTAATTGTAAATTCCTAGGAAAAATACCAAGTACTTGGGAAGTTTGTAAAACTTTGTATGTCTTGTCAATGCCAATAACAGACGGACCACATACAACTCCCCAACTTTTCGATGATGGTATTCCATTTGTATCAGCAGAAGCTGTATCATGTGGTAATGGATATATTGATTTTTCACATATAAGAGGTTACATATCAGATTCATTTTATAATGAGTGCTGTAAGAAGTATATCCCTCAAAGAGACGATATATATATGATAAAGTCTGGGGCTACCACGGGTAAGGTTGCGATTGTTGATACTGATAAAAAGTTTACGATATGGTCACCCTTAGCAGTCTTTAGGGTTAATAAGAAAAAAGTCTTGCCTTATTTCTTGTATTATAGCTTGCAATCAAGGTATTATCAATTACAGGTACAAGATAAATGGTCTTTTGGAACACAGCAAAATATTGGAATGCGTATGTTGGAAAAATTGATTTTGTGTTATCCTTCTATTGAGGAACAAGCAAAAATCGTTGAATTTATTAAGAAGAATTTTGATAATTTCGACTCAGCCATCTCCAACTGCCAGCGTCAAATCACTCTCCTTCAGGAGCGCAAGCAAATCATCATCAACGAAGTAGTAACAGGAAAGGTAAAAGTATCATGAGTCATACATCAGAAACAAAAGAACAAGCCTTCGAAGCCTTGATAGAAAAGGCTTTGGTAGGCTCTACCATAGAGGAGCGAAAGGCGCAGGGCATCACGGCGAAAGACGTGGATGCGCAGCAGCCTGCCGCCGACCAATACTACTGGGGCGTACCTAGCGACTTCAAGTATAAACAGAATGAGGACTGGGCGATAGATATGCGCCGCCTCATGTCGTTCCTGCACGCCACCCAGCAAGACATACTCGACACCTACGTGGGAAGAACACCCCTGGAGCGTGCCATCCCCGAACGTATCAGCAAGGACATAGAGACCTTCGGCATCATCAAGGTGCTGCGTAAGGGCATCAAAGTAGAGAACATTGATCTAAAGCTTTGGTTCCCAAAACCTTCACCAGCCGATGCGCAGGAGAATATGCTACTCTTTCAGCAGAACCAGTTCTCCGTAACCCGACAGCAAACCTACTCTCGCTTGAAACCTGGCGACGAGATAGACATGGTGCTCTATGTAAACGGACTGCCGATTTTTACCTTTGAGTGGAAGAACCCTTGGACTTACCAGACTGCACGCTACAATGGACAGAAGCAATACAAGGAAGACCGCAACCCGAAAGACAGACTCATGAACTTCGGTCGCTGCCTCGCACACTTCACAGGCGACAAGAATGAAATCTTCTTCACCACCAAGTTAGCTGGCAAGAAAACCTACTTTATGCCATTCAATAAAGGTCTGCCCAACGGACAGGGCGCTGGTAACCCAGTGAACCCCAATGGCTATAAGACCAGCTACCTATGGGAATGGGTGTTGCAGAAAGACTGCCTCTCCGACATCATCGACAAGTACGTGTGCTTCGACTATGGCGAGGCAAAGACGGGTAAGACTGTGCCCCACATCATGAAGAACGCCAAAAAGCTCATCTTCCCACGCTACCACCAACTCGACGTGGTGACCAAGCTTCTCGAAGACGTATCGGAGAAAGGCGTAGGCGAGCGTTACCTCATCCAACACTCGGCTGGTTCGGGCAAGACCAACTCGCTCACATGGCTCGCTTTCCAAGTCATCGACGCCTGTCCAACCACCATGGCAGCCAAGCGAGCCAAAGGCTTGGAAGAAAAACTCTTCAACTCAGCCATCGTAGTGACCGACCGCAGACTCCTGGACAAGCAGATAACCGCCAACATCCGAGCATTCGGACAGACCCGGAAAATCATCGCCCATGCCAACAGTAGCGGTGACCTGAAGGATGCCATCGAGGGCGGCAAGCGCATCATCATCACCACGATACAGAAGTTTCCGAATATCTGCGACACCATCAAGGACGTGAGCGACCGCAACTTCGCTATCATCATCGACGAGGCACACTCATCGCAGTCGGGCATTGCCAGCGACAAGATGAATGCCTCCATGCAGCAGAACGGCTCCTCAGAGCAGGATGCCGACACGGGTGGAGCAGACACCGACGAGCTGATAGAGAAACTGATGAAGGAACGCAAGATGAGCACCAACTGCTCTTATTTTGCCTTCACCGCCACCCCGAAGCGAGAGACCCTGGAGCGATTCGGATGGGAAGACGTTAACGGCGAGCGAGGAGAGAAGGGCAAGTTCTACCCTTTCCACCTCTACAGTATGAAGCAAGCCATCGAGGAAGGTTTTATTCTCGACGTGCTGACCAACTATACTACCTACCAAGGTTACTACGAGGTTATTAAAAGCATCAAGGAAAATCCGAAATATAACAACAAAAAGGCACAGAAGAAGATACGTCAGACCGTGGAGCGCAACCCGAAGACTATCCAGGCAAAGGCAGAAATCATGATGGATCACTTCGACACCAAGATTTTTCACTCCCACAAACTGGACAGCCAGGCAAAGGCAATGGTGGTGTGCAAGGACATCGAGTGTGCCATCCTCTACTACCAAGCCATCAAGGGCATTATAGCCAAGAACAAGTTGCCTTATCATGCCCTCATCGCTTTTTCGGGCGAGAAGAAGCTGTGCGACAAAGCCTATACCGAGGCAGGCATGAACGGATTCCCCGAGAAGGATACCTCCACCAAGTTTGAACAAGACGATAACCGTATCCTGGTGGTAGCCAACAAGTACCTGACAGGCTTCGACCAGCCTAAGCTCTGCGCCATGTACATCGACAAGCCATTGGCTGGCGTGCTAGCCGTGCAAGCCCTCTCCAGACTGAACCGTTCGGCAGCCGAGTTGGGCAAGCGAAACGAAGACCTGTTTGTGCTAGACTTCTACAATTCGACAGATGACATGAAGGCTGCATTCGAACCATTCTATACCGCCACCACGCTGAGAGGTGCTACCGACGTGAACGTGCTGCACGAACTGATGACCACCCTGCTCACGGTGGGTGTCTTCGATATGGACGAGGTAACACAGTTTTCCGACCTCTATATCCAAGGCAAGGAAGCCGACGAATGGGCACCTGTCATCGACACCTGCGCCCATCGGTTCAACGAGGAGATAGAGTGGGAAGAGGATGGCAAGGCAGACTTCAAGATGAAGTGCAAGCAATTCGTGAAGATATATTCCCGAATGGCATCCATCATGGACTATGAGATGGCAGAATGGGAAAGACTGTTCTGGTTCCTGCGCTTCCTGATACCTGAGCTAAAGGTGAAATCCAAGAATGGCGATGAACTGAAGGACTTGCTCAACAGCATCGACCTCAATACCTACGGCGCACGCCGCACGGCGCTGAATCAGCATATCGAGCTAGATTCTGGCGAAAGCACCATAAACCCACTGGCACCGAAAATGGTAAACGCAGGAGGAGACGATGGAGAGAAAGACCCATTGGACGAAATCGTGGAGCAATTCAACGACCATTGGTTCAAGGGATGGGATGCTACGCCCGACGAGCAGAAGGCAAAGATCATCAATCTCTCCAAGATGGTGAGAGAAGACGAGGATTACCAGTTTGTGGAAGGCAATCCAGACCAGCAAGCCTCCGACCAGGTATTGGCAAAGATCATCAAAAAGCAGATGATAGCCATGCGAAGGGGTGACAAGTCGCTCTACAAGGAGTATAAGAACAGCGAGGCCTTCCAAAACTGTATGCTCCAAGCAGTGAAAGGGTTCATCGCCAATAGAGACCATATTAGGGTTTAAAAGTTAATAATCAAGTAAAATAAGCAGTGCAGAGTGCTGCACCTACCATACAAATTCCATAAAAGTAACAGGGAGAAGTGATGCTACAAAAATGCTCACTTTTCCCTCTTTTTTTCAAAAAAACTAAAAATCAGAAAAATAATAGTACTCATATTAAGTATTAAGGAATCGTAGTCCACCCTTTTAATTCGCTCTTTTTTTATAATTTCACACCGAAATTTAAAAAAGAAATTATGGGAAAAGGACGTAGATACATGAATTCATATGCCGACGGCTATATGAGAGGCAAGGTTGTCAAGGAAGTGGGAGCACTCCTTGACCACATACTAGTGGAGGAAATCACAACCCCCACAATCATAAAATTGGAGTTTGGACCTTCTTACGATACCACCAGAGGGCTAAGGCAGCAAGATGCCTCAATATCCTTTGAGACCATCAGACAATTCTGCTACGTCATTGGCTACTATCTCTACCAGGAAATAGAGGCGGTGGAGAACTATAAGAAATATGTAAGGGAAAGGGAATCTAAGCTTACCATGCTGTATGAGATGAAAGAAAGATATAAGAAAATTTACGGAATGCAAGCTGCAGTGGTTCTCAACCTTATGCATAAGGGAAAGGACTTGCTGGCTTTTATGAAGTAAATATAAGTGAGTTTTTCCGCCTCACTATGTGTTAGCGAACTCATTTTGAGGCTAATTCTAATCTATAAATAAATACCTAAAAAAAAGAAAGTAAAATATGATGAAATCGGAGACCAACTGTCCCCTAAGGGTGTATTCTCTTATAGTTCTCCTGGCATTTGCTTGTACCAGCAAAATTGTTAGCGCAAACAAATTCTAACGTCCTCTACTAAGGAACGAGCGACAAAGAACTTAATTACTGACTATTATAAATTTCGAATTATGGGGAGATTTATAATCAAGCTCGTGAGCTTGATACTGAAGTATGGGCGATTCGGCCTTTTTTGCGTGGTCATTCAATTGAATGGCAACAGCAAGTATATTGAGTATACTTACAATTTGAGGCGTTCCCTCCTATGGATATGAGCGGACACATGCACTTACTGGTAGATATTGCCATGGAGGAAAGAGATTACCATGATGCGCTCGTAGTTCGTCGCTTCCTGGAGACCTTTAACAGAAAAGACAATCATTTGGTTGAAGCAGAGCTTCCTAGGCTTGATGCCCATATCGCCAATCTGGATGGCTATAATGAATACCTAAGGCAAAGGAATAGAAAACCATTGAAAAATGGTGGCAGAATCGGCCGAAAAAGAGAGTACCTTTTTGTGACAGATGAAGCATCTTCTTTAAAAGATGAAGAGACGACCGCCGAGCAAGCCTCTTTATTTATAGAATTTCTCACCCTAAATGGCCTAGATTCATTGCGTACCAGTGCGAGCAAGTCTTCACCAATGAATATCGCAATATTTGCGTTTATCAGATATTGGAGAAGAAAGGGCATCCTGGCACCGCAGCATATCGTTAGTGCCAATGCCATTTATAGATTTCTTACTGAGGATTGCAATATACGAAGAGAAGCTACGATTAAATCGTTCTACAATGTCTTCAATCATTGCGAGGACATTCAGAATCAAGAAATGGATGATAAAGTGGCAGATTTCTTTGCCCAGAGATGATTTTTTTGTGGGATTAATAATTAATCCTATTTTTCCTATTTTTCCCATAGGTGTTTTTGCCCTATCTTTGCACCCGTAATCAGACAAGTAAAGTCTGGTTGCGGGCGTTTTTTGTTTATAGGAATCCGGTACCGTTCCTGAAACTGAAATTTGGCGAATATCTCGCAGTCCAACTCATAAACATTATATATAAATATGGCAGGAAAAGCTTATGTGTTTTATCATCCGCAGTATGGCGGATTGAGAGTGGTGCACAACGACGATGGATTTTTCTTTTGCATCGAGGACCTGGTTGCCATCACTGATATTGGCAGAGATAAATTGTTCCCAGTATTAGCCGACACGGAGGGAAAAGTGGTAGAAATGTGTGTGGAAGTGGAAAACAAAAAGGTTCCGAAGGATTATAAACCTCGTTTGTTCTTTGCTGAATTCTTTGGCAATGCTGATATGGTGAAACGGAAAAGTAAAACAGCTTGGAGATGTATGACATTCGTAGACTCTCAGGTGGTGAGAGATATGACGATAGGCTGTTCGAAAGATCCTGAGCGTAAGTTGTTTTACAAGTGGGTCAAGGATTTTATCCAGCCTGTTATGGAGGACGAGGACAGATGTTGGTGTCATGAATGTGTCATGATGAAAAGAATCTGTTATGACCCTTGGGAAAAACCGATGGACATCCGATATGCTGCCGACGGCCTGTATATCAACGATATGCGAATCAACTAACATTATTCATCTTTTAAACAAGTTATTACGATTATGAAACAAGCAGCAAAGAAGCAGCTCCTCAACGCCCAGAAGGTGGACGGAGCCATCATCAGTGAAGAAAACGGCACCATCGCCTTCCGCAAGGCGCCATGGAACGATACCGAGGTTATCTGCGAACTGCCTAAGGTGATACCGGGCAGAATGGTTTGCTCTGGCGAGAGGGGAGGCGATGAGTTCGACTTCAAGCCTTACGAGCGTACGGGCGAGAAGCTTTTCGAGGAAATCTTCAAGACCAAGCATGCCGTGGTGCGCACCACCAAGCGCACGGTGCAGGTGAACTATACCTTCAGCCGAGACCTGGACAAGCAGGACATGCTGCGCTACCTCAAGGCAGAGCACAAGGAACTGATTACAGGATTTAAGGAGAATGTATAATGTTGAATGTTAAATGTTGAATGTTGAATTAGGCTAGCGCCCTTGCGACCGTTAGGCAATTCAACATTCAACACTCAACATTAAATTCAACACTCAACATTAAATTCAACACTCAACATTCAACATTCAACATTCAAAAAAGATGGAACATATTATAGCATATAATCCGTACAAGAATGGCAATAAGGGGAGCGTAAGCTCCCAGCCACTCTCGGTCTACGACAAGACCATCGCTTATCCCTGGATGGCAGACCTGGTTGCTGCCATCCGTGGGGGTAACGATGAACTGAAGAAGCAGCTGCCCTTCCGCTGCGCTCACTACTACCAGTTCCGAGACAACAGACGTTCGCAGAAGAACGCTGTGCCCGAAAGTTTTCTCTTCCAAACCACCATCGACGTGGACGACAAGGAATATGTGGACAAGGCGATAGAGAAGGCACGTGAACTGAACTGCAGCGACACTATCTGGAATGGAGCCCTGCTGCACCTGGAGTACTCAGCCCGCAAGAAGTTGCACATCGATATCCGCATGCCCATCGGAATGACTATCGAGGAGACGCAGCGAGCCTATTGCGAGGCGCTGGGCGTGCCCTACGACGAGAGCTGCATCACCCCAGAACGCATGCTCTTCATCACCGACAAGGCGTCGGAAATCTATCGCTCGCCTCATTGGTACGAGGTGCTGCCACAGGAAGAGCTGAAGAAGCGCAGACAAGCCTACCTGGACCGTGGGCTTACAATCGACGGACGAATCCAGCAAGGCACTCAGCCCCAACCATTCAACATTCAACACTCAACATTCAACACTCAACAAAATGTTCAAGACCATCGACTTTCGGGCTCTGACAGCCATCACGCTGTTTCTTCTGGCTCTGCTATTCAGCCTGCCCAACCTTGTGATAGCAATGCTGCTCATGCTGCTCATCTCAGCCCTGCTGGAACTCATCAGGATGCTGGCACTGTGGCAACCGGCAAGAACCTAGCAGCCTTCGACCTCTTCCGCAATGCGGCTGGGCTGAAGGACGTAGACATCAACACCCCAGGCTCCCGTCACTCATCGCTCCTGGCGATTATGAGCGCAGGCGCATCGAGAGTGATGCCCGAAGAGGAACTGAAGGCGGTGGTGGCGCAGAAGATGCCTGCCGCGAGGTAGGTGAGCAGCAGTTTGCATTGGCTGACAGCGAGTTTCGTCCAGGTCGTCATGGCGATGGCGGCGACGGACCCGGGCAAGCGGGGCGTCGCATATCCTCGCACTTTCCGGACTGCATCTGGGAATAATCTACATGATACTGAGATATGCCACATCAATCCTGGGACGCTCCCCCGTCGCGAAAACTATAAGGAGCCTCATAATCGTCTCATTGTCCGGAGCTTACACCATCGCTACAGGCGCCGCGCCGTCGCTCGTGCGCGCGTTCCTTTTCATACTCATCAATGAAACCGCACATCTGCTGCACCGGAAAAGCAACCCGGTCCACACTTTCTGCGCCGCATTGATGATACAAATGGCGGCAAATCCGTCTGTCCTGGAATCGGCGGGGTTCCAGCTCTCATATCTTGCCATGGCAGGCATCATAACAATTTTCCCTAAAATAAAGGCGTGGTATCCTGAGCCGGGCAAAGAGGCAACGCGCTCATTCATAGCACGTTTCCCTAAAAAAGTATGGGATGCGTCA
>OQVO01000372.1_pt1 | contig 14456 bp, 21 predicted proteins | sample 1691511 | NCBI WGS metagenome assembly OQVO01 (sample SAMN03418254, study PRJEB22391) | human gut metagenome | biome: human-gut; feature: organic feature; material: feces | host: Homo sapiens | place: Tanzania | collected 2013-01 | reverse complement strand
TAATCTTAGCAAAGATTCTTACAAGGAGCTGAATAATGCTTTGAATGACTGGCATAAGGAGTGCGATGCAATAACCGAGAAAACAGAACGGCTAATAATGCTAAAATAAGCAATATATGAAAGAGAAACGCAAGGCTATACTGTCACTGTGTAAGACCTTTCCCACAGGGCACAGGAGAGTTGGAGAGCCTACCCTATTTGAGGAGAATTTGACAAATGGTGTCAAAATACACACCGTCCGTGGGAATGACGGCAACACCTGGGGCAAACGCTGCCAGGACGTTATGCAAGGCAAGAAGTATCTGACAGTTCGCCAGTGGACAGGCAGACCGTACAACTCAGAGCAGGAGGAGATCGCCAGGTTCGACAGGATAGGACTGCAAAAGATCACTATGACCTACAGCAGCGAGGATGCCGTGCCTCAGTGCTGGGTGGATGGGCACAAGGTTCCTGTGGAGACCGTGGCAGCAAATGACGGATTGAGCACGGAGGACTTTGTAAACTGGTTCTTTGGAAGAAACCCTGAGAATTTCTTTGAGGGCGTTGTAATCCACTTTACAGATTTCAGATACTGATAACAGGCACTGTCCATTATGCAAGTGAGAAAACATTGCTGAGGGTTTGGCTGGCACCGTGGCAGAGTATCCGAAAGCTACCAGGATATACAGATGCAAGGCGTGTGGCTTTACCTGGACGGTGGTGGAGGATCCTCAGAGGCAGTGGACGGCACAATACATAAAGGCAATATGAAAAGAATAAAATTCAGGAGGTTCACGCTGATCGAGCAAGTGAGGCGAGGCAGCGGAGAAAAGCGTTTCAGGGTAAAAGCCAGGATCCTGGGATTCGTGTGGGTAACTCTGGCAGATTTCAAAACCCATAGGGAGGCTGAGGCTTATATAAGATCCAGAGCCGATGAGGTTAGCGGAGCTACGATAAGCAGTTACTACCAGGAGCTGCCAGCCAGAATGCCGTATATGGACACTTATTTGCTCTCCTACATTGTGTGCGAGAGTGGACGTATAACAAAGCACGTTGAGAAGTACAGCACAGGCTGGGAGGCGATGCTGCACAAATGGATCGCTGAGAAGTTCGAGAAAGAGAAAAGGGACGTTTCCCTGTTTGTTGAAACAATAAAGCTGAGGGACAATGGAAGCAAGAAGCACAAAAAGAACTGACCTTTTTTTGATAGATCCACGTAATATCGTGGTTACGGCAGGATTCAACGTGAGGATAGATTTTGACCTGGAGGAACTTAAAGAGCAGATCAAGGACAAAGGTGTGATGAACCCTATCACAGTGATTCCGTTCCGAGACGAAAGCGGTACCGAGAAGTACAAGCTGGTGGACGGAGAGAGGCGTTACAGAGCCACTATGCTGGCTATTGAGGAGGGTGCCGGCATCAAGTATATCAAGGCTCTGAAAGCTCCCAGGGATTCAAATCTGGAGAGCCTGTATATCGAGCAGATGATGAGAAACGAGGGCAAGCGTTTCACCGAGTATGAGTGTGCCGTTATGTACAAGCGTTTCCGTGATGAGTTCGGATATTCCCAGGCTGAGATAGCAGCTAAGTTCCATAAAAGCCCAGCTGCCATTTGCAAGTGCCTGAGCTTGCTGGAGCTGCCTGATTATATCCAGAGAAAGGTTGCTACTGGTGCTATGAGCGTTATGGCAGCAAAGGAGATTATTTCCAACTATGACACAGAGGCTGAACAAGTGGAGGCAGCTAAGGCTGTGGTTCAGAAAGCCAGCGAGAAAGGCAAAAAGAGCGTTACCAGCAAGCTGGTGAACGAGACGATACAGGCTGCAAAGGAGGCAAAGACCGTCTCCACAGCATTGAAAACCCTGCTGAATTATCTGGGCAGCAGCGTTAAGGTGGACGTTGCTGTGCTGTCTGACTGCCTGGACAGTACAGGTGATATAGAACAGGCACTGACACTTTACAAACAATTATAATGGCTATGGATGAGCAAAAGAAAATCAAGGCTCCAGAGGAAATGACAACTGAGGAGCTGGCAAAGGCTGTAAAGCCTAACTATGTGCTTTCTGAGTATTTCAGGAAGAAACGTCTGAACAGGATCAGCAGCGAGTTTCTCAGACAGCTGTGCATAACGTACCTGAGGGAACCTGAGGAGAGGGATGAGTATGGAGCCTACAAGGTGGGCACGTTCACCTTTGAGCAATTTGTGATTGAGACAGGACGTGTCGGAGACGATGGATTGTGGAGGATTCATATTACAGGAGAAAACCCTGTGTCTGAGCACAAGATCTGGCGGATCCGAGACAAGTTTATTCCAGACAGGTGCAATATGATGAGGTTCTATGAGAGCCGTGCAACCAGGCTGGGCAGCAGAGAGGTGATCCTTATGGAGTTCCCAAACTTGAATGACGACGAAATGTGGAATATGGGAGAAAATGAGCAATGTATTACGTTGGAATAGACACGGGGACACACACTGGGTTTGCCGTGTGGAATAACCGTACAAGGCAGTTTGAGAGCATTGAGGAGTACAAGCTGTACAAGGCTCTGGAGAAGTGCCACGAGCTGAGGAAACGATCCGAGGCTGAGGGCACAAAGCTGTTTATCAGAGTGGAGGATGCCAGGCTGAGGACGTGGTATGGCAATAAGATCTCCAGGGAGGAGGAGCGAAAGAAGCTCCAGGGCGTGGGGATGGTAAAGAGGGATTGCAACATCTGGGAGGAGTTTCTGACAGACTATAAATTCGAGTTCCAGATGGTGGCACCAAAGAACAATGCCACGAAGCTGGATGCAAATCAGTTCCGAGCAATTACAGGCTACAAGGAACGTACAAACGAACACAAGAGGGATGCTGCTATGCTTGTATTCGGATTCTGAGGTGATTTTTGTTTTTCTTTGCCCTTTCTTTGCCCTTTCTTTGCCTTTTAGTGTGTTTGTTGAACACAATTTATTATATTTGCACTTGATTAACTCAGTAAATAGGAATATGAGTGCTTTATGGATTATGGTTCTGGTTCTCCTGGTTGTCGCTCTGGCAGGACTGGTGGTGTTCTGTGGCGTGATTGCCAGACGTTTACTGCCTGAGGAGCTGCTGAAAGTGGGAGACAAAGTGGAGATCTTCACTGACGGTGAATATAACAGGACGGCTACAATAACAGGACTGACATGGAACCGTCTGTATATTTATGACACGCTGCCTTTGCCTTTGGACTACAGGGGCACTTTCTACGGAATGGGCACCGACATTGATGGTGTGGATTTCTGGTATCTGGCGAACAGGAAGCACTATTTCCTGGTTCCCTTTGCTGAGTGGATAAGACGTGCCTACAGGCAGCTGTCCTATCCTTTCAACCTTTGTCCTGTAACGAGTGAGGGGGAACTGCTGACCGCTGCACAGAAGCAGAAAGCAGAATCTGAGAAATTCCAGGCTGAGGAGGAAAATTCGCCCAGTAAAAATAACGAGACTGACACTGACGAATGAGAGTAGAGGAGCAAATAACCTACAGGAAAGTGTCAGATCTGACACTGCTTGCTGAGAATCCACGGACTATAAAGAAAGCGGATTTTCAGCGTTTGGTTGATAGTATCAAGATCAATGGGTTCTGGAAACACAGACCGCTTGCCCTGGAGGAGCAGGACGGCAAACTGGTAGTCCTGTGCGGAAACCAGAGGCTCAAAGCAGCCAAGAAACTCAAACTCCAGGAGGTTCCGACACTCCTTTATTCCGAGCTTACGGATGATGAGAGGATAGATCTTATCCTCAGGGACAATATCAACAACGGAGATTGGGACGGCAATAAGCTCCAGGTGGAGGGAATGTTCTCTGGAGTAGATCTGGATTTCATAGGATTGCGAGTAAGCAGCTTCACCGAGGATGAGGATGAGAAGCCGAGAAAGACTGCAAAGGGTAAAAAGCAGGATCCAGAGGATGAAGCATCCGAGGAGCCTGAGGGCACCGAGACTAAGGAGACCAGCGAGGAGGACAATGAGAAAGAGGCGTTCTACAGATCAATGTTCAAGGACTGTCTGTATGCCTCGAACAATCCTTTCGACATACCGACACTGGATCCCAAGATGCAAGCTGGGAATCTGGAGCTGCCATTGTCTCCGTGGGGAGCGAACAGCCGTCTGAGAAAGGACGTGACAACGTATCATTTCTACGTGGATGATTACAGGTTTGAGCATCTGTTCAAGGATCCTATCAAGCTGCTTATGAGTGGCTGTAAGGCAATAGTGGAGCCGAACTGTAGCTGTCACGACCAGACACCTGTTGCCTGGGGTATTCAGCTGATCTATAAGAAACGCTGGCTGGCACGATACCTCCAGGAGTGTGGTATCAAGGTCTATGTGGATCTGAACGTAAGCCACAAATTCATTGAGTACAACAAAATGGGGGTACCTGAGGGGTGGAATGCGTTTTTTACCAGGGGGCTTGACGATTGGATGGTTTCTCTGGAAAGTGATTTCCAGGTAGCAAAGGAGATTTCTGGACTTGATACACCGAACCTTATTGTGTACGGTGGAGGCAAGGAAGTTCAGAAGTTCTGCCAGAAGCACAATCTGTTGTACGTGACCGACTTTATAAACGCCAAAAAGATATAGAGCTATGGGACGTGGTGCGAGTGGCAGCAATCCGATTGCAAAACAGGCTGAGAAATACAAGAAAGAAGCTCAGGCAGCAGCCAAAGCCTACAGCGAGAAAAGGGAGGCAGACCAGGATGCGCTGGTTAAGAAATATCAATCATAAAATTACACGATATGGGCAGAAATTCAGGAGGCAGCAACCCTAATGCACAGGGAGGTCTCAAAGAGAAAGATTCAAACTACAAAGGCAAGATCGGCAAGCTGGAGAGCTTAAGCACGATCAAAAATCCAGCTGTGTACAAAGAGGTCGGTTCTGCGATCTCCAGATTCCATTCCGTCCTGGGAGTAAGGGAACGCAACGTGAAACTTGCAACCCTGGGAGGTGGTTATGGTGGTGTACAGGTAACGCAAGGAGGAAAAAGCCAGATGGTAGTTCTCAACAAGTCAATTTTCAACGGCAAAGGCACCACAACACAGAGTGTCGCTGCCTGGGCGAAGTCTGGCTATAATTCAGGGCACCTTACCCAGACAAACAAGCCTATTGCCCACATAGTAACCCACGAGCTTGCACACGCAACCTGGAACAGCAGCCTGACTGGGGCAAACCAGAAAGCAGCTGGCAAAGATATTGTGAAGCTGTACCGTCAGTGGGGCAGAGACAAAAGCAAGAAAGGCTACGGAAAGTATGCTGCCACAAACCGTGATGAGTTCTGGGCTGAGGTATGCACCAAAGCTGTTCACGGCAAAGCTGATAAGTACACAACAGCAGCTAAGGCTATTGTTAAGAAGTACGGACTTTAATAACTTTACAAATTGAACTTATAAATCTACAGAGAAATGAAAAAGATTGAATTAACAAATTTACAGGAGCAGCTGATTCAGAAGCAGCTCAACGGTGAGTATGATCCGTTCCTGTCCTCAGAGGAGGAAAAGAACGCCTACAATGACGTAATAGACAAAGCTCAGGATCTTTGCGATGAGCTGGATGCCTATGACGAAATAGAAGATTTGCTGCCGTGGTTCTGGGAAAAGTACCAGGAGCAAAAGAAAAGCGGTTCGGAGACAGAGCCAGCTCAGTAATGGACTGGTAGTGCGAGAATAAATCTGCCATTTTGCCTGTTGGAGCCAGGTAGAGTAATCCCCTGGCTCCTTTTTGCAGCCTTATAGTGTGTTCCTTAAACACAAGTGGCGAGAAACGACACGGAAACGACTATGGGATTTGAAAAAGGAAATACTTTGGGAAACAGATTCACCAGCGAGAACCAGCCAAAGAAAAATGGCAGGAAGCCGTCTCTGTATAAGCAGCTCAGAAAGCTGACAGGAAAGACGGTGGGATTTGAGCTGGACAAAGAGGATTATTATTCGATAATCCGTTTCCTGATGGAGCAGGATTCCGAAACCCTGGAGAAGCTGATCGTGACAGTAGATCCTGCGACTGGCAAGAAGATAATGAACCCAAAAACTCCGATCTGGGTTGTAAGCATTTGCTCAGCTATCAATGCTGATGCAAAGTATGGACGGACTAACACGGTGGAAATGGTGTTTGATCGAGTATTCGGCAAAGCTGTTCAGCCTGTCACAGGGGACATACGGAATGAGCTGGGCACAGGAGGTTTGGATCTGTCGAAGCTCAGCACGGACGAATTGCTACAGTACAATGCCCTGTTGGAAAAGATGAGCACCAGCACGTCACCGACAAAGGGCACTGACGATGGGCAAGTTTAAGGATGCGGTGCTGCCGATCCAGCTTGCAGTCAAGATTGAGCTGTTCAAGCGGAGGCAGTTTGATTTCATAACGTGCCGAGAGGGAAAGCGACACGAGAAGCAGCAGGAGGCTCTGGAGATCCTGACTGACAATGAGCACGCTGAGGTGCTTTATGGTGGTGCTGCTGGTGGTGCGAAGTCCTGGACAGGATGTGCCTGGGAGTTGTTTATGAGCCTGGGGTATCCAGGGACAAAGTGGTTCATAGGTCGTAAGACCTTGACGGAAATAACGAAGTCCACTTATCTGACGTTCAAGAGGGTGGCAAAGATGTATGGGGTGCCAGAAACCCTGTACACGTACAACGGACAGTTGAACTTTGTTGAGTTCTACAATGGTTCCAGAATTGACTTTCTGGATCTGACGTTGAAGCCGAGTGATCCGATGTATGAGACCTACGGATCAATGGAGTTCACTGGAGGCTGGATTGAGGAGGGTGGCGAAGTGAACTTTGGAGCTTACGATACGCTCAAAACACGTGTCGGACGTTGTATGAATGAGGAGTACGGTATCAAGCGAAAGCTGTTTGTTACCTGTAACCCTAAAAAGAACTGGATGTACACTGAGTTCTACAAGCCGTGGAAAGCTGGTGTGCTTGATTCTTTGAAATACTATTTGCCTTGCCTGGTGCAAGAGAACCCTTTTATAGATCCTGACTACATAGAGGGTTTGAAAACCACTAAGGATAAGGTGAAGCGAGAGAGGCTGTTGAAAGGTAACTGGGAGTATGACGATAACCCTAACGCCCTCTGTTCACACGATGACCTGCTGGCAATGTTCAGAAACAAGCTGGCTGTCAGAACAGGGATACACTACCTGACAGGTGATATTGCACGATTCGGAGCCGACTTTGCACGTGTCGCTGTCTGGGATGGCTGGGTTGTAGTGGAGGTGCGATGTTTCCCTGTCAGCAAGACAACGGACATACAGCAATACATAATCCGTTGCCAGAGGAAATATAGGATCCCTAACCACAGGTGCATAGTGGATGAGGACGGAGTAGGCGGTGGCGTTGTGGATAATTGCGAGATCCAGGGCTTTGTAAACAACAGCACTCCTTTCGCTGGAGAGAACTACCAGAACCTACAGACACAATGTGGGTACAAACTGGCAGAACATATAAACGCCCACGAGCTGGGCTTTGAGGATGGCGTGGTGTCAGATGAGGAGCAGGAGGAGATCATAAATGAGTGTGAGCAGCTGCAAACGTGGAAAGCGGACAGTGACGGAAAGCTGATGCTGAAACCAAAGCCTGAGATAAAGGAGGATCTGGGAAGATCGCCTGACTGGAGAGATATGCTGTTAATGCGGTGCTGGTTCGATTACAATGAGTATGACATACCAGACAACATAGAGAATATATTAAACCCTGGAATATAGAGTTATGGGACTTTTGACATTTCTTTCAAACGAGGTGAAGGCTGCTGTTGGATACCAGCAGGACTTTGAGCAGCTGCTGGCTAACGGTGATGTAGTCAGGGCACTGTCTTTTATGCACGATCACTCTGGGGAAGCTGCCGACAACCTCAGTAAGTACAGGATCGAAACTCACGAAGTTATGAAGCGTGAGGATAGAGCCGTGTACGATAAGAAAGGCAATTTTCTCCGCTGGAGCAAGCGGTGGAAGATTCCTGTAAGCTGGCAGGAGTATATCAATGAGGTTGCTCTGGTGTTCCTGTATGGCAGACCTGTGAAGTGGAGCCAAATCAGCGAGGGTACGGATGAGGCTTTCGAGGCGTATAACCAGTGGCTGGGGAAAATCAGGTTCAATGCCCACGTAAGGGAAGCAAAGCGTGTCGCCGGTGCCGAGGGTGTCAGTACCATTCTGTACCACGTGTACCAGAAAGACGGTAAGCCTGAGCTGCTGCTGAAAACCCTGTCAAAGGCAAAGGGTGATGATATTTATACAATCAAGGATCAGTATGACAGGTTGGTGGCTTTCGGCTGGGGATACACCCTCCACGATTCAGGGCACAAATCTGTACAGCATATTGATATTTACACCAGGGAGAAAGTGTACCGTTGTACCAGGGCAAGCGGAGGCTGGCAAGTGGATGCAAAGGACAACCAGATAGGCAAGATTCCTGTGCTCCTGTTCGAGCAGGAGCCAGAGAGTGCCAGCGTTCAGCCGATGTGTGACAGATATGAGAACCTGGGCAGCGTGGATGCTGACGTAAACGACAGGTTCAGCAATCCTGCTATGGTTGCGAGTGCTGACGTGCTTAACAGTCTGCCAAAGCAGGAGGAGGAAGCAAAGCTCTATATCCTTAAAAACGGTGGCAAGCTGGAATACCTCACCTGGAATCAGGCGAGCGAGAGCAAGAGGGATGAATATACACGTCTGGAGAAGAACATTCTCAACAAGTCTTTCACACCAGAGATTGACTTTGACAAAATGAAGTCTCTGGGAGGTATGAGCGCAAAGGCGATCCAGAAAGTCTTTCTGCTTGCAGTCATCAAGGCTGAGAGGCGTAAGGAAACGCACGATGGTTATATGAACCGTCACGCTCACCTTATGTGTGCTATCCTGGGAAACGTCCTGGACTACCGAAACAAGAGTAAGTATGATGCTCTTGTGCTGGGACACGAGTTTATGTCTCCTTTCGGTGAGGATGTGTCTGAAATGCTCAATGATGTGCTGAAACAGTACGGACAGGGTGCGCTGAGCCTCCAGACAACGCTTGAACTGAGCTACCTGGTGAAGAATGCCCAGAAAGAGTACGAACAGCTCCAGCAGGAGAAACAGGAGGCTTTCGAGCAGCAGCAGGAGCTTATGAAAGCCCAGACGATGCAGGATGCTTTTGGGGCAGCAGAATAGTCAATAAAGAGGGTAGGCAAGCCGTAGAGCATAGTTCTTCTATGCGGAGACTTGCATACTTGCCCTCTGTTTTTTTATCAATAAACAGTTATCACTATGGAATGGCTTAAGAAATTTTGGAGCTGGGTTCTCAAAGGATGGAACTGGCTCAGAACTGACGGATTGTTGCACCTGGTTATCAGTGCTCTGATTGTGGTGCTTTTTGGCGCCTTTCTGCCTGTGTGGGCAGCTATGCTGATCGCTGCCGTGGCTGGCATTGCAAAGGAGATTTACGACAGAGCTTCTGGAGAGGATACGGCTGAATGGCACGACCTGATCTGTGACGGAATAGGGATTGTTCTGGGCGTACTTATCTGTCTGTTTGTGGATTCTCTATAGGTGATGGGCAGAAAGCTACGCAAAAACACGTTCTATGGGATTTGGGACACTGAGAATGAGTGCCTGGATTCCAACGAGGCTTATTATGATCTGGAGGAGGCTCAGGAGGTATGCGATTCCAGAAACAGGCAGCTCCGGAGTGTGGAGTTTACAGAGGACGGCTACGCTGAGTATGTAGGCGAGCTGCCAGCTGTGTATGAGGTTCGTAAGATTACGGCTGAGGTGGTGACAGACTGACGGTGTGACGTGAAAGGCTGCAACGATGGCAAAGAAAGAGTATCTGAATGAGAAAAAGCTACAGCAGGAGCTGTTCAAACGGACGGAGGGGTATGCCTATTCCGTCCGTGCTCACTATCTGGATGCTTTCAATCAAGTTATTAACTTGGTAAAGGGTACAGAGCTGGAGGCTGGCAAACCGTTCAGCTTCTCAGAGTACGGCTATTCCGAGCAAGTCACACCGATTTTTAGGCAGATGTATTCCGAGGTGTACCAGACAATCCGTGGAGGCGTACAGGCTGAATGGCTCAACAGCAATGAGCACACAGACGATCTGGTGAAAGCCGTATTCGGAGCCAGCTCTATAGAGGATCACCACTTTGCCAGGTATTTCAAGCGGAACCAGGATGCAATGGAGGCTTTCTTTGCACGTAAGAGTGCGGACGGAGGGCTGAACCTGTCACAGAGGGTATGGAAGTATAACGGTGAGTTCAAAGAGGAGCTGGAGAATACGCTGGATCTTGCCATAGGTGAGGGAACACCAGCAATGCAACTGGCTTCAAAGGTCAAGGAGTATCTGAATGATCCTGACAGGTGGTATAGGCGTTTCCGTTACAAGGTCGGAGAAGATGAGGACGGAAAGCCTATCTATGGGCTGAAATGGAAGCGGAGGATCTGGGACAATGAGACAGGCACCTACAAATGGATAGATGCCAAACCCACGAAGTATCACCCAGGCGAGGGCAGACCAGGCGTGTACAGGTCAAGTGCCAGAAATGCTCAGAGGCTTGCCAGGACTGAGACCAATATGGCCTACAGGACGGCTGACTATGAGAGGTGGCAGCAGCTTGATTTCGTGATCGGAATGCGTGTGAAGCTCAGCAATAATCACCCTGTCACGGACATTTGCGATCTGATGGCTGATAAGCTGTTTCCAAAGGATTTCAAGTGGACTGGCTGGCACCCTAACTGTCGCTGCTATATGGAGCCTGTTCTGGCTACAGAGGAGGATATGGACACTATGCTGGACAATATACTGGACGGCAAGGAACCAACGGACAATCTGGAGCTGGATGGCGAGGTAAAGAAGATGCCTGAGGAGTTCGGAGACTGGATCAAAGCGAATGAGGAAAGGATGGAGGCTGCAAGAGAAAGAGGCACCCTGCCCTATTTCGTCAGAGACAATGAGGAACTTGTGGCAGCAGCTCTGGGTGGAGACGTTCAGGGCAAAGAGCCTACAATCCTGGAGAGGGCAGCTGAGCGACACAAAGCCAGAACCCCAGAACAGATTGAGGATATAAAGAAAGCCTGGGAGACCAGGAAAGAAGCCATTTCCCTGGGTGATTCCGTGCTGTCTGATCTGGACGGAATTTCAGACGTGGATACAACGGAGCTACAGAACCAGCTGGACACTGCCCACTATGCCCAGGCACTGGAGGAGGCACGTAGGCTCCAGCAGATTGTGGAACAGCTCAAAAACCTGGAATTTGTGGACGGTGGTTTAGCTCTGGCTAAACAGTACGGCTATGAGGCTATAACAGGCGTAGAGGCTGCCGTAAAAGCGAAGCTGGAGGCTTTATCGTCACTGCCTCTGGAGAAGCAGAAAAGCAAGCTGGAATTTGAGGTGTACAAGTATTTCGGTGGCAATATGAATGGCTGCCAGCAGAAATACAAGACCTGGCAAGTGGCTCAGGATGCCTATGCGAAGCAGCTTAAGATCGTGAACGACAAACTGTGGTGGCAGGACGTGAAAGCAAAGCAGCTGGATTTCCTGAGCTACAGCACGAAGTCGGCACCTTACAAGGATCTTCTGTTGAAGCTGGATCAGGCGATTCAGGCACAGGACGTACAGGCAACCAACCAGGCTCTGGCAAAGCTCGAATACAAGAAGCAGCAGCTGGAGGTAGCAGCTGGAAAGAGAGCTGCCAAGAAAGGGGCTATCAGTGATCCTTATGACTACAGCCTTAAGTTCAAGGACAGTGATTTCTCAAAGGCACGCAAGGACGGAGCTGTTTGGACTACTGACAGGGAGTATTGCGACAGCATCTGCCGTTCTCAGACGGAGACCGTCTGGAGTGCTGCTGACGAAGCAACAAAGAAAGCTGCCACAGCTTATACGGAGGGATCTGGAAAGTTCAACAGACCGTTGCGTGGATATGAGGGAAGCTGGGGCAACTATAAGGGCGTTGGCAACGTTTCTCTGAACTATGAGGGTGCTGAACAGAGCATAGATCTGCTGACAGAACTTATTGGGCAGACCAGCTCACCTCAGGATATGTGGATGAACCGAGGCGTTGAAACGCTCAGTGGAGTGAGCAATTTCCTGGGAGTAAGCGAAAGCCAGCTGAGGACTGCAATAAGCTCAGGCAACGTGAACGGCTTTGTCGGAAAGGAGGTCGTGGATCACGGCTTTGTCTCCTGTGGTACAGCTAAGGGCACAGGCTTCTCAGGAACCACTCTGAACATATACTGCCCAAAGGGAACGAAGATGATCTATGCAGAGCCGTTCAGTATGTTCAACGGTGATAGCTGTTCATCCTGGAACCTCTGGAATGGTACAGAAAAATACTCCTTTGGACACGAGTTTGAAACGATAATCCAAAGGGGTACTAAATTCAGGGTGACAAAGGCATACGTGGAATATGGGCACCTATACCTTGACGTGGAGGTTATTGCCCAGATCTAAGGCTCCAGGCGTTCATATATGTCACGGAACCAGGTTCCATCGTCCATTGAACCGTATTTGTCGGACAGAGCTGGGAACAGCTTATCCAGATAATCATTGAAAGCAGCATCCAGAGCCTTGCCCTTATAAATCTTGCTGTCGAAGTAATCGTGCTCGAATTTCTTTTCATAGAACCAGAACATATACTGATCCCTCTGGGTGTCCTGGTTGTATGGGCAAGTGTCCTCACCTTTGTAGAACTTGCACAGTTTCTTAAGCTCAGCGTTCATATATTTATTGTTAGCGGTTTGATAATGTTGTTATATCCTGGGCACGGATCTATCTTTTCCCAGTCGGAGCCAGGATCAAAACAGAGCGATCTGAGCCGTAGTGTACGTTTCTTTCCGTTCACTATGAAGCGGAATACGTGAAAGCCTCTGTGCGTTCCGATTCTGCCCTTATAGTGTGTCTCTATCTCACCCATTGGAGAAATATAACTCCAGAAAATGAAGTCTATGTAATCTCCAACATTTACGGTCTTTCCGTTACAATCCCTGTAGGTCATAATCTATTTATTGTGATAACCCATTTTTTTATAAAAACAGCGTAATTCCTTTTCGGCATACAACTTGACTTTTTCAATACCCCAAAGCTCGCTTGCATATTTCTCTGCCTGTCGCAGTAATCTGGTGCCATAGCCTTTATTCCTTTGCTCTGGGGCAACCCAAAGCCCATAGATAATAGCCGTGTCGCTTTCGTCCTCCAGTGTTATAGATACTTTCCCAAGCCCGTTTTGATACAGAATATCTATCTGCCTATAATCGTCCCAGGTGCTGTGACAAACGCAAAAGTCGCTTTCCATATCAATCCCTTTCAGAGTTCTGTAGTGCGCTGTAGAACCTACTTACCACATCTGCCATTTCGTCTGTGAGGTAACACGCCACAAATCTAAGTATTTCCTCTGGAATCTCCCAGACCGCCTCAGCTATTGAGCCAGTTATGGCTCCCAGCGTGTCGCTGTCTCCTCCCTGGAGAATTGCACGCCTGATTGCATCCTCGAAGCTGGAAGCCTCACAAATGATCTTGCAAGCAACAGGGACGGTGCCCTGGCAAGTCTCATCAAACACGCCCACAGGATAATCCCTCATAAAGCCTGGATAGATTGCTTCAATGTTACGTCTGAAAGCTGCCAGATCCTTTGTGTGCCTCAGGAACCAGATTGCATAAGCAACTGCCTGTGCTCCCTTAATTCCCTCAGGGTGGTTGTGGCTGATTATTGCAGTCTCCCTGGCTTGCTCCAGAACAGCATCCTGCTCCTGACACCACCAGCCGACTGGACTAACCCTCATAGCAGCTCCATTGCCAAAGCTATTGTAAGGTTCTGGATACTTGGATCCCAGCCAGGCAGCGAAAGATCCTCCGTATCCTCCCATAGGGTGAGGGTATCTGTGGCACCAGTCACGAATACTCTGTGCATAGCTCCTGCCAGACAGCAGAGCATCAGCAACAGCAACGGTGCATATCGTATCGTCAGTGAAGCTGCTATCTTTCGTAAACAGCTCAAAATCTCTGTCCGTGGTGTTATTGTTGAACTCGAAGCGTGAGCCGATAATATCCCCAATAATTGCTCCTATCATAATTCATCCTCCTTTGGTTTGTAGTTTACATTGTGCCCATAGTCATACTCTGAGTTATCCAGATCAAAAATGTTACACTTGATCTGGGGGTGCCAACTTGAAAACTGAAACGGATGGGGCTTTACCTGTACTGGCTTTTGAAACTTGAACCCAGAAAGGCTCAGCACAAAGCATAGCCAGCATATAGACACCCTCCAGAATAAGCCGTGACGTAATACCTCTATTGTGGGTAGAACGTAGAAAGGCAGCTTAATGATCTCAGGAGGAACATCACGGAATGGGTTTGTGAAATGAAAATCAAAACGTGTTTCCATACTCAGTCCTCCTCAAATTCCAGAAGTACCTGGGTTACGTCCTCGAAGTCAAGTCCCATATCAATAACCACCCTCTGGCTGGTTACGTCTTACTCTGTCGGATAT
>OQVO01000360.1_pt1 | contig 14665 bp, 15 predicted proteins | sample 1691511 | NCBI WGS metagenome assembly OQVO01 (sample SAMN03418254, study PRJEB22391) | human gut metagenome | biome: human-gut; feature: organic feature; material: feces | host: Homo sapiens | place: Tanzania | collected 2013-01 | reverse complement strand
CAAATCGGGAAGCTCCGGCAAATTGAAACAGCTTGGTACGCTGCTTGTTATTGGGTAGAAGCTTTATCCTGATCGACCGTATCATCATTCTTTCCTCCCACCAACTCTTGAATCATCTTCTTCGCTTTATTTGCCCGTTTTCCTTGCAGCTTGCATCTGAATACTGTAATTATCTGTACCAAATCCTCAACCAGTTCCTGCTGTTCGCTTTTTTGAGTAGTGTCTACTATCTCAATCTTACAGTTATGGATTGCGGCAATGGTTTCGATAAGGTCAAAGCCAAAACGTAAAAGCCTGTCCTTATATAGAATAACCACTTTTTCAGCCTGATTGGATTCAATTTTTCGGATAAGGTCTTGCAAACCTTTCTTCCTATAATCAATTCCAGAACCTATGTCTGTGATGATTTCAAATGGCCGTCCTTGGGCATACAAATATGTTTTGATATTTTCAACCTGCCGCTCCAAATCATCTTTCTGTTTTGGGCTTGATACTCTGCAATAGCCAAAGACTTTTCTAGGCTTTTCGATAATACCTGTTACGGAATTTAGCTGTTCTTCCGAATAGTACCTGTAGCCATTTGAAGAAGTATGGTGTGGGTGAAGCTTGCCGCTTCTGTCCCAATTTCTAAGCGTTTGCGGGGTGACACCGATGATTTTGGAAAATTTGTTTATGGTATAGTAATTCAAGTTCACCACCTCGATATTATCATACCATAAAATTGTAATTTTAACAGTATTTATTTATAAATTTTTATAAGTTTATTTTAACTGTTGCTTACCCCTTATGATGTTGTTCCTCCGAATATTTGCCAAATATATGTTTATACATTCGATCAGTCAGGCGAAAAAGATAATCTCCCACTGCTTGTACAGGAATTCCAGCTCCTATGCCGCACACAGTGTAAACAAGCATGAGAAGCATAATCCTATGAGGATAAGCCAGTGATTCGGGCAGCTGCTGGTACAAAAAGGCCATCAGACTGATAACCAGAGGAAAATGCACCAGATAAATTCCCATGGAATAATGGCCCAGCCACTGGAATACCTTGCTTTCCATGGCTTGCTTCATCATGCTTTGAGGCCTCAGCACCATGAGGGCTATGAGGATTGCGCCTAATGTATTATAGGGAATGTATGCCTTCTCAAAATCATGTTGCAGGTAGATGCCTTCTGGGCCAACTACGCCGGTAGGATAACTGCAAAAATATAAGGCTGTAAGAAAAATAATTATTTTAGCAGGTGTGGAGGTTTGAAATATGCTAGGCTTGTATTTATAGCAATATGCCATTAATACGCCAGCCACAAAGGATATATAATAATATTGGCAGAGATTGACCATGATAAGTATGGCTATGAGGGAAATATAAATATTCTCCCGCAGGCTGCGGGAAAATATCCTGGTCAAGATAAAGGAAAGCAATGTACCAGTGAAAAAATATTCCATAGTCCAAAGCACTCCATTAAACTCCTTGAGAGATGCCAATGGCTCGTGCAGGAGGTTATACCACAGGCTAAGCTGTGGCGATGGCCAGTTATGGAACCAGGGGCTTTTGACACTATCGGCGATGTCATCTACAAAAACCAAATTTGCCTGCAACAGCAGTATTACTGGCAGAGCGCCTAGTAATGTCAGCAGCAATAGTTTGAAATATCTCAGCAGAAGATATTTTCTAATGTCTATATTGCCGCCATCTACAGCAATATAAGTACCAAAACCCGTGATGACGAAAAATAGTGCTACCCCGCTATATGCACTGGGAATGGGAATAGTTTGGCCAATTAGATAATCAAGTCCATGCTGCAAGTGAATATATTCCTGCCCCCAAAGAACTGCTGGGAAAAAAAGTGGAAAAAAATGGGTAAATAATACAATGATGGCTGCCAATCCTCTACAGCCATCAATACTTTTGACTCTAAAATTCATCTGCATAGGGACAGGAGAACACTGATTTTATAAATCATGGACTCCTGTTCTGGTCACCTCCATCAGCCAATTATTTTTCGTCTTATAGATCTGAATTTTTCCAAGGCCTTATAGCCACGGGTACTGGTTATCAGTTTTACCTCATGGCGCAAAGAAGCCAATTGCTGCCGTACAATTTCCAAATCCTTTTGATAATTATTAATTTCTTGCTGTTTGGCATTTAGCTCATCCTGCTTGGCAGCGAAGATGTCATAGGCCATAAGAGACACTGTTCTAATATCCAGAATGTTAATCTTGTACTGTATCTCTAAGTAAGTCGCCTGAGAGAAGTCTCCCAGTATTTCTATAATGGGATCAATGGTAATAAAGGTATATTTATTTCCTTCCTGTTTTACATGATTCAGAGAGACGATACTTGTATTTGCTGCATCTGTATCAACACTTAGCAATTCAATTGTACAACAGGCATTCTCCAATGGGTCAAAACGGATGCGTCCATCTGTTTTTTTATCAGTCAAATTAAATTTTGCTGTACATATCTCCTTGTCTGCAAAGAAACTTGGATAGATGATATTGTCTGCAATATAGGCATTATCTGCATAGGTATAAGCAGATGGGATTTGCTCATAACAGAATACACTGGAGATATCATAATCCTTAAAATCTATTTTTTGGTTGCTGCAGACAGATATAACATAAAGATCATTATCCCGCTGATAATTCATCTTGTTCAACAGTTTTAGGCTATCTGAACTGCCTTGAGCATGGTGTATGAACTCGCCGGCTAAATGGTGTCCTCCCTGTAAAAAATGCTCACAGTATTTAAATTCCTGCTGCAGAAAAGCCTCAAATTCCTCTACATAAAATTCCCTTATATGAAATTCGTTCTGAAAGCCCGGCAAATCAGAATAGGTTCTTTTGTCTGGGCTGGACATAATAAGGATGCCATCCTCCCTGAGACATCTCTTGATTTCCCGCAAAAAGCTGTTTTGTAATTCCCCATCCACATGCTCGATGGTTTCAAAACTAACAATCACATCAAAGCTGTGGTCTGGAAATGGCAGGGAGGCAATGGAAGCCTCAACATAATGAGCATTGGTACATTCACTATAATGATGTTTGGCATACTCGATGGCTTCGGATGAGATGTCAATACCAGTAGCACTGGCGGCTGTACTGGACATCAGGGCTGTGCCATAGCCGGTGCCACAGGCGGCATCAAGGATTTTTTTACCTTTTACTATATCAAGTACGGCATTGTATCTCTGAAAATGTTCTGCCACAATGTATTTATCTGTTAAATCAGGGACAAATCTTTCACCTGTAAAGGTTAATTCTTCCTTTGTCTGTTTACTATGTTGTTTGTTCATCCTTATTCCCCTTATTATTTAATCACTAAAACAAATAATTTTTTACAATACATCAGCAAAATGGGGCCGCAGCTTCCTGAAGACAAAGGCTCCCAGCAGCATCATGCCTATGGTAAATACCCAGAACCATATATTTATATAGCCCATTTCCCAAAACCATTTGTGATAAATAAAGCTGTTGCGATAACCTTCAATTATGTAATACATAGGATTGATTTTGAAAATCCACTGATAATGTTCTGGAATCAGCTTCAAACTCCAAAAAATAGGTGTGCCCCAAAATCCAAATTGGATACACATGGCCATAAGCTGGCCGACATCCTTCATAAAGACCATAAGGGAGGAAGTAAGCAAAGACATACCGAATACCAGGCATATACAACAAAAAAGATAGTAAAAAACCTGCAGATTGTAGATATTGGGCCAATAGCCATAGCAGCTGAACATGAAGAAAAGCACTGCCACAAAGAAGCAATGTACCAACAATGCAGATAATATCTGTATCATGGGTAGAAGGCTGACTCTGAATACCACCTTTTTGACTAAAAAACTGTTGCTATATATAGAGCCGGTGGCAGCCATCATGGAATCATTGAAGAAAAACCAGGGAAACATTCCACATATCAGCCATAGGATAAAGGGAAAATTGTCTACGGGCATGGATTTGAATCCAACCTGAAAAACAAACCAGAATATGCACACTGTAATGGCTGGTTGAATAAATGCCCATAATATGCCTAGATATGAGCCAATATATCTCTGTTTCAAATCCTTTTTGGTAAGATTCCATAAAAGAGACTTGTTTAACCATATAGATTTTATAAAATCCATAAAGTTCTTTATATAATGCACTAAAAACCCTCTTTTCAGAATATGTTTATTCGTTATTTTTGCTGATTTCTACTAATTTAGCCATAATAGCATCACTGCTGATTTCCTTGACCAGCCAGCCCATTCTGGTCTCTCTGATTCGATCAGATGGTGCACCAATGTCAAAGGCCAATACCTTGTAACCTGAATATATGGCTTCGCTGACGGTATAGGAATATGTTTCCGGGCATATGGATGGCAGCAGTACTATGTCTGTATTATACTTTGCCAGCAAATCTGATACATCCTTATTATTGTACGGACCTAAAATTTTTAGTGTGCCCTTGCTGTTTTCATAATCACCATTGTGAACATCTGTATAGCCTATAACTGTAATCCTCATAGGCAGCTTCTGAACAGCTATTTTATCAGCCAGCTCATATACTATACGAGAGCCTTTCAGCAAGCCTATAGCACCTAATACAGTTATATTTAGCATATTGCCATGCTTCTGAACCAGTCCTGCAGTATTATGAATATGAGATGGTATCGGATGTTCCACCACATTGATTGCCAAATCTGAATAATAGGAGTTCACTATTTTAGCTGTATTGCTGCTTGGCGCATAAATCATATGTGCCCCCTGCAGCAGATGATGAAATCCCTTGCGCCATTTATCAATATCTATCTGGTCTGATTCTACCTGCAGACATTTATTGCAAACACTTTGCTGTTTTTCGCAATGACAAAATTCATTGTTCTCGTTTAGCAGGGCATATCTAGGACAGACACAATAAAAATCATGTATGAAATACTCGTACTTCAGGCCGGAGGCTGTAATCATATCCATGATTGCATCTATAGGATAATTTACCAGCTGATTGATAAAGATACGATCTATTCGCAAACATTGACCTAATTTTTTGAGGAACTCCCTATCTGCCTTGCCATAATCAAAATGCAGGACATCCTGATTATCCATATTGATTGGAAAAATTTTCAAAGTTGTTTTATCTGGCAATAATTCAGCATAGAAATATTCCTTTTCTGGATTGGCAGTCATACGTCGATGGATATAAGTCGTAGCACCGCCTCCTAAGGAATGATTCAGAACCAATTCCGCTTCCTTTTGACTGGTTAACCTGTGTACAATAATCCTCAGAAAGTTTCGGATATCCTTCACAGGGTCTAGTGCTATGAAATTGCTGACCACATCCTGATAATCAGGGTAGCGTTTCAAAAGGATAGCCAGATTTTCATCCATGCGCTGCTGCTTAGTTTGGGTTATAATCTCTCCGAAGCTGGCACCATGTTTATGATATACAAACAAATTGGTGACCATAACATTTCTGTAGCCTTTTTTTACGGCTCGACGGCACCAGTCGTTTTCTTCACCATATCCCTTGCCGTAAATGACATCGAAATTGCCTATTTCATTGATTACCTTTCTGCTCATAGCCATGCAGAAACCTACTCCGGTGGGAATTTCAATAACTCTTTCACCACCATATAGGGAAAATATCCTGTCCAATTCCTCCAATTCTATACCTTGAGGCAGCTGATTATCCTGACAGAACTCAGGAAAGGAGCAGATGGTGGCACTATTGGAAAAAGGTGTAACCGAGGCTGTTAGATCGTCAGTATACAGGGGTTTCAAAAGGCGTGCACTCCAATTTTTGGGCAGCTCTGTATCGGTATTAAGTATTATAACATCATGGTTGGAAAGTTCCAGGCCCTTGTTGATAGTGCCGATAAAGCCAAGATTGTTATCGTTGTTTATGATAGTTAATTCCTGAAGATTTTGCGGCCTGCTGCTGCCGGCTAGCTCCTCCAGCCAGCTTTTGATTCTTGCATCAGGGCTGCAGTCATTAATTAAATACAAATTGTATTTTGCTTCTGTATTATCATATACACTCTTGATACATTTTACGGTGTATTCGTATGCGTTATAGATGGGGACAATTATATCCACCACCTTTGACTCATCGTAGTTATTTTGTATATTTTCCCGTTGATATAGATTTTCATTTAGGAAGAAAATTCCCCTTTGCACTTCCAAGGAATTCATCTTTCGTTTTATTTTTCTCAGAGCCTCTAGCAGATTGCCCTGCTTGATGTGAAATAAAAATCTTGAGATATTAGTTCTGTTTATTAAATTTCTATTTTTAATGATTTTTTTTACTATATTCAATAATTTTCCAGCCTGCATTTTTTTACATTGCTCCCTAGATTCTTCAATTACAAATTAATTCCTATTTTTATATTTGCCTAACATTATAATTATACTAAAAATTTGCTCTGGTATAAAGGGCAGCAGTGCTTCAAAAATGGTTATATCCCTGCGTAAGGACATTCCTCTCAGGATTCCCCGCAGATTTTGCCAGGATTTGGTCTTGCTGTATGCATTGCGGCTCTTAATCCAGGCTCCAATATCCGTGAGAATTTCATTAGTGACAGGAGAAAATTTTGCTTGCAAGGCCCGTACCAGCTCTGTGTCCCGGGGTAATTTTTTTTGGTAATAATCCTTCTTTTGGGTGATGCCCTGTAGAACAGCACTGGTATTGCTATCATGTATGCGATGGAGAAGCAGTTTATCTGCCAAAAAGATTACCTGCCCCTGGTAGGCGCCGCAACAGGCCAGCCATTGGTCGTGATAGACACCATGCCCTGGAAAAGGCAGTACCGATTTGGCAAAATCTGTATTAACCAGCATGGCACAGCCAAAAGCAAAATTTCGCAGGATAAAATTTTGTTGCTGATAACTTGGGCTGTTGATTACGGCCAAAGTGTCCGGGTAAGGCATCTGTTGAAACATTTCACCCTGGGCATTGATTAGATTCATACCTACATGACAAATACAGCAGCTGCTATGCTGTTCCATAACCGTTACAGCTTTTGATATTTTTTCTGACAGCCATATATCATCCTGATCGCAATAGGCAATATATTTTCCCTGGGCAGCCTCCGTAAGCTGCGCAAATGCCCCTGTTGCGCCATGATTTTGGCCATCTGAAAGGAGCTGAAAGGAAAAATTGGTGATGTACTGCTGCAAAATTTGTTCCGCTTCCTGATATTCTGGACTATCATTCCACACAAGAAGCTCCATTTCACCTTTATAATCCTGATTGTTCAATGATGCCAGCTGCTGCTGCAGCCAGATTTTATTTGGCTTGTAAATTGCCATGGCAATGGAAACTTTGGGGAAATTTTGCATTTTTGAGGCTCTCTTTCTTTCAAAAAAAATCCCCAACACGTCCTGCCGGGGGATTTTTCTATTATTTTTTCTTCTCGTGCAGCAGGTGCTGATGCCGATTTTTGTATAGCTGCAGGAATTTGTAATATTCCCGGGAATCCTTGGACATTGGGCTGCGGATCATGGTGTCCTGATATAGATTGTAGTCCGCCTTGATAATCGGCTTTTGGGATAGCATTTCATTCAGTACAAATATTTTTATTTCTGCCTGAGGAAAATACTGCTGCACCATTTGTTTTACCTGCTCCATGGAATGTCCTGTGTCAATGGAATCATCCACCAGCAAAATTTTTTTGATGATTTGGGGATTTTTTATTTTACTGATTTCTGAATGAAAGGAAATTTTTCGTTCCTGCTTTTTCTGATGTACGTTGGAGCGTATTTCCATCTTTCGCAATTTGTTGCAAAGCCTGCGAGGCAGTACAGCCAATACCGGAAAACAATACTCCTTCAGGCTGTTTCCCTGTCGGCTGGCACCTATACCGATGAGAGGAACCTGGAAACCAGCTTCCATGGCTCTGCCTATAATATAGCCGCCACGGGAAATGTAAATAACTATTTCCGGGGAATATTGGGCTTTCACCTTCTCACACCATTTTCTGCATACTCTGTACAAGCCGACCATAGATAAATTTAGACAATCCAATAAAATCACCTCTTAGGACAAATTTTAATATGCGGTCTATTTTTGTTATATAATGGCCAACTTTCGTATACCTTGGACAGGAAAATTCCGCCGAGGGCATAATCCGCAAAAAACTTGCTCTGTTAGTTGGCAATTCATCAACTAATATAGTGTTGTACCCTATTTCCCAAATGGTATGAGCATCCTCGCCAATTATTGGCATTATACCATAATCCTCGGTCATTTTTTTTTGTTTTTGGCTGTGAGATTTCTTGGTGTTGCGGCCATTATGACATTCCATGCAGTCTATATTATCAAGATTCTCTGCAATATATGATTCCTTGAGTACAGATCTCCTGCGTTTTTCTTCATATGGATGGGGAATATATACTACGCCATTCTGAGCCTGAATGGCTGCAATGGTTTCTTCTGGTGTCAGGCCCGGGGGGATTGTTTCCTTGAGATACAAACCTATGATTTCCCCACTGGTTGTCATAATTTCCTCGCCTACAATAACATGCAGCTGATTTCCCCTGCGAAAACAGTAATCCTGAAAGGCCAAAGCCCCTTCTGCATTATTGTGCTCTGTAATAGCAATGGCGTTTATTTTTTTCAACAGGCATTTTTGATAAAGGAGCCAGAAGGGCAGCAGGCTGTCATGGGAATATTTGGTATGCACATGAAAGGATATTTTATATTTGGCCATAAAAACCTCTTTTGGATATTGTTGAAATATTTTAGAGCAAAAATTGACGGTCAACACTCTTTATATTAGCTTATTAGCGAATTTCGCACAAGTTTTGTTGTAGAGTATTTTTCAAAACTTTGCAGTATTGAAACAAATTTGGTTTTACGATAGAATAAGACCTAAAGGTGTTTCAATTCTCTTGTTTCAAAACGAGGTAATTTATGATCTATGGATATGCTAGAATTTCTACAAAAAAACAGCTGCTAGGAAATTCTTTGGAGGAACAAAAACACAAACTGCTGGAAGCTGGCGCAGAAATAATTGTGACAGAACAATATAGTGGCAAAACAACAGATCGTCCTCTTTTAACAGAGCTTTTACAGAAGCTGGAAAGCGGCGATACTCTGGTGGCTACCAAGCTGGACCGTCTGGCCCGGTCCGTGGAGGAGGGAACCCGGCTGATGCGGGAGCTGGTACAGCGCAATGTCAAGGTGAATATCCTGAATATCGGCATCATAGATACCAGTCCCATTGGAAATTTTCTGGTAAACACCCTGCTGGCCGTAGCTGAGCTGGAACGCAGCATGATTCTGGAGCGCATGGCTGCCGGCAAGGAAATTGCCCGCACCAGATATGGGTACAGAGAGGGACGCCCCCCTTTGCCTGAGGAAAGAAAAAAATTAGCTATTACTTTGGTAACCGAAAATGGCTATACTCTGCGTAAAGCTGCCAGTGCCACAGGGCTAAGCGCTACCACAATCTGGCGAGCCTTGCAAAACCTTCCCAGAAAGTAAAATTACATTTAAATCATAAAAATTCACAAAATAATGAAGGAGCAAAAAAATGAAAACTATAGCTATCGTTAATCAAAAAGGTGGCGTGGCCAAAACCACCACCACATTTAATCTGGCCACTGCCTTAGCTGCAGAAGGGCATAATGTTCTTATGATTGACCTTGACCCACAGGCATCTCTCACAATTTCCACAGGCATTTCACCAGAATCATATGGCAATGAAAATGTCTGCCGTCTCTTCCAGCGTAAGACCAAAGCAGCAGATTATGCTATTACGGTAGACTCTACTGCAGCTTTGACTGGTGACAGATTGTATATCATTCCTTCCGACATCAATCTTGCTGCTACAGAAATGGATATATTTGCCAAAACCTCACGGGAAAAACTGCTGAAAAAGGCTCTAAAACAGATTGAGGCCCATTTTGACTATTGCTTTATCGACTGCCCTCCTAATTTGGGAATGTTGACCATCAATGCCCTGACAGCTGCCGATGAGGTCATTGTGCCTACCAAGCCGGAATATCTTTCCTATCGGGGCCTGGCAGCTCTCTTTGAAACCATTGAGGAAATCAAAGAAGATGAAGATTTGAATCCTAATCTAAAAATACGAGGGGTTATCATTACCCTTTATCAGAAAATCATCAAAGACCAGCGAGCTATGGTGGAACTGCTGAAGGAAAATTATCCCGTCCTTGGCATCATCAAGCAATCCGCCGATGCCTACCGCAGTATAGACACCGGCACCCCGGTAATCATCAGCAATAAAAATAGCGAAATCAGCCTAGCATATACAAGTATTGCAAAACTCTTGTAACTTGCCTATAGTATATAAATGGTATATACTATTTATATAAGGAGTGATATTATGTCAAAATTATCTGATAACAACAAATTCAAAGAGCTGGATAAAAAGCAGAATACCGATAAGCATACCAAAAGCATTATACGAAAAATCTCCACCTCCAAAAGCCTACTAATTTCAGCCAAGGTAAATCCCAAGCAGTACGAAAGGTTCAAAAAAATCAATGCTGAAAAAGGCGTTTCTAATAACAGCATCATTAATCTATTAATTAGTAACTATAACGCCAGAAACAAAAGCTATTTGGATGAAAATTAATTTGCACCTAACCCAAACCTTAATCGGAGGAAATTTTGAATGATACTTCAATATAATGATTATATAGACAAAATCGCCTATTTTACAGTAAAAGCTGATGGAAACATGCCCATGCCAGACGAACAAGAACCGACATATACCATGGTTACTTTTGGCAATATGTCATATATAGTAGGTGGTGTAATTCAATCCAGTACACCAGCTCAGGTTCATATGCTGGTGGGTAATTATTGTCAGATCGCTCATAATACAACCTTTGAAATGGGTTTGAACCATGCCTTCAGCGGTGTAACAGCCTATCCTTTTGGCAACGTTTGGGGGTATTCCAGAGAAGACACTATCAAACGCAGCCTGGCTAACAGACAGCAATTGATTATTGGTCATGACGTATGGATCGGTGGCAATGCTACCATTATCAAAGGTGTAAAAATCGGTAATGGAGCCATTATTGGCACTAATGCTGTCGTCACCAAAGATGTACCTCCCTATGCCATTGTAGGAGGCAATCCTGCCAAAATCATCCGTTATCGGTTTTCCCCAGAGATAATAGATGCTCTGGATAAAATCAAATGGTGGTACTGGCCTCTGGAGAAAGTAAAGGCCAATCGGCAGTATATGGAAAATGTGGAGGAATTTATAAAGAAATTTGGCGAAAACCCTGCTGTGGATAAACAAAAAAACAACCAAACAGATGTACCCCCCCATATTCTAAAAAAATTACAGGATTGTCACAAAGCTGGTGGCAAGATATTTTATTTTGTGCCTGACTTGACTGCCACCCAGCAAGATGCCAGATGGCCAGCAGTGCTGGGACAGTTTTGCCAAAAATACGACAACCAGCGTCACTGCCTGCTGCTAGCTCTAAGGCAAGACGCTTCCGACCATCAAGCCCAAATTCAATATCTCCAGCAATTCATGGGGCAATTCCCCAACAAGCCTGAGCCTATTTACTTCGGCTCCCCTGATGGCATCGTCCTAGAGCTTTTGGAGCAGGCTGATTATTTCATTACCACAAGGGAAGCTATTTCCTCTAAAGGCATTGACTACATCGAAACCTTTGGCGGCCATGTGATCTCTGGCATGGAATGTGATATATATGCAGATGTTGAAACCTGATTCACAACATCAAAAGTAGCTATTTAGTATATACCATATATATACTAAATAGCTATGAAAATCCCTAATTTTTCCCAAAACTAAAATTAGCATAGAGTTATTGTAGATATAGAGAATGCCAGGGTTGACGATTGCACTGAAAATTGGTATCATCATATTAGTAAAAACAAAATAAAAAGCCTACACGCGATTGCAGTCGCGTATAGGCCACATTTGGTTCCCCAACAGAAAGAACCTAACCTTATTGGTATTGTACTAAGATTTATGGAGCTTGTCAAGTCCATGTTGTGGGGGAAGCTGAATGCTTCGACACATTTGGGACTTGTCATCTCCTACCCCGTTCAACTGGGGCAGCTTACTCCGTTAGAGGGAGCTTCATAAAGTTTCGATGCATAGGGGGTGCGATTCCTCCTATTGAGACTGCTGAGCTAATCACAGCAGTCAACAACCGTCCTGGGATACGGTGATTCCGTAGATGAGGCAACGCTACTTCCAAGAGCTTAGTCACCAGCTGATAATGCCAGACCGAACCAGCCCTTGATATTCATCAAGATAAGAGGTAGCAGGGTAAAAGCGACGCCGACCGACATACCGGCTCAACCAGCTTTGCTGGTCTTTTTTTTGCCCCTGTCCAAGCACTTAATTGTGCTAAGGGCAGGGCTAACTCTGCCTCCCTCCACCCAGCTCATAAAAAAATTCCTACTAATTTGTCAAGTATGTATTACATAGGATGTGATAGAAACGCTGCAATCAATATCCTTAATGAGGGATTGAAATATCTGTAGTAAATAGCATCTGGGTGGGACATCATTCAGTAGGAGAGAATCAGTAAGACCTATATCCTGCTTGCAGGAATAGCATGGCTTGTTTGTATCCTAGAATACCCCAGCTAAAACACACGCCTAATTTCTCCAGACTTCTAAAATTCTTTGACATTTTGATATTTTTCCCGTGACATTTGCTGTAGATTTGCTATAATGATTATAAAGTAAATGTCTTGGTACAAGGCGGAAAGTAGCGTATTATGCTAAAAGAAGAACGCAACAAAGAAATTGTTGCATTAATAAGAAGCAAATTAAACGAAGCAGGAATCTCAGACCGATTGGATGTTTTTCCACTAGATAATACATGTTTAAGACGTCCTCTCTATTGGAATGACGGAGAAAAGAACATTTTTAAAGTTCATATGTGGGATGTTAACGCACTTTCTGAACACGAGTGTGAAAACGAAATTGACCGTAGAATAGAGGCTGCAAGACGTCATTTTGGAATATAAATGATGAGAAAATTCTATGCAAGAATTACTCCGTGGAAAATCTTAAAAATTGATATTATTTCTTTAGAAACAACGGCAAAAGTTATTTCTACATTCTGAGTCCTGATGCACCGCATAAGGACTTATTTTTTTACTTTTAGTATACACATGTTATATTTTTAGAATATATATAGTATATACTAAAAATATATTTTTATATGCACATAACCCTTGTGGCACAATGGATTTTATGAAAATACATACTAAATTCAATAAAAATCATAGATTTGTATTGAACTTGGAGCAGTATCCTGGGATTTTAGAATAGTCTTTTGGCGAGTTAATTTTGACTTGCACATTATCCAAAAACGCTGCCCACCTGCCTTTAGATATGTGGAGTGTCAATTGCATAGATATTCCCTAAAGCGTAATATGCCCTAATTTGTCCTGAGACGCCCGTAGAAGTGTTATTATATCTAATTTGGTATCTATATACCCCTACAAGATTTTCGTCCATTGTGAGGCCTCTCAGTGGCTTTAGCATTCATATGTTCTTTATTATGTCGTATTTTGGCTCTTCTTAATTCCACCTACATCACCTGGTGGCTGATACTACCAGATGAGGAATTGTATACCAGAACCGTTGATTTTCAGGAAGATTGGGGACCTATTGGGACATTGTAGGAGGAAAAAGTATACAAATCCTCGCTTTTGGTGAAAAGTATACGAATTTTCGTATTTAGGGTTATGGAAAACCAGCTAGGGATATTCGCTTAACCTAGATATGCCCTGATTTGCGCTGAGACGCTCATAGAGGTGCCGTTATATCTATTTTGGTATTATGATAACTAAAATAGATTTTTAATTATTGTGGAGCCTCTCAGCGAATTTTTGATTGTATGTTCTTTTTGTGGTGTGGATTTGTGAACGTACTCCCGCCTCCAGAGGCGGGAAATTACTGCTTCAAAGAAGCGTTCATCAGATTGACATGGTTGCAGAAGAAGAGGCATATTTTGCTAAATGCTAGAAATTGTATAGTTTTTTGACTGTCTTTGTGTGTCTTTGTATACTCTTTGTATACTCTTTGTATTCTTTTAGAGATTGCGAGCCCTTGTATTTACTGGGTTTGAAGGCATCGAAGGCTACAAAAAGTATAGTTTGGGCTACAAAAAGTATAGTTTGGGCTACAAAAAGTATAGAACTTATGGTAAAATCTTAGGGAGAAAAATAATACTTTTACTAGTATTGGGGCAATATGAGTTATATTTTTTCCAAAATTGCCAGAAAACTATACGAAAACTAGGATTTAAAGAGGATGTTGGTATGGACGAAATAATGCTGCAAACAAAGTATAGGGGTGCATCTGTATATCAGTCTAAGCCTTTAATCGAAGCGTGCAAGAAATTTGACATAAATGAGGGACGATTGTTCTATTTGGGGCTATTGGAACTGCGGCCTCAGCTAGCTAGTGGACAAGGACAAGAAAAATTTACAGAGGTAGTTATTCCAACAACGGACGTGATAAAACTTTTTGGTGGCAATCTTGGCTATTACAGCAAATTAAAAAATGTGGCCAAAAAATTAATAAATCATTCCATTGCTGTGCGTGATGATGACAATTCATTCAAGTACATAAGCATTTTTGATATGCTGTACTTTGATTAAATGGGAGCCGCATACTCGTGACTTTAGTCGTGAGTTAGGCGACCAA
>OQVO01000358.1_pt1 | contig 14683 bp, 14 predicted proteins | sample 1691511 | NCBI WGS metagenome assembly OQVO01 (sample SAMN03418254, study PRJEB22391) | human gut metagenome | biome: human-gut; feature: organic feature; material: feces | host: Homo sapiens | place: Tanzania | collected 2013-01 | reverse complement strand
AGGGTAATATGGCCCTGGTTAGTGGAGGAGGTAATACCAATAGAGGACATGGAATTGTAGGAATACTTGTTGCCGTTTGCATCGGTAAGCACTGTATCCACCGCATCCACCTTGGTATAGAGAGATTCCCGCATATCGCTGATAATGGAATAGATATTGTTATCATGGTACAGAAGACCAGACTTAGCCTTTTCATTCCACTTATCAATCTGGGACTCTGTCATTTCAGCTTCCTGCTTCTTGGTCAGTGGCTTGTAGTCAGTATTCTTTTCCTCTCTGTATTTAGTGTTAAGACTGTCAATGAGAGTATTGTAGGTTTCTACAAACTTCTTCACATTATCCACAATCTTGTCAGTGTCCTGAGAAACGCTGATGGTAGAAGCCTGATATGTGCCATCTGCATTCTTGGCAGATACCCCATTGAAATTGTAGATAACATTGGCTACATTCAGCTTGTTGGTGTCAGATTCATAGGTCTTGCCATCAATGGTAGCCTTGGCATTGGTGCCCACTGCTGCCTCTGTCAAAGTATCTTTGGTAAAGCTGATTTCATTGCCCAGAGTATTAGTCTGCCCATTATAACTTGCTAAATGAAGCTTGTTCAGAAGCTCTGCAGATGTATCATTATTAGCCTTTAAGCCGATTTTGTTAGCAGAGCCGCTGGTTTTGTTATACAGACTGAAGCTGTCATTAACAGTATCATAGCCACCCTGAATATTAGCACCGCTGTTGGAGAAGGCAGTAGCCAAATCATTCAGAGTCTTGTTATCCCCAAATATCTGATCATAGGTAAACTCTACCTTGCGGGTAACAGGCTTGCCATTGCTATCCACATCATTGCCATCCTGCACCTCAATGGAAATAGCCACATCAGAACCCTTAAAAGTATCTTGCTTGTTAGGGTCAGTATTCTTAAATTTGTAATATGTTTGACCATCGGTACCTGTAGTCTTAGCAGGTTCCTCACCAAAAAGCACATCCTTCAGATATGCACTATTAGCAGCAGAGGTATTAGCTCTGTCAATCTTCTTGCCATTGGCCGTCATCAGATAAGCATTGCTGGCCACCTGCTCCACAGTGATCTTGTGGTTCATGGCAGCAGCCGCACCATTGGCAGTAACGCTAACCACATCATTATTACTGCTGGTAGCCTGCATGGCACTCATATTGGACTGCATTTTGAAGGTAGACATGCTTTCCTTAAATGCTTTTACATCTGTATATACTGTGTTATAGGCTTCCTTTACCCAGGTCTGCTTCAGCTGAGTCTGGTACATCTTATCGTACTGATTCTGCTTGTTCATCATTCCCATTTTTACCAGGGATTCAATGTCAAGACCTGAGCCGGATAAGCCATAGATTCCGTTTGCACCCATTGCCGGTCCCTCCTTTATTACGCTTTCTTATCCAGGAAGGCGCCTAGCCATTCCTGAGCCTTAATCATACCTTCCACCATTTCCTCTGGTGGATATTCCTTAATAACTTCCTTGGTGTTCTTGTCCACCATCTTTACGGACATAACGCCTACTTCCTTGTGATATTGGAACTCCAGGTCACAGTTCAGCTTGCTCATAAGCTCATTCAGCTCTTTGGTCATTTCACTGACAAACTCATGGGACAGAGGGTTTTTGCCATCCTGTTTTTCCTGCTGTTCATCCCCTGCCTCTTGAGGGTTGCCAGCAGCATTAATGGCATCCACGCCATCGGTCTGAACCGCTGACTTAACAACAGCATCGCCATCTGACTGAGTATTCTGACTGCTTGCCTTGGTCTCGCTGGTATACCTTGATCCCTTGTTATCAGCAGCAGATACAACCACTGCTGCCGTTACCATGTCCTGCATCTTTCCAATCATCGTTATCCCTCCATAGAAAAAATGATTTAGTCCTTTAGTTTTTTTCAGGCAAAGCCTGTGACAGATCAAAATCTGCAGGTGCCGCCGCTGCATTGCGGTTCTCATCCTTAATCGCCCTGTAAATTTCTCCCCGATATATCTTTACATGCCGAGGGGCATCTATTGCTACCCGGACATTTTCGCCATTAACATCCACAATATTAATGACTATATCATCCCCTACCATAATCTGCTGGTGGGGGCGTCTAGTCAATACAAGCATTATTCTGCCTCCTTCTTCTCAGGAAACAGTCGATGCTTGGTGGTATACTGAGTCTTTTCCAGCACCACCTGTCTAGCCTCTCTGCTGTGTCTGTTAATAACCACTGGAGCCAGCAGATTGGTAGTCATATTGGCAATACCTGTAGCCGGAATAGATATGAGGGTACATACCAGAATATCATCCATTGCCTCCACCCCCAGCTTCTCCATATTGGTATCATCCAGTTCAAAGCTGTAATCTGGGAAGAAAACAAAAGGATCCGTCATGAGAAAAGCCAATTCAGGAGTAGTCAAAGACTGCAAAAACATATATGGCGTACCCTCCTCATAGGGCAGTACCACAAATTCATGCTCCTCCTCAAAGGCTGGCAGGCCATCAGCAAATCTGATAATATCCTGATCCTCAATCTCCAGCTCGCCAAAACGGCGGGTATTTATCTTTCTCATATAAAGCCTCCAAAAATTATTTTCGCACTAAATCTACATACAAATCATAAGCAGGGCAATTACTCACAAAGTTCACACCCTATGCCTGTATATCGTAATGACCTTCCGTGGTCCACATGCGAATGGAGCCTTCCGTAGCAATATGTGTTTCAGCCTCCCCAACCCGAATATCTACATTGGCCTTGGCCTGAGGCTTAATACTATATTTATCATGTCCCACATTCATCTGCCCCTTTATCTCCGCAGGGGTTACCGTAAATACTGGATCTGGAATATCCTTGGCCACCCAGGTAGGCCATTTCACTACCTGGTTCCAGAAGTGGGAACGATTCTGACGGCCAATAATGCTTTCTCCCGGCTTGGCTCCGTTTTTGGCCATATCCCAGCCTTCCTGAGTATGCCGGGAGGTAGCTGCTGCCACATCCTGCAAGCCCTGCTGGCCATAGGTCTGGGCAAAATCCGTATTATTGAGATAGCCATAAGCCTTGCGGCAGGGATAACAATCAATATCCACCTTCACCAAACTAGCTGTCATATCAGCCAAAGGAGCCTCATAATCCCGATGCATTTCCGCAGGCTCATAGCCTGCCTCCAAGCATTTGGCCTGCTGCTGGCGAATACCAATGCGAGGCAGCTGTTGGTCAATATTCACATATTTCATGGTGGACAGAATACCTGTACCCCCAAGTCCATCTAACATGCCCATCTGCCTCACATCCTTTCTACTTCAAGTATACATCACTTAGACAATTTAGACCAGTAAATTATAAATAATCTGCCAAGGTACCTGGCAAAATCTTGGAGCCTACAGACAGGGACAAGCTATAGATGGTCTGGTACTCCATCAGCTTGGTAGCCAGCAAAGCCACATCTGTGCTGGACACATCTGTTATATCGTTGGCAATGGATTCATTCTGAGTAACCAACATGCCGGAAGCAGAGTTATACGCCTGCTGTCTAGCAGCCATCTTGGTCTGAGCCCCCAGCACTGTAGCATGAGCACTATCAGCAATGGTCATGCCCTGCTCACCAGCCCATTTGTAATCCGCAGCATCCATCTTGGCTACGGTGTACAAAAGCTGATTCAATCTAGCTGTACCACTATGAGGATCATTGCCTACATCGAAAAGGTCACAGCCATTAATATCCTGACCAGTAACATTTACCGTATCAGTAGCTTTATCTACACCGCCATTTTTCTTAACCATAGAGATATATTTATCGTCACCAGCATATTTAACAATATACTGCTTGGTGGTAGACAATTTTAAATTCACATCCTTGCCATCCACAGTAATTTTATAGTTGGCATTAGTACCTACATTGGCATCTGTCTTAATCACACCATATTGGTCAAAATTCTCAGAAACATTATAGGCCGTAGGCGGATTAGTACCACCAGTTAAATTACCTATACGTTGTGTCGCAGGATCAAATTTATCCTCATTTTTATAGCCATTCTTAACGAAATCCTCAGTGTACACATCACCGGTATTTACATTCATATAATAGCTATTGCCATCATCGCCATTAAGCTTCAGCATCTGCTTTACCGTGGTATTTTCTTCGCCCCAGCTGGTAGCTCCAGAGAAGAAAGCGGACTGCTTCTCGTCAAGAGTAAAGGTATCTCCTCGACTCATCTTGTCAGCGCTGATTTCAAAAGGCATAGTAGTATCCTTCTGTCCAGCAAAAAGGAAGCGATCTCCAATCTGGGTATTCAAATCTGCCACCTGCTCCTGCACATTGGCCAAAAGCTCCTTGGCAATATCTTTCATATCGCTTTCATTGTTGGTAGAATTAGCACCCTGCTCCACCTTGGCCTTAAAGGTCTGCAACAAATCAGTTACATTTACCAAAGCCGCATCTGCATTCTTCATCCAACTGGCCGCAGTGCCAACATTGCTTTGATACTGCTCATTGCTAATCTTATTATTCTGATAACGCAGGTATTTGGAATAGCCCACCGCATTATCTGAAGCTCTGTGCAGCTTGCTGCCGTCAGACTGCTCCATGAGCTTGGCATATTGCTCATAGGTGCCGTTCAGCTGCTTCAAATAATTATTGGACATCATTGTACTAGAAATTCGCATCTATATCACCTTATCTTCCCACAGTACCAGTACCGTTAATCAATTTATCCAGACATTCATCCATTGCAGACAAGCAACGGGAGCAGGCAGAATAGCCCTGCTGGAAGGTTATCATATTACTAAGTTCCTCATCCCAGTTAACGCCATTGGTGGAGCTTCTCAGGTTTTCTACCTGATTCATAACTCCGGCCTGGAACTTTACTCTGCCGTTCATATTGGAGGCGTCAGAGCCCATAGTGGTCATGCTGGTGTTGTAATAGCTGTAGAGAGAACCATTGCCAATCAGCCGGTCTGTACCATTAACCTCTGGACTGGTCTTGTCCCGCTCACAGTTAAAGAGAGCTGCCACCCATACCGCATTACTGCCATCACCTGTACCATTAACATCCACAGGCAAAGGATTGCCATCAGCATCCTTTTTGGCCTGAGTTACATCTGTGGTAGTACCACCTGCTGTCTGATAAAGCAGCTTGCCATCGGTATCACGCTCACCGCTTCGGGTAGCCAGCTTCTTGTGACCATCTGTGGCGGTCAGCTCACTGTTCACAGTCAATATCTCCAGAATCTGCATACCGGAAAGCTCTTCCTTAGCGCCAGTCTTGACATCATATACAGCCAGCTTGCCAGTCTTGGCATCCCACTGGAAAGCCTTGTCAGTTTCCCCATAGAAATTCAAATTGGTAGTAGCATTATCCTTGGCATTAGCATTGCCAAAAGGCTTAGCCTTGGAGCCATCAATACCATAGCCTGCCCTGTGCTGGTCATTCAGGGTGGTAAACATAAAGGCCGCCATATTGGCCACCTGATCTATATACCCCTTGTCCTCAGCTACAGCCTCAAACTGAGCCTTTAGCTCACCATTGCCAGGGGTGTACACCGTACCAGTCTGCTTAATCATAATATCATAATCACTGAGGCTGTAGGTGGTATTATTCTTCGGTGCAGACATTTCCAAATCCACCTTGGTAATGCCATTAACCAAGGTAGTACCGTTGCTGACCAAGGTGTACATACCATTGGCAGATTCATAAACCGTAATATCTGTCATAGAGGTAAGCTGGTCTACAATCAAATCTCTCTGGTCCCGCAGATCATTGGCATGAGCACCAGTAGCCTCGATACCGGAAATATTCTTGTTCAGCTCTACCACCTGGCCCATAAGGCGGTTCATCTTTACCACGCTAAGGCTGATATCATCGTAGAGGGAATCAATCTGCTCCTTGGTCTGCTTCGCTGCCGTCTGCAGGCTCTGAGCATAATTCTGTCCAGCATTAATAACATTCTGACGGCTGGTATCACTGCTGGCGGTGGTGGAACAATCCTGCCAAGCCTGATAGAATTTCTCCATAGCATCCTGAATACCGCTGTTATCAGAATCGTTAAAGATAGACTCTATCTTGGCATAATTATTAGCCTTGCCCTTGTAGTAGCCATCAGTACTGTTTTCCTTCCAATACTGACGATCTGCATATATATCTCTAGCTCTAATAACAGAAGTAACGGTGGAACCATTACCTACCTGACTGGCTCCTGCCAAGGTATACACCTCAGAAGAAGGGGTGGCCGCTGCATGAGCAGTCTGGCGGGAATATCCCTCTGTATTGGAATTACTGATATTGTGACCAACGGTATTTAACCCCAGTCGCTGCGTATAGATACCATTTACCATGGTATTAAGACCTGAAAAGGTACTCTGCATTTTTTACACCTGCCTAATTATATATTTGCTTCAAACATCTTGGTACCGGTCAGAGTGCCCACCCCGCCAGCCTCAGCTGCACTGTAGGTTACGCCTGCTGCCGTACCGGTTAAAACATTGATATTATAATCAATATAGCTCATATTCTTATCAAGATACTGCTTGTTATCTCCAGCCACAGTTTTCAGCTGATTGAGAGCCTTTTCCAGCTTCTTTATCAGCTGCAGGGCCATATTTTTCTCCAGGCCATCCCTTTGAGTTGACAGCCACTCTGCCGCATTTCGAGCCTTTTGCTGTTGGAGAAAGGCCTGTCTCCTTTTTTCCAGCAGATTCAAATCGATAATCACTGTCTCTATTTCCTTGGTAAGACGCCGTACTGCGGGAGCTGCTGTATGTATAAGAGCTTCCCTCTGCTGGCCTGACAGCTCCAAAAGCCGCAAGCACAGTACCAGCTGCTGCCGTAAAAACTGTATAAATTCCTGCACCTTATGCCTCCAGATTAAAATTCTTGCGATGAGTAACCTGCTCCTGCCCCCGACTGCCATAGGCAGGCTCCACCATAGAGCCTCCCAGCTGATTCAGCTTGGCATTAATAGCCTCCAAGGCACTGGTAATCAGGATTTCATTATTGGCATTAGCCTCCTGCACATCCTTTACCAGCTGAGCCAGCAGCTTGTGGAGCTTATAGAGAAGCTCCTTTTGCTGAGCATTAGGACACTGCTCCCACACTTGATGCATTTCCATATCAGGCCCTACCTTGACACCGCTATTTGCCATTTTCTGTAATAGCTGCCGCCGTTGTTTCTCCGCCTGATTGATTTCCTTAATAATATCTTCTTCTCTGGCAATAATTTTTTCCAGTTCCTGCATTTTCACCAGTACCAGAACACCATGCTTTTCCTTGTTCAGCTCCTGCAGCTTTTGGTAATTGCTAATTAAGAGAGCCAGTATCCTGGCCAATTCCTGCCACATATCCCTACCTCATCTCAATAACGATACTGCAGCAGCTTGTCTGCCAAGGCACCATTATCCACCTGATAAGTACCAGCAGCCAGCATATTCTCATACATAGCCACCTTGTCCATCCGCACATCAGAACCAGCCTTTAGCTTCCGCATAATCTCATTAAACTGCTGTCCCTGAGAGGAAATCTGAATATCATCCCCAGCAGACTCTGTCTGCTGATAGGCCTTACTAACCTTGTTATTACTGCCTGCATTAGCATATACACCTGCAATGCCCTGCAAATTGCCATTAATAATCACATTGCTCACCATCCTAAACATCTATCACAACGAAATCAGTCTGCCCTTTCCCAGTGGCACACCAACCCAAATCATTAATTCTAGGAAAAATATCGAAAAAAAAGACAGGATTCTTAAATCCTGCCAGCCTATATCAAAAATTTTGTCAACTCAAAAAGCTCCCCTTTGGGAGTCATGAAAAGATGTTGTCATGCTCTCTTCAAGTTATAAAATTACCCTTGCTATTTCTTATTTGTTTCTAGTGGTATTGTACATAGTCGTACTGCGGTCTATCTTCTTCATATTTTTCTCGGCTTTCAACCGCTCCGCCTGATTGAGAATATCCTTGCTGCATTTTGGGCACAGCTTGCCTGTAGTAATAGGCGCACCACAGCCCTGACATGGATAGCTAATCTCCACCCCGTTGGCAATGAACCGCCCAGCCTTCAGCATACGCAGCACTACTCTTTCCTTGACGCCAGTACCATCAACAATCTCCTTGATGCTGCATTTATCATGGTCCCTTACAAATGCGTATACCACCTGCTCCATTTCCTGTTCCTTGCGAAAACAATCTGGACACATACCCTGACCAATTTCCATATACAATCTGCCGCATTCAGCACAATTTTTCAGCTTATTCATAAAATCCCACTCCTATTTTCATTGTCCCTTTGTCCTATTATAATGGATTTTCGCCATACATTCAATATATTTTACTCTAGGCTACTTTCTTCCCGATGCAACAACCAGTCCTGTAATATCCACTGCCCCTGCTTTTTTCAGCACCCCACCACATTCCAGCAGGGTTGCCCCAGTAGTCATAATATCATCCACCAGCAAAATTCTCCTCTCCTGCAAGGATTTTTCCCCAGCCACTTCAAAGACATGATGTAGATTTTCCCGTCGCTGTACTCCACTCAGACCGTATTGAGGCTTGGTAGCTTTGGTTCGTATCAACCAGTCCTCCATCGCTATACCATAATCAGCCAAGGGCTTCTGAAAAATCAGCTGACTTTGATTGAAGCCTCGCTGAGCCAGCTTCTCCTTGTGAAGAGGCACAGGAACAGCCACCAGATTCTCCTGCAGGACAGGCATCCTATGCAACCCCTCTGTAACAAAACTATGGAGACCGGGAACCATTACCTGCTTCTGCTGATATTTCAGCTGCCGCAGCATATTCCTCAGTTCCCCTTCATACAAGCCCAAAGCCCAGATACCACCGGCAAAAAGCTCCCCCATTTCCCTGTCCAAAGGCAATAAATGCGGTCGGCACACTCTCCTCAAACATTCATTACACCACTGGCCCTGATGCTCCACATAGCTATTACAGCCGGGACACTTAGGAGGAAAAAGCAAATTCCAAAGCCATTCCATCATGCCCATCCCCCATTTCTACAATTCTACAACCTATGTCCCAGTCTTTCCGCCAGCAGGGTATAACGCTTCCGAGTGCGGTCATTCTCCACAGCCGTATTAAGGGCCGCCTTGGAGCCTATTAAAATCACCAGCTTCTTGGCTCTGGTAACAGCCGTATACAGAAGATTCCTCTGCAGCATAATATAATGAGCGGACACCAGAGGCAGTACCACCACTGGATATTCACTGCCCTGACTTTTGTGTACCGTCATGCAATAGGCCAGCTGCAGCTGGTTAAATTCCGAGCTTTCGTATTCTGCCTCCAGCTCCTCTCCAAAATGCACCAGCATCCGCCCCGGCTCCAAATCCACAATATAGCCAATATCCCCGTTAAATACTCCCTTGTCATAATTATTTTTATTCTGCATTACCTTATCCCCCAGGCGGAAGCTGCGGCTGCCATTTACCACCTCTGGCATATCCTCCTGCAAAGGATTCATGGCATTCTGCAACAGTTGGTTCAACCGCTCCACCCCACAGGCATTTCTATGCATAGGAGAAAGCACCTGCACATCATACATAGGCTCATAGCCCATCTTCGGCAGATAGGTCTTGCACAAGGCCACAATCTGCTGTTCCGCCCAGTCAGCATTATTCTGCTCAATAAAAATAAAATCACTGCCCTTTTCTCTGGAGCACTGAGGCAGCCGCCCTGCATTAATAGCATGGGCATTCAGCACAATGGTGCTGTCATCACTTTGGCGGAAAACCTCTGTCAAGCAAATCTTAGGCACCACCCCGCTGCGAATAATATCCTGCAGCACCGAGCCAGGCCCCACCGCTGGCAGCTGATCCACATCTCCCACCAGAATCAAATGGGCACCATCAGGCACCGCTGCCAAAAAGTGCTTCATCAGCACAATATCCATCATGGAAACCTCGTCCAGAATAATTACATCTGCCTCCAAAGGTTCATCCTGATTACGGCCAAAACCAGAGCCACCCCCCTCTGGATTGCCGCCCGCCTCCAGCATACGATGCACCGTACAAGCCCCTCTATGAGTAGCCTCGCTAAGTCTTTTGGCCGCTCGGCCTGTAGGAGCACCTAATAGAATTTCCAGTCCCTGCTGTTCCAATATATCCAGCATAGCCCGAATCACTGTGGTTTTGCCAGTACCCGGCCCCCCTGTCAGCACAAACAAGCCATGCTCCAGCACAGCCTCCACGGCCTGCCGCTGCTGCTCTGCCAGAATTATGCCTGTAGAACGCTCCCATTTGGCTACCAGCTTCCCCCGCCCCTTGGCGGAAACAGGCATAGCCCCCCGCTGAATCTGCAAAAGTCTTTGGGCTGTTTCCCGCTCAGCCCTATAAAGGTAGTCTGGATAAACCAGCACATCCTCTCCTACAGACTCCTGAGCCAAAAGGCCATCTGCCAAATCCTGCTTCATAACCTCCCAGACAATATCCCTAGGAACCCCAATGCCCTTTTCCACATCGCTGACCAGCTGGCCATCAGGAATACAGCAATGACCATAAAGGGCAATTTTCTGTAGCTGAAATTCCAAAGCTGCCGACACTCTAAACCGGCCACAGGGATCTATGCCCATACCCTTGGCAATACTATCTGCCACCAGAAAGCCAATGCCATCTACCTCCCGTACCAGACGGTAGGGATTCTGCTCCATAACCTCCACCGCAAAGGAGCCGTATTTCTCATAAATACGGCCTGCATAGATGCCAGATACCTCATGATCCTCCAGCCACAGCATTACCTGCCGCAGCTCAGCCTTTTCCTGATAGGAAGCATGGATTTTTTTCGCTGTTTTAGCCCCAATGCCTCGCACCTCCCGCAGGCGGTGAGGCTGTTTTTCAATAATCTCCAAGGTCTGCCCGCCAAAGGCTGCCACAATTCTAGCCGCCATAGCCTTGCCTACCCCTTCGATTACCCCAGAGGCCAAAAACCTTTCAATGCCCTGGGGACTGGTGGGAGCACTAATCAGCATATGGAGAGCCTTAAACTGACTGCCAAAGCGTGGATGCTCTATCCACTGTCCCTTTAGCTCCAGCTGCTGTCCCTGCAAGGGAGCCGTAGTCTGCACCGTTACAGTAACAGTGCTGTGCTGTCCCTCTGGCTTAAAGCGAAATACGCTAAAAGCCCCATCAGGACTGCTGTAAATAATATTTTCTACCACGCCTGTCATGGCTTCCAGTTCTTCCATGCTTTCCTCCTTTCTCTGCCCCTGCCAAGGCTTAGCCTACAAATCAGACAACTGCTCCCACTTCTCGTACTTGGCCTGAATCTCCCCTTCCTTATCACTATAAGCTTGGGCGATTTCCATGCTTTTCTCTGGATCAGCCTGAATAGCTGGATCATTCATTTCCATTTCCAGCATCTTCAGCTCCGCCTCTGCCATAGCAATCTCCGCCTCAGTTCGCTGGAGGGTTTCCATCCTCTTGGCCTCGCTCATGCCCCTAAAAGGATTGTTCTTTTCAACCTTTTTCTCCACCTTTGCCTCAGCAGCTTTACCAGCAGTCTTGGCCCCGTCAGATAATTTAACTGCCTCAGCCTTGGCTTTGGCCTTTTCTGCCTCTGCTGCCGCCTTGGCCTCAGCCTCCAGCTCTGCCAGCTCCTGAGCCTCCTCAGCCTTTTTCTCCCGATAATAGCTGTAATTGCCATTGTATTCCTGGAGACGGCCATCTGCTATTTCCAGCACGCAGTTAGCCACCTTGTCCAAGAAATAACGGTCATGAGACACGGTAATATAGGTACCTGGGAAGGTGGATAAGGCCTCCTCCACCGCCTCCTTGGCGGGAATATCCAAATGGTTGGTAGGCTCATCCAGCACCAGGAAATTGGCTCCTGTCAGCATCAGCTTCAAAAAAGCCAAACGGGACTGCTCTCCACCAGATAGGGAGCCAATCAACCGCAGTACCTCATCCCCATGAAAGAGAAAAGCCCCCAAATATCTACGGCTCTGCTCCTCCGACAGGCCATATTCATATTCCATTTCCTCCAGCACAGTACGCTCCATATGCAGGCCCTCATGCTGCTGAGAAAAATAGCCAGTCTTCACTCTGGAACCCAGCTTGATTCTCCCCTGAGAAGCCTCCAGCTCCCCAATCAAAAGCCGCAGGAAGGTAGTCTTGCCGGCGCCGTTAGGCCCTACCACAGCCACCCCGTCCCCCTTGCGAATCAGCACATTCACATGGTCAAAGAGATTCTTGTGACTATCAGGGAAATTGTAGGCCACATCCTCAAACTCAGCCACCCGCTGGGCACATTCCCCCGGTGGATTAAAGGCAAAATAATTAAAGGCTGCCGTACCAGCTGGCTTCACAATCCGTTCCAGCCTGTTCAGCTGGCTATGCCGGCCTCTAGCCTGCTTGGACTTAATCCCGGCCTTGTACTTGCGGATATATTCCTCGGTTTTTTTTATATGCTCCTGCTGTTTTTCATAGGCCGAAAGCTGAGCCGCCCGCCGCTGCTCCCGCACCTTCATATAATAGGTATAGTTTCCCTCATAGGCTGTAACAGTCTTGTTTTCAATCTCAAAAATCCTGTTAGCCACCCTGTCCAGGAAAAACCGGTCATGGGAAATAATCAGCACCCCACCGGCGTAGTTCTGCAAAAATCCCTCCAGCCACTCAATCATGCCCACATCCAAATGGTTGGTAGGCTCGTCCAAAAACAAGAAATCCGGCTGTCTCAGCAAGGCCTTAGCCAGGCAGACTCTGGTTTTCTGTCCCCCAGAAAAATTAGCCACCTGCTTAGCCAAATCCTCCTGAGTAAAGCCCAAACCAAAGGCAGTACGGCGAATACGGCTTTCAAAATCATAGCCACCTGCATTCTCAAACCGCTCCACCAGACGACCGTAGGCCTCCAACTTTTCCTCACTATGATTCTCCTTGATTTCTGCTTCCATAGCCTCCTTGGCCGCAGCCAAGGCCATCACATCCTCAAAGGCTGTTTTCAGCTCATCATAGAGGGTATGGTCACTGCTCATATCCGCCTGCTGTTCCACATAGCCAATGGTATCCACTGGCTCCATGGATACAGTACCCTTATCATATTCCACCTTGTTCAGCAGGCATTTCATCAAGGTAGACTTGCCAGCTCCATTAGCTCCCACAAAGCCTACTCGTTCTCCCCGCTTAATCTCGAAGCTGACATCATTAAACAGCTCCTCTATACCAAAGGCCTTACACAGGCCTGTAACCTTTATGCTTCCCATTCTTACTCCTATTTATTCATAATCCTGACCAATGTAAATAACCGCTTCATTAGGCTCCCCGCCATCCATAATGGTGCAGGCAAAAGGCATACCATAAAACCAGTCCGTATTACTGCTATCTGTCACAATAATGGTATGTGCTCTATCACTCTTACGGCCGGTATCTACACCGGTTACATTAAAGCCCTTGGCTCGCAGCTTGTCTGCCATACGGGCTGCCGCCCCATTAATACCGCTATCATTAATAATAAACACCGAAATACCCTCTGGGCCAGAGGCCTTGGTTGCGGTTTGGGACTCCTTATCTGCCTCCTCAGAAGCAGACTTGGAGGACTTGCTCTGAGCCTGCTGGGATTTTTCCGCCATTACCGTAATTCCCTTTGGCAGAGAAGCCTCATATTCCTTTACCAGCACCTGGGCAGACTCCAGAGCGCTATCTGCCAGCTCTGTATTCATCTGGCTGGCCACCAGCTGTCTTAGCTTCATTATATCTGGCAGCCAATAACTGATATCCTCCAAATAAGCAGGACTGCCTGGCACCATTTCCGAGGTCATACCATGCTCCCGGATAGAAGGCAGCAACTGAGCCAGAGAAACCATTTCCGTCAAAGGCATATCTGTTTCTACAGCTGATTGAATCTCCTCCATCAGCTTAGGCAGCTTTGGCACTACCGTTGGTGAAAGCATCTTTTCCATGACTGCCTGCATAAAATGCTGTTGGCGGGCTATACGGCCAATATCCCCCTCCCCATCTCTAAACCGCACATATTGAATGGCCTTTTTGCCATCCATATGCTGCATACCAGGATACAAATCAATGACCAATCCACCATCGTCATCCCAGGGATCCTCATAATACATCCGCTTTTCTACATTAATATCCACACCATCCAGAGCATCAATAATCCGCTCAAAGGCCTGAATATCCACCAGCACATAATAATCCATAGGCACTCCCAGCAGCTTTTCCACGGTTTGACCTGTCAGCTTGTGGCCCCCATAGGCATAAGCATGATTAATCTTGTCGTAACCATTGCCCTCAATCTGTACTCTGGTATCTCTAGGCAGGGACAAAATCTGGGCTGTTCCTGCATCCTTATTTACAGTAACTGCCATCAGGGTATCACTGCGGCCTGCATCATCATTACGGCGATCCACCCCCATAACCATAATGTGCAGATAATCCTCTGACTTCTGAATCCCTGACTGAACCTCTATATTTTCTCTAGCTTCCTGACTACCAAACCAATTAGCAGCCACAACTCCTGTTACAATCATTACCAATATTACCGCCAGAATATATACTCTGGTCAGATTACGACGACGCCTGCGCCTAACTCGCATCTCTTTCAAGCTCCTCTTTTCCACACAATCACAAACGAATCTTCTAAACCTTTCCCTAGTATACCAAAAGGCGGTAGCTGTCGCAAGGCATATCCCGTTACTGAAAACTTACAAAAAGCTATAATTATTCTAAAAAAATAACTTTTTCGTTT
>OQVO01000353.1_pt1 | contig 14759 bp, 13 predicted proteins | sample 1691511 | NCBI WGS metagenome assembly OQVO01 (sample SAMN03418254, study PRJEB22391) | human gut metagenome | biome: human-gut; feature: organic feature; material: feces | host: Homo sapiens | place: Tanzania | collected 2013-01 | reverse complement strand
ATTATCCTATCTCGGTTTTGATGTTGGCAGGTATCCGTGAGATTCTGATTATCTCTACCCCATTCGACTTGCCTGGTTTCAAACGTCTCTTGGGTGATGGTAGCCAGTTTGGGGTGAAGTTCGAGTATGCAGAGCAGCCTTCTCCTGATGGCTTAGCTCAGGCATTCATCATCGGTGAAAAGTTCATAGGTAATGATTCCGCTTGCCTCGTATTAGGCGATAACATATTCTATGGGGCAGGGTTGAACCAGATGCTGCATCAGGCAGTAGTAGATGCTGAACAGAATAACAAAGCTACAGTCTTTGGCTATCGAGTAAGCGATCCTGAGCGATATGGTGTAGCTGAGTTTGATGAGCAAGGCAATTGTCTCAGCATCGAGGAGAAACCTGAGCATCCTAAGAGTAACTATGCAGTGGTAGGCTTGTACTTCTATCCTAACAAGGTAGTGGAAGTAGCCAAGCATATCAAGCCTTCCGCTCGTGGTGAGTTGGAAATCACAACGGTGAATCAGGAGTTCCTGAAGGATAAGCTGCTAAAGGTACAGACCATGGCTAGAGGATTTGCCTGGCTTGATACAGGAACCCATGATTCTCTTTCTGAGGCATCAACCTTTATTGAAGTCTTGGAGAAACGTCAGGGGTTGAAGGTAGCTTGCTTGGAAGGTATCGCATACCGACAGGGGTGGATTACCGCAGAACAATTGAGAAAGAATGCTCTGCCCATGTTGAAGAATGACTACGGCAAATATCTCCTTTCAATACTTGAAGAGAAAGATCAAACATTAAAAAAGAATTTAGAATATTAGAAACAATGAATATAAGCAAAACTGATATAGAAGGAATTATCATTATATAGCTTCGCCTTTAGCGAGATTCTATGAATGGTTCGAGAATAGTACTACTCAATAAGTAAAGGTTGATTAACTTTTGCTCTGGTTCAAGAGAGACGAAAGAAAAAAAATACAAGAACCAATATCAGAGGGATTTCGATCATTGAATCAAAATATTTTCATATATGAAACTTTCAAAATCAAAAATACAAGTATTATATTTATATGTTAGTACACTTGTTGGAGTTATACTCGGTGTACTCATTTCTATTATTAATACCCGATATCTTGATCCTGTAGATTATGGTGATGTGCATTATGTGCAGAATATCATCAACTTCTTTTCAGGCTTGATGCTGTTTGGATACTTTGTGTCGGGATGTAGATTGTTGGCTATTGCAAAAGACAAGAAAGAGGCCAATGAGATAAAAGGTGCAATGACTCTCATTTTAGGGGCTACAGTTATAGCAATGATGGTAATAATGGTAATATGTGGAGTAATACATACTTATATTTTGCATAAGCCATTTGCTCATCTTTTCTATTACGTTATACCTTTTAGTGGCTATGCATTATGTTTAAACTATATCAATACTTCTTCGCAAGGTGATAATAGTATTGGTATGATTGCTTTGGCACGACTGCTTCCATCTGTAATATACTTGGCTTCAATAGCTATTGTGTTTAAAACATTTGGGGCAACGAGTACAATGGCCTTATTATTGAATACAGGTATATCATTTGTTATTTTGGTATTCCTAATTCTTCATAATCATCCTTCATTCCATAATTTCAAAGAGTCGTGGAGAAAACTACAAGAGGAAAATAAGAAGTATGGTTTTCATGTCTATTTAGGAAGTATCAGTAATGTGTCTGTTCAATATGTGGCAGGCGTGACACTTGGCTTGTTTGCTGTTAATAATGTAAATGTTGGATACTATTCTTTGGCACTGACAGCAACGGGACCGTTGATGATGCTCCCGAATGTTATAGGAACAACATATTTTAAACGTTTTGCAACACAAAGCCAAATAGAGCGTAAAGTTCTGATAGGAACTTTAGCGATGTCAATAGTTACATTGATAGGTTTTGTTATTTTGATTTATCCAGTTGTAGGTTTTCTCTTCAATGAGAAATATCAGTCCGTAGCATTGTATGCTTCTTTTTTGGCCTTCGCTTCAACTGCTCATGGACTTGGTGATGTGTTTAATCGCTTTATTGGAGCTCACGGTTATGGTAAGTATTTGAGGAATGGTGCTTTTATTTCTGGAGGTGTAGCACTTGTGGGATATACATTAGGTGTTTGGTTTTGGGGAATTAATGGAGCTATTGCTACTCGCATTGCTTTTTCCTTAACGTACTTGTTGATGATGTTTAAATATTATATCAAAGTAAAAAATTCTATTTTATGATACTCATTACTAACACACAAAAAGTCTCATGGTTTGACTATTTGTATATGGTGATTATGGTAATTTACCTTGGACAGGCTACGGTTGACACAGCAGCTATGGTAAATACAAACATTCTAAACCATTTTACAGGTTTTTTGATACCACTTGTCTTCAGTATAATCCTAGCTATAAAACATAATGTTCAATTTAAAAATTTTCATTTAGAACATTTGGTGTTATTATTTGCAATATGGTGTTTTTTGATTATTATAAAATATGGATTCGAGATAGTTAGTAATTATTCTATTATCACAGCCTTTTACTTATTTTATAGCATAATTATAGCTTATATCCATGTTATGGTTTTCCGTGAATCATTGTTCCCTGTATACGAGCATGTAATATTCTTAATAAGTCTTATCTCTATAGCCTTGTGGTGTTTTGCTGTATTTATGCCTGGAGTAGCAACTCCTTTTTTTAAAAGTTTACCTTTAGCAGATTATTCACATTATGGAAATCATTTTCTGTATTTGTTCACTTGGATGAATCCGTCTGAAGGGCAAGTTTCTAATGGTGTAATTCGAAATGCTGGTTGTGCTTGGGAACCAGGTCGATTTGCAATTATGGTGTGTTTGGCTATATGCTTACAATTTGTCCGGCAAGGAATTAAAATAAAGGGCAATTACAGATTATTGGTTCTGGTTATAGCTCTGGCTTTAACTCAATCTACAACAGGTTATTCGATCCTTTTCTTAACAATAGCACTATTTGTATTGAGGTTTAAATCTTTATGGTCAATTATAGGATTTTCAGTAGTTGCTACAGTGGCTTTTTATTTTGCGACATCTATAGATTTCTTAGGTGAAAAATTACAAGACCAAACAGACTTTAACAATGTGTTTTTTGAATTAGAAAGACGAGTTTCCGATGTATCAAATTCTTATGCAGAAGGAGAATATGCTTTTTCACTTGATCGTTTTCCTGCAATGTATTTTGAAGCAATAAATATTATTAATGACCCAATACTTGGCTATACCCAAATGCCAGAAAAGTCATACTTTTATAATGAAATATCAACCAATTGTTCACTTACTGGTGGTATTTTTAAAGTGTTGGGTGCTTTTGGTATCTTGATAGGTTGCTATTTATATATCCTCCTCTATCGTTCTTCTGTATTTATTTATAATACATCGAGTAAAAGTAATAGTAATAAATCAAAAACGGCTCTTTTCTTTTGCATATTATTGTCTTCAATATCATACAACATTTGGGGTTGCCCGATATATATGGCTATATGGCTATATGGTTATTTCTTACATAAAAAAGTTAATAAAAAATGAAATATTTTGTAATATTTGGTTCCGACTGGGACTTATATAAACAGTCCTTTTCTGATATCTTCGATAAAGATAATGTCTCTTACATTTGTGAGCCATCAAAATCAATGCCATTTAGAGATAAGATTTTGTATGGTATCCAGCATAATAAACATTTGTATAGGCGTTATATACTTCCTATCAGTAATCATTGGTTTCCATATTATATAAAGGATATTTGTGAGAATATTCCACAAGAAGGAGAAAATGTTATTTTTATCTTTCAACGGAAATGGCTAGTTGATGAATATTATGGGTTTGTTACATATTTAAAGAATAAATATCCTAAAGCTAAGTTTGTGCTTTTCCTTTGTGACTTGTTTTGTACAATACAAAGCAATAAAGGAGGGCAAAAGATGACTATCGATGAGATTCAAACAATGTTTGATTTAACAGTATCCTTTGATCAAAATGATTGTAAGCAATATGGTTTCATTTATCATCCTCTTGTTTTTTCAAGTTATCATGGTGAGATAAAAAACATGCATGATTCTGATGTGTATTTTTTAGGAAAAGTCAAGAATAGGTTTAAAGATATAATTGGGTGTTTTGAACGCTTATATGAAAATGATGTCAAAGCTGATTTTTGGTTGGTCGGAGTGGATAAAAATGAACAAGTTTATAAAGATTTAATTCATTATCCGATAAGTATGTCTTACCAGGATAATTTACAACATGTGCTGCATTGTAATTGTGAATTGGAAATTATGCAAGCTGGAGGCTTTGGATATACTCAACGAATGTGTGAGGTGATTGCTTTTGACAAGAAACTGATTACAAATAATCCTACAGTGCATGAAGCACCTTTTTATAATTCAGATTATATTTTTCAAATAGAAAAGCCTACTGATATAACGAAGGAAATGTGTGAGAAGATAAAGAAGCGAGATATTGTAGATTATCATTATAAAGAAAAACTGTCTCCGATAGAATTATTGGAATTTATTGAGAAAAAATTAACAAAATAGTAAGTTATATGAAGAATATTTTAGTTACTGGTGGAGCTGGTTTTATCGGCTCCAATGTTGCTCTTAAGTTGTTGGCAAAGGGTTATAACGTCACGGTGTTAGACAATTTAAGTAAGCAGATACATGGTGAGAATCCAGAGAAGACATCTCCTTTATATTTGTCGATAAAGGATAAGGTTAATTTTATAAAGGGAAGTGTCGCTTCTCGTCAGGATTGGTTGAAAGCTCTTGATGGACAAGATGCTGTCATTCATCTGGCAGCAGAAACTGGTACTGGTCAATCAATGTACGAGATAGAAAAGTATGTTGATACTAATATTGGTGGAACCGCATTGTTGCTAGACATATTGACAAACGCCAAGCACCATGTGAAGCGAGTTTTAGTGGCTGAGTCAAGAGCAATCTATGGTGAGGGCAAATATCATTGCTCAAAATGTGGAGATGTCTATCCTCTTGACCGTTGTGACGAGGATATGTCAAAAGGTGATTTTGAGTGCAAGTGCCCAAAATGTGGTGGTGAGGTAGAACTTGTTGCTACTACAGAAGATAGTGCCATTCATCCTTCTTCAGTCTATGGTATCGCTAAGCAAGTACAAGGTCAGCTTGTCCATTTGGTTTGCCCAACTATCGGAGTTGAATCCGTATCATTCCGTTATCAGAATGTATATGGTCCTGGACAATCCTTGAGTAATCCTTATACAGGTATTTTGAGCATTTTCTCAACTCGCATAAAGAATGGTAATGGGATTAATATTTTTGAGGATGGTAAGGAAACACGTGACTTTGTCTATATTGATGATGTAGTAGATGCAACGATACTTGGTCTGGAAGTTCCTGAGGCTAATGGTCATGTATTTAACGTAGGTACAGGTGTCGCTACCGATGTCTTGACTGTAGCCAATACTCTATGTGACAAATATGGAATCAAGGTTCCTATTACCGTTTCTGGGAATTATCGTTTGGGCGATATACGACACAATTTTGCAGATATCAGTTTGGCTCGTAATATTTTAGGATTTGAGCCAAAGTGGTCTTTTGCAGATGGTATAGCTCAGTTCTGTAAATGGGTTGATAAACAAGAGGTACAGGAAGATAAATATGAGGCTTCCATTGAAGAAATGAAATCTAAAGGACTTTATAAATAAATAGGTATTATGAAAATATTAGTAACAGGTGCTGGTGGTTATATCGGCCGTCATATTGTAAGTAATTTATTGGATTTGGGTCATGAGGTTGTTGCCGCTGACATACATGTTGATGGTATTGATGGTAGAGCCATAAAGAAGGAACTCAATCTTTTTACAGCTAATTTGGATAGTATATATTCTGAAATGGGCAATCCTGATGTTTGTCTTCACATGGCATGGCGTGATGGTTTTGTTCATAATTCCAATAATCACATTGGAGACTTGTCTTCTCATTATAAGTTTTTGGTTGCTTTGATGGAGCAAGGTTTGAAGCATGTTGCAGTGATGGGCACTATGCATGAAGTAGGCTATTGGGAAGGAAAGATTGATGAGAATACTCCTTGTAATCCAATATCTATGTATGGTATAGCCAAAGATGCTCTTCGTAGAGCTATGATTTCATATTGTAAAGCTAATGGTATTCTCTTACAGTGGCTTCGCGGTTTCTACATCTTAGGTGATGACAAGAAGAATCACTCCGTTTTTACAAAGATTTTACAGGCCGCAGAAGAAGGCAAAGAGTTATTTCCTTTTACAACAGGTAAGACCAAATATGATTTTATCACAGTGGATGAACTGGCTGAGCAAATATCAAAGGCTGTGACTCAAACAGAAGTAACAGGTATTATTAACTGCTGTTCTGGTAATCCTATCACATTGGCTGAACGTGTTGAGAATTTTATCAAAGAGCATAATTTGAAAATTCGTTTGAATTACGGATCTTTCCCTGATCGCCCTTACGATTCACCTATAATATATGGTGATAACTCTAAAATTCTAAAAATACTAGCCAACTATAGATAGATTTGCAAAAAGTAACGATTTTACAATAGTTATGCAGAGGCGTATTAAACAGAATTGTCTATAATTGCCTGATAAATGTTTTCTTTTCTTACGTTTTAGAAATGAAGTTGGATATTGGCCTCATTTGAACCATTCACGTGCATATGACCCGATCTGCCAACAATGCAACTCATGAGTGTGGTGAGTTGTTGATGAAGGCAATCCATTATGCTCAAGCTGAATGGAAAGGTCTCATGGAATATACTAAGGATGGTCACTATAGGGCTGATAACAACTATGCCGAGCAAATTATGAGGGATCTGGCTACAGGTCGTAAGAATTTTATGTTCTCTGGCAGTGACGAGGCTGCAAAAAACTTAGCCTTTGCGTATTCGCTTACGCAGAGCTGTAAGTTATGCGGTGTTAATCTGTATGAATATTGGGAAGACCTTTTAACAAATGGGTTGTCTCCCAACCGTACGGTTGATAGCTTCATACCCCATCTTTGGAAGAAAAATCTATAAATAATTTTAAAAATGACTTTTTATGGAAATGTGGTTGCTAAGCAAACTGCCTGTTTTTCAGGCAGTAAATACTTGGTGTCCCATTTTTCGGACGCTTACGAAATCCCTGTAAAATTATTCGTTCATTCAAAGAATTTAATTATGATACATAATAAGCAAGAATTACGATTTTATATTGTTGCAGATAGGATAATCAATGGTTTTCCTATGAATGTTTCTATAAAAGAACACTTGACAGCATTTTTTTTTCAAAATTCAAAACTTCAAATACTCAACTTTTTGAAGTATATGAGAAAAACATGCTATTATCATTCTGTAAAAAAAACATCCATTTGCAAGTTGCTGCTGGCAAAATGGTATGGTTATAGGTACTCAAAATTATCCATTAAATTAGGATTCTCTATAGGACCAAATGTTTTTGGATATGGATTGTTAATTCCTCATTATGGAACAATAGTTGTTAATTCTGAAGTTAGAGCTGGTAATTTTTGTGTTTTACACACCTCTACTTGTATTGGGGGGGCAAATAAAATCATAGGAGACGCTTTGTATTTAGCAAGTGGTGCAAAAATTATGGGGAATATTAATTTAGGTAATGGTATTTCTGTTGCATCAGGTAGTTTAGTTAATAAATCTTTTGCTGATCATGAGTTGCTTGGTGGTATGCCTTCTAAAGTTTTGGTAGAAAATTATCCATTTTGGTATCAACGAGATGGAGAGAAATATATACAAAGAGTAAAGCAAATTGAAATTTTGAAAAAGTAATGTTAAAACAATGAAGATACATTTTTATATAGATAGTAGCTTCCCATTTGGAATGGCTCCTGCCTAAAGAAAACTATGCTATGCAAATGGTCTGATTGCTACTGGAGATACAGTTGATGTAGTTGTTTGTCATAAAACGATAGAATTATCTGATAATGATGGTTTGATATCAGAAGGTGTCTATGATGGTATTCCAAACTTATATTGTATGTGGCAAATACAATTATAAAAAGAAAAATTAAATTTTGCGTGGGATAGATTGGTTGTTTTTAGATTCTTCTAAAAATTTCTTATTTGCACTTACAAATATCAGGAAAATTGTAAATGTTCATTAGAAAAGCCAATGAATTTTGAACAAATATTGAATATTGTAAGAAAATTATTAATAGAATTTTCTCATGCATGAATTGATTTATAGAATTGTAATGGGGATGTATATTATGGAGATTTTTTCATAATAGTGGAATGGTTCCTTTTGAGCCATTGGAGTGGGATTTTAAGTTAGGCGAGTTATTGAGGCAGCCTAAAATATAGATAGATTATATAACATATAAAGTAGAAATATGAGTAAAAAGAAAGTTCTTTTCTTCCTTCCTGATGATATGGGAGGAGCACAAAGAATGACAATAACTATTGCTCAATTTTTAGATGAGCAAAGTTTTGATGTACGATTTGTGGTTATGGGTAATAACAAAGACAAACCTGTGGTTAAAAATATACCACAGGGATATAAAATTTTGTTTTTGAAATCTAATGTTGCGCATAAGAGTAAGTTGTTAGTTAATGTAAGTAAAGTTCTCAAACTTATTTGGAAGGAAAAACCAAATTATATTTTTGCTTCGTTATGTTCTATAAATCTTATTCTTCTGTTATCCTCGCTTTTCTGTAGAGTGAAATGTATAATAAGGATGGATAATTATTTGGATATTGAGTCTAGTTTGGCTCGTATCCTTATAAGAATCCTGTACCCTTTAGCTTATAGAATTATTTCTCAGCAGGAAGATATGGAAGAAGTCTTTAGAAAATATGTCAAATGTAAAGATAATCAGCTGATAACAATACATAATCCAATAGATAAAAAACGGATTGATGATAAAACCGAGAAAGTTGAAAGCCCGTATAAAGATGAGAAAGATATTTTAAAATTTCTTTGGGTTGCAAATATCACTTACAATAAAGGTAATGATGTTCTTATAAACGCTTTTGAAAAAGTACATAATAGCATCCCTAATGCTCATTTGTATTTTGTAGGTACCTTAAAGAACAATCCATATTGTGATATGTGCTTGAATCTTGTTAAAGATAAAGGATTGCAGGATTACATTCATTTTGTGGGATATGATGACAATCCATATAGATGGATGAAATTTTGTGATTGTTTTGTTTTGCCTTCAAGAATAGAGGGTCTTCCAAATGTATTGGTGGAAGCCATGTATTTAGGACGTCCTGTAGTAGCAACAAAATGTATTCCCTTCATTTCAAGAATGGTAGATGATGGTAAAAATGGTATTCTTAGTGAAACTGAAAATCCTCAGGCTTTGGCAAATGCCATGATTAAAGCCGTGGATTTGAAAAATTTCAAAATGACATATAAACCATCAACTGCTGATGATTTTGCAAAAATATTTAATTAGGTTTTATGAATGGTTCTATAAAAGTATCAATAATAATACCAGTATATGGTGTGGAAAAGTATATAGAGAAATGTGCACGTTCTTTATTTGAACAGACATATTCTAATATAGAATATATTTTTGTCAACGATAAGTCGAAAGATGACAGTATTGATATATTAAAAAAGGTATTAACTGCCTATCCTGATAGAAAGGCACAAGTAAGAATTGTTGAACATGAGAAGAACAAAGGTCTTTCTCAAGCAAGAGAAACAGGCATAGGCTATGCTTCTGGTATGTATCTGATGCATGTGGACAGCGATGACTATATTGCACCAAATATGGTTGAATTATGTGTCGATAAAGTCTTACGTACTAATTGCGATATGGTTATTTGTGGCTTTTGGGATGAATATGCAAGTCATAGAGTTGCTAACTGTTCAAGTTGTCAGCCTTGTGAGATGTGTTTTTACTTATCTCATATAATAACACAGGATTTCTTATGTTCTATATGGGGAAAACTGATACGGACCAGTTTGTACAAATCTAATGATATTCATTGTATACCAGAGATAAGTTTTGCTGAGGATTATGCGGTATTACCTCGCTTGTTATGGTATTGTACAAAGATAGAGTTTTTGTCTAAACCTCTTTATCATTATACTCATTTTAATAATACTTCTTTGACTAATAATTTCAAAATGAAGGATGTTCATGATAAAGTTATAGCTCAAAAGTGTATTGATGCTTTTTTTGCAGATAAGAATGCTTACAAAGAAGAAATTCAAATTGCAAATTTGAAACGTAAGGCTTGGGCTATTCGTGCAATGGTGATAAATGGATATAAAATGAAAGATATAAATAGTTTTTTTGATAACTATCACTATAAGCTATCTCTATTTAAGAATTTTTCCATAAATCATAATATTATATTGATGTTAAATAATATCAATTGTATATTTTTGCTTAAAATGTATTGTCGATTAACTAAATGTATAAAAAGATGAAAAACAGAATTATTAGTTTAGATATAGTTCGCTGTTTGTGTGTTTTATATATAGTCAGTTTCTGGCATATGGGAGATTATATCAAAAGTTCTTATCCTGCAATATTTTCAGATGTTACAACAGGAGTATTGGCAACTTTTACGTTTATCTCAGGTTTGTTTTTAGGAAAAAAGAGAATGCCCGTCTTGACTTTTTATAAGAAGAGATTGAGTCGTTTTTTCTTTTTGTTTTTGATTTCTTGCCTTTCATTTTATGTATTTGGTTCTATAAAAAATTTCACTCAGTTGTGTTTTACACTTACAGGTCTAAGTTGTTTTATCCCACCACAACCTATGACCTTATGGTATTTTTCCATGATTATCATATTTTATATGATAACTCCATGGTTGAACTTCAATACAAATAACAACAAAAACATTTTCCTTAGGGCTGTTTTCTCTTTGATTTTACTTGTTACTTTGGTAAATATAACAGGCGGTGATCATCGGGTAAGTTTGATGTATTGTTTTTATTTATTAGGATATTTTACTCCAGTCAAGACATTTCAAAATACAAAATCTTTAGGTTATTTATTTGTTTTGATGTTAGCTGGTGGATTCCTCCTTTTATTGGGGCATTACTACGAATTTAAATTCTTAGCTTCCTTAGGAGTCTGTATATTTGTTTCTTTTTTAGGGGTGTTGCTACAAGAATGTATACCTAATATTGTCAAGAAATGCTGCGTGTTTTTATCTTATTCTTCAATGTCTGCATATTTGTTCCATAGGCAGGTATATGGGGGGGTAAAGCATGTTTTCTTTTCTGATGGTTCAGCATTTCCACTTTGGATGGTTCCTATTTTGGTAGTTTGTCTTTTTGGTATTTCTTATGCAATTCAAGTTGCATATGATTATTTGATTAATAATTTTATATTAAAGAAAAAATGAATTGGATTTCTGAATTTGTATATAATGTTAAAAAAGGTAATAGATGGGGGGGGTATATGTGTTTTAAACTATCGCATTGCACATTTTTTTACATTGGGTAGATTGTGGATAATCGGTTGGCCGTTTCTTGTTTATTACCATTTTGTTTTTCGACATATTGTTGGGTTTGATTTGCATGAAAAAGCAGAGGTGGGAATTCCTTTTAGCCCATGGCATTGCTTTGGAATTGCAATAAACCCTCATGTGAAAATAGGTAAATATGTAAAGATGGCACATAATACAACTTTAGGACAAAATCATGGTAAATCTCCAATTATAGAAGATTATGTCATTTTAGGACCTTCAGTATCTGTTTTTGGAGATGTCACGATTGGTAAAGAATCCGTAATAGGAATTGGATCTGTAGTTACCAAAAGTATTCCGTGTTGTAGTGTTGCTGTTGGGAATCCTGCAAAAATAATAAGAAAAATATGAAAATAGTTTATTTGTTTGGTAAGTTTGGCGATTTCTCTAAAAAACCTTATGGAGGTGGTGAAGTAGGAAATAGACGAACTAAAAAGATTTTGGAAGACTTGGAATATCAAGTTATTCCAATTCATCGATATTGTAATTATAAAAAGAAAAGTTTTTTAGTCTATATGGATATGATATTTGGTGACATCATATCTGTACTAAAAATGGCATTTAAGTTGTTGTTGAAAAGCCGCAAAAATAGTGTTGTTCATATTTCGGGTTTTACAGGTGCGTATATGCCAATAGAATATTGCTCTGTTTGTATAGCAAAACTTTTAGGATTTAAAGTTATATATGAAATCAGAGGAGGAGGTATAATACAGTGTTACAATGAAGGATCTGTAATATACAAAAAACTTTTTCATTATACTGTTAATATGGCTGATCACATTTGGTCTCAAGGAATGGAAAATAAGGATTTAATTTGTTCAAATACTAAAAGTCGATTCTTTTATTATCCAAATTGTGTAAGTGAAGAGTTTATGCCGCATCAATGTCCTATTAAAGAAAAAAAAATACTTCGATTGGTTTATATGGGTCGAATAAATCCCTCTAAGAACGTTGATGTTATATTAGAAACTGCATTGTATTTAAAGAATAAAGGAATAAGTCTTATTCTTGATATTATAGGAGGAGCAACTGATTGTCCTGAATATCTGGAAAAATTACAAGCGTTTGTTGCTAAAAACAAATTACAGAACGAAGTATTCTTTAGGGGACAATTAGACAAACCTGATATGGTTGAATATCTGAAGAATGCCGTTTTTTTCCTTTTTCCTACCCAAGAAAAAAGAGAAGGGCAGTCAAACTCTCTTACGGAACTTATGTCTTTTGGCATAATTCCTATTGCATCCTCACAAGGTTATAATCGTACCATAATTGATTGTGACGATTTAATTGAGAATAACCTTACTGCAGAGTCTTATGGCAACAAAATAATAGATGTATTAAATACTAAAAGAATTGATTCTTTATCTAAAGAAATGTATTTAAGAATAAAATCTCATTTCACATATTCCGCTGTAAGAGATAAAGTTAAGTTTGAATATAATGAAATCTTCAGAAATATTTAATAGCCGGTAAATTCATTAATAAATAATGGTTATGAAAGTAGCAATCGTACAAGAATGGCTTGTCACAGTCGGTGGCTCTGACAAGGTCGTAAAGGCAATCTTGGATGTATTTCCAGATGCCGATATATATACATTGGTAGCAAAAAAAGAAGTGTGTGATGAACTTGGCATTCCTTGGGAAAAGGTTCATACCTCCTTTATTCAGAAAATGCCTTTAGGTACTAAGAAGCATCGTGCTTATCTGCCTTTGTTCCCTTTTGCCATTGAGCAATTTGATTTGAGAGGATATGATGTCGTTATCTCTTCTTCTCATTGTGTAGCGAAAGGTATTTTGACCAAGGCTGACCAGCTCCATATCTGTTATTGTCATAGTCCTATAAGATATTGTTGGGACATGTATAATGAATATTTGGAGGAGTCACATTTGGATAAGGGCTTCAAGAGTTTGTTGGTCCGCTTGATGCTCCATCCTATTCGTCAGTTTGATGCTATCGCAGGTAATAGAGTAGATTATTATATCAGTAATTCTGACTATGTAGGACAGCGCATTAGAAAGACATATAGAAGAAAGGCTACTACCATTCATCCTAATATTGATATCTCCAATTTCGAATTATGCAATGATAAACAGGAATATTATTTGGCAAGCAGTAGATTAGTCGCATATAAGAAAATAGATACTATTATCGAAGCATTCAATAAGATGCCTGACAAGAAACTTGTTGTCATCGGTGGCGGTCCTAATCTGGAGGCTTATCGGAAACTTGCTAAGGAGAATGTGACGGTAATGGGGTATCAGCCTTTTGATGTGCTTAAAGAAAAGATGCAGCACGCTAAAGCTTTTGTCTTTGCTGCTGATGAGGATTTTGGTATGATTCCTATTGAGGCTCAAAGTTGTGGTACACCTGTTATTGCGTATGGACATGGTGGTTCGCTAGAGACTGTAAATGGTGGTAAGACCGGCTTGTTCTTTAACGAACAGACTCCTGAAGCAATTGTTGAAGCCGTCAATAAGTTTGAAGCTATGGGAGTACAGCCATTCGCTCCTGATGATTGCCGTCAATGGGCTGAAGGATTCTCAGAAGAGAGATTCAAAAGAGAAATCAAAGAGTTTGTTGAAGAGAAATACGAGGAATTTAAGAAGAACGGAATAAATATTGACTAATGAATTATATTATCACTGGCGGTACCGGCTTCATCGGTACTCATCTTACAAATTTGATTAAGGAGCGTTATCCTAACGCCCAAGTATATAACCTCGACATCGTTAAGCCTGGTACTCCTAATCCGGTAGTAAAGGATTACAAGCCAGCTTTGCGTGATGGTCAGAAGTTGCAGTCAACTTTCATCGAGTATGACATCCGCAAGCCTATCGAGAATTTGCCATTTACTCCTACTGAGGATGATGTTATCTTCAACTTTGCTGCCGTGCATCGTACTCCTGGTCATGAGGATCATGAGTATTTCGAGACCAATATCCGTGGTGCTGAGAATGTGGTGGCGTTTGCTGAGAAGTGGAATATCAAGAAGATTGTGTTTACTTCGAGTATTGCACCATACGGAGCTGCAGAGGAGTTGAAGAAGGAAACAACTTTGCCAACTCCTAATACTGCATATGGTATCTCTAAGCTGGTGGCTGAGAAGATTCATGAGAAATGGCAGAATGGTGATGCGGCTCATCGCCAGCTCACTATCGTTCGCCCTGGTGTGGTATTCGGTAAGGGCGAGAATGGTAACTTCACCAGATTGTATTGGGCTATCCGTGGTCATAAGTTTGCTTATCCTGGCAGAAAGGATACC
>OQVO01000344.1_pt1 | contig 14896 bp, 13 predicted proteins | sample 1691511 | NCBI WGS metagenome assembly OQVO01 (sample SAMN03418254, study PRJEB22391) | human gut metagenome | biome: human-gut; feature: organic feature; material: feces | host: Homo sapiens | place: Tanzania | collected 2013-01 | reverse complement strand
CTTGAAACGCCCTGTTTATGGGCGTTTCAGGGCATAAGGTGAAGAGTGAAGAGTTTTTGGCGGAATAAGGCAGAGTGGGTGTGGCATAAGGTTGGATAATAGTTGGCGCATAACAGTTGGCCACCGCATGCACAACAGCTGGTGTGCATGTGCATATCTGCTGTTATGCAAGCGCATATCAGCTGTTGTGCGACCGGAGATACTGACTATCTCAACAACATATCCTGGCTTTTCCAACAACATATCCTAGCTTTTCCAATAACAGGATGAGGGTGAATCATAAACTTATGACACACCCTCCTTTATATGTTTTGTATCTCAAAGAAATTACTTCTTGTTGATAGCGAGGTCAATAGCTACGGCGATAGCATTTGTAGAGCTGACTTTACTTGTTTTTGTCTTTTCGGGAGATACGGAGGAAGTCATCGAGAATGTTTATCCATTCCTTCATATACATAGGTCGGTGTTCATCGGCTTGCATTTCGGCGAAATCTAGATACAGGCTTACGATGCGCGATTCAAATCTTGCTCCATATAAAATTTTTTATCTTTAGATGTAAATTTATACTTTTTCTCTGATATTCTGCTCAATTTTGTGGTTAAATAAAGAAAAATTGCCCGATTTTATTAATTTTTCGGCTAAACATTCTTGAATCTCACTTAAATTCCGTATATTTGCAATGCTGATTGGAGGCTCTGTGTAAAAACAGAGAAGAGCCATGAAGCCAAGAAGGCATATTGTGCTTTATCCGTTCTGCTTGAAGTCTGGAAAACTATAAGATGAGAACAATGGGTAATGAAACGGTATGCTCTTCCTGTGTATTTGTATATTTCGGTATAGTTTTTACAACTGTGCCTTGGTATATCGTACACGGGATGGAGCTATATTTTCATTCCATTCGTTCCAAGGTTTTTCCAGACACCTAAGCAGGGATGGCAAATATGAAGCTTTCTTGTATCTATATACTAACCGCCGTGAGTTTCTGGAGTTGTATCGGCAAAAAAGCACATGAGTCATGGAGGCTAATAAAATAGCGATACTTGATATAACCCAAGATGGAAGTAAAACTAGTGTTCTTTCGAACATTGAGAGTGCTATAGAGCAAGCCCATTTAGACATCGTATCTTTAAATGAGACTATTGAAAGCGTTAATAGCCTAAAGCCCAGTTGTGACAAATTAGACTATACTCTAAGTGCCTGTTCGGGTGCGTTATGTGGACTTATAGACATATTCTTAATCGGAAAACCTGGAGAATCACCATTAGGCAACATTACAGACAAATGGTTTGAAGACAGAACTTGTGATTTCGCAAAACTATGTGGATGGAAAGGGGCAAAGGATGGTTCAAATCCATTAAAATCCGCTATAGCCTTTTTGGAAAGGCACTATCATGTTCCTTATGACCAAAGAGGAATGGGTGATGCTGGAAGTGAAATCTTTGGGCTAAATGCAAAAAATCATCACTTCAAGTCTTTGGGGCATAATCCAAGTCTTTTGGGATTATTTTTCTCTATACTCAACCAATTCAACAACACTTCCGATTTCATTTCTGACGGAAAGCAGATGGAATTGTTTGAGGCCGATGGAGGTTTTGAACTTAAAGGCAATAGTGTAGCTGCAAAATTGTGGTGTGGTTTTACTAACTGGTTCTGCCATCTTATGTCTGACGTAAGTGGCTCTTCTGGCGGTAAAGGTCGTGGCATGGGCATACCGTCCCCTTTATGGACTTGGACAAATGACATCATTTCAATAAAATCGAAGTTGAATATCCCTGTATTTCAATTTGATAAGGATGTGAACAATTTGGCTTTAAATATTTATGAGCAAGGATTTGATTTGAGATTCCAAACTGCTCAAACAATTCCTGTGATAATCAACGAGCTTGTTGTTAGACTTTTCTATTCTGTCCGCCGATTGATTAAATATTATAAGGTGACAGACAAAGCAGATTATTCTTTCAAGGGGCTCTGGAAGGCTTGCGAACCATTCTCTAATCCAACGGTCAAAAGGATGTTAACTGTTGCTCATGCTACATTCTGTCTGGTTGACATTACAGATGCAACGATACGTGGTTTGGCAAGTGGTGGTGGAAATTTCAATGGCGTAGAGTTTTTCCTAAGGCTCAATGTGGCTGGTGTAGGTAGATTCTCAATTTGTTTATTTGGAGAAACTAAACGAGCAATAAATATTCATCGAGCCAAAAACGAAGCGATATTGGCAGAAAAGCAAAAGACGATAGTGGAGGACTATATTGAAGGTCTCAACACGCTAAAAGCCAAATACGATGATGAAGATTATTTGAGTTTTGTAGATGATCTAAAAGCAAATGATTATAAATCTGCATTTACAAAAACTGTATCTTTAGCCAAACTCAGAGAAGTGCCAAGCCGTAATAGACTTGAAACGAAAAACGATATTGACAATTATTTCAACCCTAAAAGATTCTAATTATGTGGTTTAAGAAAAAAGAAAAAACGAAGTTACAGCTTCTGAACGAGTCTGTAGCAGACCTTGTGAAAAAGTCAAACGACCTAATCTACGACCTTGGTAAACAAGATTCAATCCTGTACCAAGCTCTTGTTGAAATCCAAGAAAAGTTTGACTTGATAAGAAACGTTCCTAATGAGAAACAGTTGAAGTATCAGGAAGTCAAAAAGGTTAGTCATTCTTGGAAACAGCAAGTTGACTATATCTACAATGACTTTGAGGCTGCCAAGAATGCAGAGATTGGCAGTGGAGCTGCAGGTGGAGCACTTGGAGTTGGTGTTGCCACTTTAGGACCAACTGCTGCAATGGGAGTTGCTACAACTTTTGGCGTTGCATCTACAGGTACTGCAATATCTTCCCTAAGTGGTGCAGCTGCAACAAATGCGGCATTAGCGTGCTTAGGAGGCGGAACGTTAGCTGCAGGTGGCGGTGGCATGGCAGCAGGTCAACTCCTCTTAACTCTTGCAGGACCTGTCGGTTGGGCAATAGCTGGAACAACTATAGTCGCAAGTGTTGCGTTATATTTGTGGACAAAGTCAGAAAAAGACAGACTTGAAGAACTTTTCCTGCTGATAGGAGAGCGTGACAAATGTTCTTATAAGATGGCTATTGTAGAACTGAATGAGCGCATCAAGCGTGTTATCGACGAAACGAAAAAACTATATAAGGCAATAGGACTCATTGAGTCTTTTGGAACGGATTATAATTCGATGACAGAAGAGCAACAATATACATTAGGCACTTATGTCAACTTGATGTACTCTTCCACCCAACTGCTTGTCAATCCAATACAAGGATTACAGCCTAAGTTTACTATGGACAATCTTGAGAGATACATTACATTCAATACTCAGCACGCTGGGTATTGCAAGAAGGAGAAAGAACTCATTGTATATATGGCAAATCTCCTGTATTGCATTGACACGACAGAGCATGACAGAAAGCTTCTCTCCAAGTCATTCAAAAACAACAAGGACTTCATAAAGAAGATGAAACTTGAAAAGAAATACTTGGATGTAGAGTTGTTCAATGTTGTTGATGAAGTTTTGAAGAACTGAAAATAAGTAGCAAGTAACAGTTCTAACTGAAGTTTATATTCAAGTCTGAGCAGTTGCTTCTACATAATAAGTAATTACGCTAAAATTTTTTGTTATGAGATATTTACGTTATACTCTAATAATGCTCTTGACTTTTACTGTAAGTCTAGGAGTGGAGGCAAAGAAAGTAAAGTTGTCAAAGAACATCGTCTATGAAGGTGCTGTTCAGAATGGAGTGCCTAACGGGCAAGGTTGCCTGAAGGTATATTCTTATCAAGACAAGAATCTCACACTTCTTACTCTTGATGGAGTATTTGATAATACAGAAGTAAGAAATGCCTCTCTAATGATAAATGGAGGCATGAAGATCACTGCTCCTTCTATTTACTTCTACAAGAAAGCGACTCCATCTAAAAAGGAAGATGCTATAGATTTTCAAATAAGTTCCAAATGGTCAATTGAAAACACTAAAAGTGTCAAAGTTGAAAATGAAACTTCTGCTTATATTAGATGTCGATGTGACATGAAATCGGATAAAAGATGGCATTTCGTGTCATATGATGAATCTGAACAGTTACGCATGTTGAATAATGGTGTCATATTGTCAAATTTTATAAACTACGATACTCCTTTATCTGTTATTGGTGAAGCGGTCTCAAACATCAAAAAACAAGACGTTTGTTATAAATTATTTGTTACCTTTTCAGAAAATGAAGAGGAAGCATTGGACTTTGCAGTGTGGTATGTACAGAAGACTTATCTATCTTCTGGTATCATGATAGAACATAGTGATAATAGTTTCTACTGTAAATATCCCAATGGAAATTTCCTAGTTTTAAACAAGGATGGTAGCATTAATAATTATAAGATTACATTGGATGGTGGCAGAATAGAACGTTTTCCAAGCAATACTACTATTACTTATGACGATGGAAAAACATTTACATCGTCAAATGCTCATGCAATAGAAACCGCTAATAATATCTTGTTATGCAAGAGAATTTCTGACATAAGAGTTAAAAATGGCACGCTTTCATATAAAGACAGAAGTTCTGAGATTTATGAAAATGGAATTGTTACGGCAAGTAAAGTTGCCCTTCAAGATGGTGGATTCTACACTACAAGAAAGAATGGGTGTAATGAACTGACATATCCTGACGGAAGCGTATTCAAGGCAAATACCCCTAATGGCTTGGTTTCACACAAGAGCGATTCTGTTGCAAACACTTCTGCCGACTACACCTTGTTAAGTGGTACTTTGACAAATTCAGAAGGAAGTGAAATAGAATACAGAAACGGTATACCACATTATAAATATATATATGATTTGCCTCAGGCATCAAATCTGTTCAAAACAAATGATGGAGGTCTTGTTGGGTCATGGGACATGAACATAAACGGAGAGAACAAGATGGGAAGGCGGATTATGGGGCTATACAATAATGACGTTGTTGACTATCTGGAGATTGCCGATGTAAAAACTGTATTACAAAAGAGAGCATTTGTGCAAAGAGCAGATTATGCGACAGAGTATCTTCCTATACTTCAAGAAGCTCGCAAACACTTGATGAATGATGAGTTTATGGCATGGATTCCATTGGGCTATAATGATGTTGATGATTTTGAATATGATATAAATACGGGGCGTTTCAACTTTGAAATCAGTGATACTGAAAACAAGAAGATAAATACGAATTGCAAAGATTTCCATTTCATGCTAAACGATTTCCTCTGTTTGTCATATCCTCGTTCCTTAATATCTATGACTAAAGATGGTCGTTATTATATACAGAATGCTCAAACTTGCAAAGTAAGTGAGACGGATGCCTTGAAATTTGACAACAACAAGAATGATTGTGCATTAGTCTGGACGTTTAAAGTCGAAAAAATCGTAGAGATGTCACATGATGGCTTTTCAAGTGTACCTGTCCTATATGGAAAAACCACCCACTTATATCTTGCAAACAAGAAAACAAATGAAATATATTGTGACCTATCAGAAAGCCTTAGAGCAAGTCAAAATGGATTCAAAAGTTCTAAAGTTATTAAGGATAACTCTCCTAAACAAACCTACCATGCACGAGGCAGAATGGAAACTTGTCCTTTGTGTTTAGGAAGCGGAGACATAAAATCATGGAGAGATGGTAGCTACAACCGTTGTACTACCTGTGGTGGTAAAGGTTGGAGAATAGAACATTATTGGTAAACCTCAGATGCACCTGTACATCGTCTGTCAGATCGGATAAATAAGAGAGGAAGGACATCAAAGTCTTTCCTCTTTTTAGTGTGTGTCGGGCTGTATTAAACTAGTTTAAGACTTGTTTAATTTGCAAAATTGCTATCTAGATATTGCAAAAGCTGTTTTTTACGCTATTTTTACGTATATTTTTTCCTTTTGAAGTCTAAAAATTTGTAGATATGAAAATTTTAGTGTAAATTTGCAGCATCAACAACGTGATACGAGTAACTAAAATATAAGAATTATGAGTATAATCAGTCTTTTTGATAAAGAGGTTACACTCAATGCTGTTTTATATATAATTCAGCAGATGGGTGGAAAGGTTGATATGCACAAAATATTCAAGACCCTGTTTTTTGCAGACCAAGCACATCTTAGCAAATATGGTCGTACAATAACAGGTGATGTGTATATCGCCATGAATTATGGTCCAGTTCCATCAAAAACGGACGATATATTTAAAGCTATAAGGGGTGATAGCTTTTTTGCTCCCGGAGAAGAATTGTCTGGCTATTTTCATTTCATAAATCGCTATTTTGTAAAGAATGATAAAAAAGCAGATTTAGACTATTTATCAAAATCCGATGTGCAATGTCTTGACATTTCCATAAAGATGTGTAAAGATAAAAGTTTTGATGAACTAACAAGAATGTCTCATGGGCTAGCTTGGCAAAGTACAGCAAGAGACCAGCAGATGAGTTATGCTGATATTTTGAGAGAAGAAGGTGATTCCGAAGGGTATATTAATTATATTTCAAACAAGCTAGAATTAGAAAGTTCATTTTGCTAATGGAAATACCAAAATCTCTCATAGAAAGTAAAATTGATCGTGGTACAATTTTACACTCAACAATGTTTGAGAATATTGATCATGGTAAGTTTTTTGTGATAGTTGGTGTTAATGCTGACTATGTGGCAGGTTTCTTTTTCATTAATTCAAACATAAATATCCATATAGAGGATAAACAGGAACAGTTGGATATGCAATATCCATTAAGAAAAGCAGATTATGATTTTCTTAAATATGATTCTTTCTTATCTGCAACAAGAATAGAAAAAATACCTCGGTCTAAGATAGTTGAAACAATCAATATGGGTATAACGGAAATTATCGGAATGATGAAACAAAAACACATGGATGAACTTTTGGAGAAAGCAAGAGAATCTATATTGTTCTCAAAGCAACAGATTAAGCAGTTTTTGTATGTGTAACTTTAACTAACAGCTTCTGCTTATTCCATTCAGAAGGCTTAGCAAACTTACCTGTACTAAAATAGATACACTCTCCATTATAGGAGATAGAGACTTCAATGGGGGAGAGTCTCTTCTTGTTTTTCTTACTTTCTCTAAGGGAGAAGTAAACCATAGTGCAATGATTTTCCATTTGCTTGCTTTAAATTTAAAGTAAGTTCAGTAAATCAATGACTTAGATGAAATTGCAGCCGTTTTTATGATTTTAACAAATGGGCTGCAAATGGGCTGCATTTTTTTGTGTAATAGGCTGCAATATTCTAGTAACCTCTATATACAGGAATAATGCTTTAGGATACAAAAAAATCCCTACAACCATACAGTTGTAGGGATAATTTATACTTATATGTTTTGTATCTCAAAGAAATTACTTCTTGTTGATAGCGAGGTCGATAGCTACAGCGATAGCAACAGTAGCACCTACCATAGGGTTGTTACCCATACCGAGGAAGCCCATCATCTCTACGTGAGCAGGAACTGAAGAAGAACCTGCGAACTGAGCGTCTGAGTGCATACGACCCATAGTATCAGTCATACCGTAAGAAGCAGGACCTGCAGCCATGTTATCTGGGTGCAATGTACGACCTGTACCACCACCAGAAGCTACTGAGAAATATGGCTTACCAGCAGCAATACGCTCCTTCTTGTATGTACCAGCTACTGGGTGCTGGAAACGTGTAGGGTTTGTAGAGTTACCAGTGATTGATACGTCTACATCCTCGCTCCAGTTGATAGCAACACCCTCGCGAACGTCGTCAGCGCCATAGCAGTTAACCTTAGCACGTGGACCGTCGCTGTAAGCGATGCGGTTAACAACCTTCAACTCACCTGTATAGTAGTCGAACTTTGTCTGTACGTATGTGAAACCGTTGATTCGGCTGATGATCTGAGCAGCATCCTTACCAAGACCGTTCAAGATAACGCGCAATGGGTTCTTGCGAACCTTGTTTGCCATCTCAGCAATCTTGATAGCACCCTCAGCAGCAGCGAAAGACTCGTGACCAGCCAAGAAAGCGAAGCACTGAGTCTCCTCACGGAGCAAACGAGCAGCCAAGTTACCGTGACCAAGACCAACCTTACGGTCGTCAGCTACAGAACCAGGGATGCAGAAAGCCTGCAAACCGATACCGATAGCCTCAGCTGCATCAGCAGCAGTCTTAGCACCTTTCTTGATAGCGATAGCAGCACCAGCTACATACGCCCACTTAGCGTTCTCGAAGCAGATACGCTGAGTATCTTCACACATCTGATAAGGGTCAACACCTGCGTCCTCGCAGATTTGATTAGCCTCTTCCAAGCTCTGAATACCGTTAGCATTAAGAGCAGCAAGAACCTGCTTCTCGCGACGTTCCTGACTTTCGTAACTTACTTTTCTAATCATATCTGTATCTCCTTATTATTCTTTACGTGGATCAATTGCTTTAACAACACCCTGCTCAGCAGTTGTACGACCGTAGCTACCTGTGAACTTCTTGACAGCCTCGTTAGCGTCCATACCGTTCTTGATAGCTTCCATCATCTTGCCGAGGTGAACATACTCATAACCACAAACCTGGCTGTCCTTATCGAGGAACTGCTTTGTGATGTAACCCTCTGTCAACTCGAGGTAACGTGTACCCTTAGCTACAGTACCATAGAGAGTACCAGTCTGTGAACGAAGACCCTTACCCAAGTCCTCAAGACCTGCACCGATAACGAGACCGCCCTCAGAGAAAGCGCTCTGGCTACGACCGTAAACAATCTGGAGGAAGAGCTCGCGCATAGCTGTATTGATAGCATCGCATACGAGGTCAGTGTTCAAAGCCTCAAGAATAGTCTTGCCTGGGAGAATCTCAGAAGCCATAGCAGCTGAGTGAGTCATACCAGTACAACCGATAGTCTCAACAAGAGCCTCCTGAATAACGCCTTCCTTGATGTTCAAAGAGAGCTTGCAAGCACCCTGCTGAGGAGCACACCAACCCACACCGTGAGTATAACCAGAGATGTCTTTGATCTCTTTTGCCTGAATCCATTTTCCCTCTTCAGGAATTGGAGCTGGTCCGTGGTTAGGACCCTTAGCGACAACGCACATGTTGTCTACTTCTTTAGAATAGATCATATTCGCTAAATTTTATATTAATGAATATTATAAGTATAAAGTTCTGTACTTAATTCATATTGTTTTGCTGAAACATCGGTGCCATCACCTCAATTCCGAGCACAAAAGTACAAAAAAAATCCGGAAAATACCTAAAATTGGGTATTCTTTTTAACTCTTTAACCTAATATTTAGATTTTTTCTTGGGTTTATGCACAATTTCATGTATCTTTGCAAACTGAAAATTGCAATTTTGTAGATTATGATCGAAGTAAAGATAAACGATGCCAAGCTTCAGCATGCTGCCGAGGCGGGCATGGATGAATTTGTAAAGGCTTTCGTGGACGCTATCCGCGAAGCGATTGGTGGTGAACTGACAGCCGAGACCATGGCGCAGCTCAACAGCGACCAGATTACTCTTCTGGCTTGGGATATCCTGCATGAGGAGATGATGGATGGCGGAATGGTTCAGCTTATACATAACGGTTACGGTGCTTTCCTCTGGAAGAACCCTACCGACAAGGCGTTTAAAAACTGGGGATTGACAGAACTCTCCAAACTTATCAAGAAGAGTCATTTCCTGTATAAAACAAACCATGAGGAGATTGAGCGCGATCTGACCGATGAGGAGTTTATGGCGCTCTACGAAAAATTTCCTGAGTTTGATGATTTTGACGATGAGTTCGTTGAGAACGAAGAAGAGTGGACCAGCAAGGTTGCCTTCTACATCGATGATCATATCGACAATTTCTGCGAAATTGTCAAACTATAAACTTATAATACATTATTATATATATATGAACAAGCAAGAACAGGAACTCCGTAAGAAGAGTCCGATACAGATACGCAACAAGAAGGCTTCGTTCGAGTACTTCTTCGTTGATACTTATACCGCAGGCATTGTGCTTACGGGAACAGAGATTAAGTCAATCCGTGGCGGAAAGGCTTCGCTGGTAGATTGTTATTGCGACTTCTATCAGGGCGAACTTTGGGTCAAGGGAATGAACATCTCTCCTTATTTTTATGGTTCTTTCAGCAATCATGAGGCTCGCCGCGACCGCAAGCTTCTTCTCACCAAGCGCGAATTGCGCCGTCTTGAAGAGGACAGCAAGCAGCCTGGTTTCACCATTGTTCCAACCCTCATCTTTATCGATAATCACGGTAGAGCCAAGGTGGATATTGCCCTCTGTAAGGGAAAGAAGGAGTATGACAAGCGCCAGACTCTGAAAGAAAAGGAAGACAGAAGAGAGATGGATAGAGCAATCAAGCACTTTTAGACAATGAAGAATTTAAGAGAGATTGTAAAGGAGAAGATTCTGATTCTCGATGGTGCCATGGGTACTGAGATTCAGAAGTATAATCTTACAGAAGAAGACTTCAGAGGAGAGCGGTTCCGCGATTTGCCGGGTATGATGAAAGGCAACAACGACATGCTCAACATTACTCGTCCTGATGTGATATCTGATATTTACCGACGCTACCTGGAGGCTGGCGCCGATATTATTACCGCGAATACTTTTTCGTGCCAGCGCATTTCGCAGGCTGATTATCACCTGGAGAACTGCGCCCGCGAAATGGCATTCGAGGGTGCACGACTGGCACGTATTGAATGCGATAAGTATTCTACACCTGATAAACCACGCTTCGTTGCAGGAGATGTGGGACCAACCAACAAGACTTGCTCCATGAGTCCGGACGTCAGCAATCCTGCCGCCCGCGAGATTACCTACGATGAACTTTTCACCGATGTATGCGAACAGGTGGACGGACTTATCGAAGGCGGTGCCGACGTGATTCTCATCGAAACCATCTTTGATACACTCAACTGCAAGGCGATGATAGATGCAGCGCTCACCATGATGGAGAAACATGGAGTAGAACTGCCTATCATGATCAGTCTTACGGTAAGTGATCTGGCGGGCAGAACGCTCAGTGGTCAGACTGTAGATGCTTTCCTGGCTTCGCTTTCTCCTTATCCTATCTTCTCTGTCGGCATGAACTGTGCCTTTGGTGCTCCTCAGATGAAGCCTTTCATCGAACACATGGCTCAGGTTGCACCTTATTATATAAGTGCGCATCCTAATGCCGGTTTGCCTAACGAAATGGGCGAATATGACGAGACTGCCGAATCGATGGCTCCGCAAATTGCCGAATTCATCGATGAAGGCATCGTGAATATCATTGGCGGCTGCTGCGGCACAAGTCCTGAATTCATCGCTCATTACGCCCGTATTGCTGAGGGTAAGAAGCCGCACCAGGTGGTGGAGAAACCTAAGTATATGTGGCTCTCGGGATTAGACCTTCTGCAGGTCGATGATTCCGTACATTTACCGGTTGACGCCAGTCGGTTTGTCAACGTGGGCGAACGCTGTAACGTAGCTGGTAGCAGGAAGTTCCTGCGTTTGATTAACGAAAAGAATTATGAAGAAGCCATCGGTATTGCCAGAAAGCAAGTGGCTGATGGAGCGGCTGTCGTTGACGTGAATATGGATGATGGTTTGCTCGATGCGAAAGCCGAGATGGTTAACTTCCTGAATATGATTGCAGCCGAACCAGACATTGCGAAGGTTCCGGTGATGATCGACTCTTCCAAATGGGATGTCATCGTGGCTGGTTTAAAGTGCTGCCAGGGCAAGTGTATTGTCAATTCCATCAGTCTGAAGGAGGGCGAGGAAGTGTTCCTTTCTCATGCCCGCGATGTGTTGCGCTATGGTGCAGCAGTCGTTGTGATGTGTTTTGATGAGGTAGGTCAGGCAACCACTTTCGAGCGCCGTATCGAGATAGCAGAGCGAGCTTATCATCTTCTGGTAGACAAGTTGGGCATGAATCCGCTCGATATCATCTTCGACCCGAACGTACTTGCCATAGCTACCGGTATGGAGGAGCATGATAATTATGCCGTTGAGTTCATCCGCGCAACGGAGTGGATTCATCAGAATCTGCCTGGCGCACATGTCAGCGGAGGTGTCAGTAACCTCTCGTTCTCATTCCGTGGCAATACTTATATCCGTGAGGCTATCCATTGTGTTTTCCTGCATCATGCCCAGCAGGTAGGTATGGACTTTGGTATTGTAAATGCCAAAGCCAGAATGGATTACAATAAAATTCCTGAAGAACAGCTTCAGCTCATCGAGGATGTCGTGCTGAATAGGAGAAAAGGTGCAGCTGATGAACTCATCGAGCTTGCGGCAGAGATAAAAGCCCAGGCTGATGCTGCCAAGGCTGCAGCTAAGGCAGGCGGTGTTGCTCCCAAGAAGCCGGCTGCTCCTGAATGGCGAAAGGAGAGTGTGGAAGAACGTCTGAAGTATGCGCTGAGAAAGGGAATCACCGATTTCCTGCAGCAGGATATTGACGAAGCACTTGCCAAATATCCTCATGCAGTAAACGTGATTGAGGGTCCTCTGATGGACGGCATGAACCTGGTAGGCGAACTTTTCGGAAAAGGCGAAATGTTCCTGCCGCAGGTTGTCAAGACGGCTCGCACGATGAAATCGGCAGTTTCTATCCTTCAGCCTCATATCGAGGCAGAAAAGCAGGGTGGAGCAACAACTGCCGGCAAGATTCTGATGGCAACCGTGAAGGGCGATGTTCATGATATCGGAAAGAACATCGTCTGCGTGGTTATGTCATGTAACAATTACGAAATCATCGACTTAGGTGTGATGGTTCCAGCCGAACAGATTGTACAGAAAGCTATCGATGAAAAGGTAGATGCAATCGGTTTGAGCGGACTTATCACCCCTTCGCTTGAAGAAATGGTTCATGTGGCCCGAGAAATGCAGAAAGCTGGTTTGCGCATTCCTATCATGGTAGGTGGGGCAACGACAAGCGAACTGCATGTGGCTCTGAAGATTGCGCCGGAATATGACGGACCGGTTATCTGGGTGAAGGACGCATCGCTCAATGCCGGAATCTGTGCCCGCTTCCTCAACGAGACCGAATGTCCTAAGTTTGAGGCGGAACTGAAGGAACGCTATGAGCAGCTCCGCAAGAACTATCATGAAGAGCAGGCTAAGATAGCCTCGCTCTCTGAGGCTAGAAAGAACAAGTTGGAGCTGTTCTGAAAATATAAAGAATAACAACGTTTTTAGGATAATTTTATGATTAAAACTGTGATTTTTGATATGGGTGGTGTCATCATCACTCTCGACGAGAATGAGGCAGGCAAACGTTTCATTGAGTTGGGTATGAAGGAGTTTGCGGAGAAGATGGACCCTTATAAACAGGTTGGCTTAAACGGCCAGCTGGAAGAGGGCAAGATTTCCGAGGAGGAATACCGTCGGGAAGTGTGCAAGAAGATTGGCCGCGAGGTAACCTTCGAGGAACTGCAGCATTGCTGGCTGGGCTACATGAAGGAAATTCCAGAACGCAATCTGGTTACTCTCCGCAATCTTAAGAAGCAGGGCTACCGTGTAATCTTGCTCAGCAATACCAACCCTTATGTATCAGCCTGGGTAGACAGCGAGGCGTTCTCCGGCGACGGTCATCCTATCGGCGATTATTTCGATGCGATGTACCGTTCTTATGAGGCAAAGTATATGAAGCCGGATGAGAATTTCTTCCGTTATGTCCTTTCTCAGGAGAAGATTATGCCAGAGGAGTGCCTGTTTATTGATGATGGTCCTCGTAACTGCTGTGCTGCCTCTGAACTGGGACTGTTTACTTATTGTCCGCAGAATGGAGAAGACTGGTGCGATAAGATTTATGAGCATTTGAAGTAATTATTTATGGTGATTATTTGCGCTAAAATGCAAATAATTGCCATTTTATTTTGTGCTCTGCAATAAAAAATGTACTTTTGCAGTCGCAAATATTAAATACATAATACAATGATTAAGAAGAAAAGATGGCATTGCTTGCCAGGTCAGCCTCTAACAGAGCTCGACAAGCAGGTGATGTTTTGGGAAAACAAGGGTAAACTTGTTCCTACCCGTGACTTGATTAAAACTCCAGAACAGATAGAAGGCATCCGCAAGAGTGGTGTCGTAAATACCGGTTGTCTCGATGCGGTAGCAGAGATGATTCGTCCGGGAATCAACACCCAGGAGATTGATGATCTCTGCATGCAGTATTGTAAGGATCATAATGCCATTCCTGCATGCCTCAACTACGAAGGCTATCCTAAGAGCGTTTGCACTTCTATCAACGAAGTGGTTTGCCATGGTATTCCTAAGGAAGAGGATGTGCTCGAGGAGGGCGACATCATCAATGTTGACATGACAACCATCGTAGATGGCTACTATGCTGACGCCAGCCGTATGTTTATCGTTGGTGGCAAGACTACTCCTGAGAAGGAGCAGCTGGTTCGCGTAGCCAAGGAATGCCTGGAAATCGGTATGGAGGTTGCCAAGCCTTACTCTTTTGTAGGTGATATCGGTCATGCTATCGAGAAGCATTGCAAGAAGTATGGTTATGGTGTGGTTCGCGATCTTTGCGGTCATGGCGTAGGTTGCCAGTTCCATGAAGAGCCTGAGGTTCTTCACTATGGTCATAGAGGCACGGGCATGCTGCTCGTTCCCGGCATGGTGTTCACCATCGAGCCAATGATCAACATGGGCACCTGGCAGGTTTTCCTCGATGCGGACGATCCGTACGGTTGGGAAGTAATCACCGGTGATGAGAAGCCATCTGCACAGTGGGAGCACACGCTTGTGATGACAGAGACAGGTGTGGAGGTTTTGACATATTAACGTTAAATGTTAAGAAATGAAGGATATATATATATTAGGTATAGAGAGCAGCTGCGACGATACCTCTGCCGCAGTGCTCAAGAATGGTGTGCTGCTGAGCAATGTTACCGCCT
>OQVO01000343.1_pt1 | contig 14899 bp, 12 predicted proteins | sample 1691511 | NCBI WGS metagenome assembly OQVO01 (sample SAMN03418254, study PRJEB22391) | human gut metagenome | biome: human-gut; feature: organic feature; material: feces | host: Homo sapiens | place: Tanzania | collected 2013-01 | reverse complement strand
ATTCATGATGTTTGAGTTAAAAGTCGATTAGTTAAAAAGTTTCGATACGTAATCTATTACTTTAAACATAATCAAGCACATAGAAAACAAAAACTGTGTTTTTTTCAGTGCCTCCAGAGAGCTTCGCTATCTTTTTTTCTTCATCTGACCGTCTCCAGAACAAGATGAAGAGCTCTTGGTTACGTTAATGTTGATGTTGATAATAAACATGATGCAACTCCTATTGGTTATGAAATTTTGCCAGACCAGTAGGAAAGCAAGGAAAAACTCTATTGGCTCTTTGGGACTTTTAACTCACATTGCCAGACAATCGTCGCTATTCTTTTAGTGCTGATACACGCTCAGGGGCGTTCTCACCATTAATTAGCGGCCAGGCCGGTCATGATCTCATGCGAGATCGCCTTAAAAACAAGGCATCGGTTTCCTTGCGCAACATACACGTAACCATTTGTTAAAGAGCGAGAGCCAGGCGTGGTTCGCCCGCTTCGCTGATTATTATAAAGTTTTTTATCTTTCTGTCACCAACAAGAAAGCGCCTTATCCTGCCAGCGATAGGCTAAAAGGTATGCAGCATGAGATTCAAATCAACTCAGCTACAAAGGCCATAACAACAATCCCAACCTCAGCATCGGCACTCAGGATAATTTTTGAACTAGCATCTCTTAAATTCTGACCGTCAAAGGTTGCTACTTTTTTTAAAGAGGCATCCCTTAAAACCTTGCCATCAAAAGTCGCCACTTTTTTTAAAGAGGCATCCCTTAAAACCTTGCCATCAAAAGTCGCTATTTTTCTCGAAAAGGCATCTCTTAAGGTTTTACCGTCAAACCGAGCAACGGTTTTTAAGTCATTGTTTTTTATTGAAATATTCATTTCTCACCAATAGTAATTGGGGTCTGACGCTCAGTGGAACGAAAACTCACGTTAAGCAACGTTTTCTGCCTCTGACGCCTCTTTTAATGGTCTCAGATGTCCTTTGGTCACCAGTTCTGCCAGCGTGAAGGAATAATGGCCGAGCATATTGATATGTCCGTGGCAAAGCGGGGAGAGGCGTGCGATATCTTCATCATTCAGTGTTTCACCCTGCGCCCGGAGATGATCCAGGGCTGCCTGCATATAAATAGTGTTCCATAACACGACGGCGTTAGTGACCAGCCCCAGTGTGCCCAGTTGATCTTCCTGACCGTCGGTATATCGTTTTCTTATCTCACCTTTTTGACCGTGACAGATGGCTCTGGCAACGGCATGGCGACTTTCTCCCCGATTAAGCTGGGTCAGAATGCGCCGGCGGTAATCTTCATCATCAATATAATTAAGCAGATACAGCGTTTTGTTGATGCGCCCCACTTCAATGATTGCCTGAGTCAGTCCGGAAGGACGTTCACTTTTCAGCAATGAACGGACCAGCACTGAAACCTGTACTTTGCCCAGCTTCAGGGAGCCAGCGGTCCGGATCATTTCGTCCCACTGAAGGACTATTTTTCGGGGATCTGATTGCCCTCTGGCAATATCATTCAGCACGCCATAGTCGGCATCATGGTCCATTCGCCAGAAAACCGAAGCACCGGCATCAGCCAGGCGTGGAGAAAACTGGTATCCCAGCAGCCAGAAAAGGCCAAAGACAAGTTCGCTGGCACCTGCTGTATCGGTCATAATTTCGGTTGGATTCAGCCCGGTCTCCTGTTCCAGAAGACCTTCCAGCACAAAGATAGAGTCCCTCAGCGTCCCCGGTATAACGATGCCATGAAAGCCGGAATACTGATCGGACACAAAGTTGTACCAGGTGATCCCTCTGTTATTACCAAAGTATTTGCGGTTCGGTCCGGCATTGATTGTTCTGACTGGCGTAACAAAGCGCATTCCATCTGCAGATGCCACTTCTCCTCCACCCCATATCTGTGCCAGTGGCAGCGTTGCCTGAAAATCAACCAGTCTGGCATTAGCGCTGGTGATAGTTTCAGCCCGCAGATAGTTCGCTTTTGTCCAGTTCAGCCGGTGTCGGGTCAGTGCAGGAACATTTGATCTGATCAGTGGTTCCAGACCGATATTGCAGGCTTCAGCCATCAGCACGGCGCTGATGCTGACGGGCAGATCATCAACTCTGGCACTGGCTTCACTAGCATGGAAAAACTCATCAGCAAATCCGGTATGGGCGTTAATTTCGAGCAGCAACTCCGTTAAATCCACCGGAGGGAGTAGATCACTGATCATTTTGCTCAGTCGTTTCAGACTGTCCGGCTCATCAAGACTGGCGAGGGGAGAAATTGTCAACCGGGGCTTCGGGCCAGAAACATCGAGTTCGACAGCCTCATTTTCGCAAAGACGTGCAGCAACCTGTCTGTAACGACTATCAAGCTGATGACCCAGAGATTTTATTGCTTCCTGCGGGTCTGTCGGGTGTCCCAGAGAACGATAAACCTTAATCCGGTTTGCCTGCCAGTCAGCACCCTGTAGTAATCTTGCACGAGGATCTCCCCACCGGTTACTGCCGGTAACGTAGACATCCCTCCGCCTCAGACTATCCTGCAGTTTACTGAGAAAGCAGAGCGTGTATCCCCTGCGGGTGATATGTTTTTCCTTGTTAATCACCAGCCGTTTCCATGACCGACTGATAATTTCCGTTGGTGCGTCGTCAAAAAACTGCCGCCGTGAGCTGAACTCCCGGCTGAGGTAGTCACAGGCATTCAGAGTGGTAACCCCGGCAGGTGCGGATGAAAATTTAACGGTATTCAGCAGATGGGGCAGGAAACGACGAACGCGCCCGTACTGCTCCACCATTTCTTCATGAAAATTATCGTCTGAGGGCCGGGCAATTTCACGGACAAGCGTGATGATTTCAGCCAGCTTTTGCCTTGGGATGTAGCTGAACACCTCAGCACGAATCGATTCGTCCGGTGTTTCTTCTTTCAGCAGGTACGAACATGCGCTGGCGAGCGCCAATGCAGATTTATCCAGATCCTTCAGCGAGCGGAGCCGTTTTTTCTGCCCAATCTTTCTGGCGTCACGGATGATAACGGCCAGCATGGCGTCCAGAACGTCCAATGCATCATCCAGCGCCAGCGTTTCCCATGCAAGGACAAAGGCAACCAGAACCGCCATCCTTTTCTGCGGTGACATCCTGGCAATATTGAACACCGAAGTCATACCAGCATAACGTGCGAGATTTTTCAGGCGCACAGCCGGGAGTGTACTCAGGTTTTCAGCATGCAGGCCAAAATCGTTCAGAGTTTTCCAGCGTTCAATTGCTTCATTAAACGCCGGACCACTGATGGTCACAGGGCCCTTTTTCAGTGATTCCAGTAAAGACAGGCGGCTGCAATCAGTTGGCCCCAGCAGCATCTCCAGCTGTGAACGCTGTTCGGCTGACGGTATCAGTGCCAGTTTGTTCCACAGGCGCAACGTCGCCTTTTCCCTTACCTCTGAAATCAACCGGGTCAGCGTAGTGGCTCCGGGGAGAATAATACGATGTTGCATAAGCCACCCTGTCGCCAGATCGAAAAGCAGGCCAGGACGTTCGTTGCTTATCCAGCTCCGGGTATATAAAAGACGGGTAAGGCGAAATGTCCAGGGCCAGGCAAATTCACGATACTGATAGTGCTGACGTATCAGCGCTGCATGCTCACGGCGGGTATTTTCCCTCTGACCGTATTCTGCAAGAACGGTGATATCACGAATCCCGAGCTGTCTGGCGGTAAAATGCCGGACGCCGGAAGGAATATGATTCATATCGGTGAGGAAGGTGCCCAGAAAACGGACACATCCAATTTGCAGGGCAATGCCCAGACGGTTGTGATCACCTCTGCTTTTTCCGATAAATTCCTTGTCTGCTTCATCAAGGTGAAAATATCGTGCCAGCTGAAGCTCATCCGGTTCACCGGTGAATCTGCCATAGCTTTCAGTCTGCTCAGTGGTCAGAAAGTCAACGGGCATATCGGCCTCCCTGCCTGACGGGCATTTAGTAACATTTTTCCAACCGTACGAAATGTTATAAATTATCGGACATCGTAAAACTGTTACATTAATATGTCTATTAAATCGTAAATTTGTAATAATAGACATGAGTTGTCCGATATTCGATTTAAGGTACATTTTTATGCGACTTTTTGGTTACGCTCGGGTCTCAACCAGTCAGCAGTCTCTTGATCTTCAGGTCAGAGCACTCAAAGACGCAGGTGTGAAAGCAAACCGTATATTTACCGATAAGGCATCCGGCAGTTCAACAGACCGGGAAGGGCTGGATTTGCTGAGGATGAAGGTGGAGGAAGGTGATGTCATTCTGGTTAAGAAGCTCGACCGTCTTGGCCGCGACACTGCCGATATGATCCAACTGATAAAGGAATTTGACGCTCAGGGCGTGGCAGTCCGGTTCATTGATGACGGGATCAGTACCGACGGTGATATGGGGCAAATGGTGGTCACCATCCTGTCGGCTGTGGCACAGGCTGAACGCCGGAGGATCCTAGAACGCACGAATGAGGGCCGACAGGAAGCAAAGCTGAAAGGAATCAAATTTGGCCGCAGGCGTACCGTGGACAGGAACGTCGTGCTGACGCTTCATCAGAAGGGCACTGGTGCAACGGAAATTGCTCATCAGCTCAGTATTGCCCGCTCCACGGTTTATAAAATTCTTGAAGACGAAAGGGCCTCGTGATACGCCTATTTTTATAGGTTAATGTCATGATAATAATGGTTTCTTAGACGTCAGGTGGCACTTTTCGGGGAAATGTGCGCGGAACCCCTATTTGTTTATTTTTCTAAATACATTCAAATATGTATCCGCTCATGAGACAATAACCCTGGTAAATGCTTCAATAATATTGAAAAAGGAAGAGTATGAGTATTCAACATTTTCGTGTCGCCCTTATTCCCTTTTTTGCGGCATTTTGCCTTCCTGTTTTTGCTCACCCAGAAACGCTGGTGAAAGTAAAAGATGCTGAAGATCAGTTGGGTGCACGAGTGGGTTACATCGAACTGGATCTCAACAGCGGTAAGATCCTTGAGAGTTTTCGCCCCGAAGAACGTTTTCCAATGATGAGCACTTTTAAAGTTCTGCTATGTGGTGCGGTATTATCCCGTGTTGACGCCGGGCAAGAGCAACTCGGTCGCCGCATACACTATTCTCAGAATGACTTGGTTGAGTACTCACCAGTCACAGAAAAGCATCTTACGGATGGCATGACAGTAAGAGAATTATGCAGTGCTGCCATAACCATGAGTGATAACACTGCTGCCAACTTACTTCTGACAACGATCGGAGGACCGAAGGAGCTAACCGCTTTTTTGCACAACATGGGGGATCATGTAACTCGCCTTGATCGTTGGGAACCGGAGCTGAATGAAGCCATACCAAACGACGAGCGTGACACCACGATGCCTGCAGCAATGGCAACAACGTTGCGCAAACTATTAACTGGCGAACTACTTACTCTAGCTTCCCGGCAACAATTAATAGACTGGATGGAGGCGGATAAAGTTGCAGGACCACTTCTGCGCTCGGCCCTTCCGGCTGGCTGGTTTATTGCTGATAAATCTGGAGCCGGTGAGCGTGGGTCTCGCGGTATCATTGCAGCACTGGGGCCAGATGGTAAGCCCTCCCGTATCGTAGTTATCTACACGACGGGGAGTCAGGCAACTATGGATGAACGAAATAGACAGATCGCTGAGATAGGTGCCTCACTGATTAAGCATTGGTAACTGTCAGACCAAGTTTACTCATATATACTTTAGATTGATTTAAAACTTCATTTTTAATTTAAAAGGATCTAGGTGAAGATCCTTTTTGATAATCTCATGACCAAAATCCCTTAACGTGAGTTTTCGTTCCACTGAGCGTCAGACCCCGGTTGCGCTCCGGCAGCGGTCCTGATCAATCGTCACCCTTTCTCGGTCCTTCAACGTTCCTGACAACGAGCCTCCTTTTCGCCAATCCATCGACAATCACCGCGAGTCCCTGCTCGAACGCTGCGTCCGGACCGGCTTCGTCGAAGGCGTCTATCGCGGCCCGCAACAGCGGCGAGAGCGGAGCCTGTTCAACGGTGCCGCCGCGCTCGCCGGCATCGCTGTCGCCGGCCTGCTCCTCAAGCACGGCCCCAACAGTGAAGTAGCTGATTGTCATCAGCGCATTGACGGCGTCCCCGGCCGAAAAACCCGCCTCGCAGAGGAAGCGAAGCTGCGCGTCGGCCGTTTCCATCTGCGGTGCGCCCGGTCGCGTGCCGGCATGGATGCGCGCGCCATCGCGGTAGGCGAGCAGCGCCTGCCTGAAGCTGCGGGCATTCCCGATCAGAAATGAGCGCCAGTCGTCGTCGGCTCTCGGCACCGAATGCGTATGATTCTCCGCCAGCATGGCTTCGGCCAGTGCGTCGAGCAGCGCCCGCTTGTTCCTGAAGTGCCAGTAAAGCGCCGGCTGCTGAACCCCCAACCGTTCCGCCAGTTTGCGTGTCGTCAGACCGTCTACGCCGACCTCGTTCAACAGGTCCAGGGCGGCACGGATCACTGTATTCGGCTGCAACTTTGTCATGCTTGACACTTTATCACTGATAAACATAATATGTCCACCAACTTATCAGTGATAAAGAATCCGCGCGTTCAATCGGACCAGCGGAGGCTGGTCCGGAGGCCAGACGTGAAACCCAACAGACCCCTGATCGTAATTCTGAGCACTGTCGCGCTCGACGCTGTCGGCATCGGCCTGATTATGCCGGTGCTGCCGGGCCTCCTGCGCGATCTGGTTCACTCGAACGACGTCACCGCCCACTATGGCATTCTGCTGGCGCTGTATGCGTTGATGCAATTTGCCTGCGCACCTGTGCTGGGCGCGCTGTCGGATCGTTTCGGGCGGCGGCCGGTCTTGCTCGTCTCGCTGGCCGGCGCTGCTGTCGACTACGCCATCATGGCGACGGCGCCTTTCCTTTGGGTTCTCTATATCGGGCGGATCGTGGCCGGCATCACCGGGGCGACTGGGGCGGTAGCCGGCGCTTATATTGCCGATATCACTGATGGCGATGAGCGCGCGCGGCACTTCGGCTTCATGAGCGCCTGTTTCGGGTTCGGGATGGTCGCGGGACCTGTGCTCGGTGGGCTGATGGGCGGTTTCTCCCCCCACGCTCCGTTCTTCGCCGCGGCAGCCTTGAACGGCCTCAATTTCCTGACGGGCTGTTTCCTTTTGCCGGAGTCGCACAAAGGCGAACGCCGGCCGTTACGCCGGGAGGCTCTCAACCCGCTCGCTTCGTTCCGGTGGGCCCGGGGCATGACCGTCGTCGCCGCCCTGATGGCGGTCTTCTTCATCATGCAACTTGTCGGACAGGTGCCGGCCGCGCTTTGGGTCATTTTCGGCGAGGATCGCTTTCACTGGGACGCGACCACGATCGGCATTTCGCTTGCCGCATTTGGCATTCTGCATTCACTCGCCCAGGCAATGATCACCGGCCCTGTAGCCGCCCGGCTCGGCGAAAGGCGGGCACTCATGCTCGGAATGATTGCCGACGGCACAGGCTACATCCTGCTTGCCTTCGCGACACGGGGATGGATGGCGTTCCCGATCATGGTCCTGCTTGCTTCGGGTGGCATCGGAATGCCGGCGCTGCAAGCAATGTTGTCCAGGCAGGTGGATGAGGAACGTCAGGGGCAGCTGCAAGGCTCACTGGCGGCGCTCACCAGCCTGACCTCGATCGTCGGACCCCTCCTCTTCACGGCGATCTATGCGGCTTCTATAACAACGTGGAACGGGTGGGCATGGATTGCAGGCGCTGCCCTCTACTTGCTCTGCCTGCCGGCGCTGCGTCGCGGGCTTTGGAGCGGCGCAGGGCAACGAGCCGATCGCTGATCGTGGAAACGATAGGCCTATGCCATGCGGGTCAAGGCGACTTCCGGCAAGCTATACGCGCCCTAGGAGTGCGGTTGGAACGTTGGCCCAGCCAGATACTCCCGATCACGAGCAGGACGCCGATGATTTGAAGCGCACTCAGCGTCTGATCCAAGAACAACCATCCTAGCAACACGGCGGTCCCCGGGCTGAGAAAGCCCAGTAAGGAAACAACTGTAGGTTCGAGTCGCGAGATCCCCCGGAACCAAAGGAAGTAGGTTAAACCCGCTCCGATCAGGCCGAGCCACGCCAGGCCGAGAACATTGGTTCCTGTAGGCATCGGGATTGGCGGATCAAACACTAAAGCTACTGGAACGAGCAGAAGTCCTCCGGCCGCCAGTTGCCAGGCGGTAAAGGTGAGCAGAGGCACGGGAGGTTGCCACTTGCGGGTCAGCACGGTTCCGAACGCCATGGAAACCGCCCCCGCCAGGCCCGCTGCGACGCCGACAGGATCTAGCGCTGCGTTTGGTGTCAACACCAACAGCGCCACGCCCGCAGTTCCGCAAATAGCCCCCAGGACCGCCATCAATCGTATCGGGCTACCTAGCAGAGCGGCAGAGATGAACACGACCATCAGCGGCTGCACAGCGCCTACCGTCGCCGCGACCCCGCCCGGCAGGCGGTAGACCGAAATAAACAACAAGCTCCAGAATAGCGAAATATTAAGTGCGCCGAGGATGAAGATGCGCATCCACCAGATTCCCGTTGGAATCTGTCGGACGATCATCACGAGCAATAAACCCGCCGGCAACGCCCGCAGCATCGCGACCGTCATCGGTGAGAAGTTCGGCAGGTATTGGGTGGTGACAATGTAGGTGCTGCCCCAAATGGCAGGTGCTATCGCTGTGAACAATAAATCGGGCGTGCGTAATGACATGCGATTACAAGACCTCCGCTACGGCGATGGGTTTTTGAGAGTTGCAGGCGCCGCGATGACCGCACCCTGACTTGGACTGGCCCTGCCTCGCACCAATCCACCTGCGGCTATGGCCGCGATCATGCGAGGCCCGAAAATTACACGACCTGTACACGTCCGCCGAACCCGGAACGCAACAGAGCTTCGTGGGCATCCCGATCCGGGTCGTAGCAGCAGTCCTGGACCAAACGCACGTCGTAGTCCGCATCACTAGCCCAGGCGACGCTTGAAAGAACAACGCCGGTGGTGCTTATCCCGGCCATGACAAGCGTGCTTACGCCGCGCGTCCGAAGGTCGGCGTCGAGCGCCGTGCCATAAAAGACGCTGGCTCGCGGACATGCATAGAAAAGGTCGCCCCGTTCGATCGCAAGCCCTTCGACGGGCAGACCGGTGCGAAATCGTCCGCTCGGGAGATACGGTGAGATTTGGCGATTCGTCGCCGGCGGCGCATGTTCATACTCTTCGCCGAGCGAAAAGTTGGGGAACAGCACGGGCCGGCCGCGCAAGGCGTGCTGGCAGCCGTGCAGACCCTGCGTGAGATGAACGCCGACAACCTGCGCAAGGTGCCGGCCGATGCACCCACGGCCTTCATCAAGCCGCGCTGGAAGCCGCTGGTGATCACCCCGGAAGGCCTCGACCGGAAATTCTACGAAATCTGCGCCCTGTCCGAGCTGAAGAACGCCCTGCGCTCCGGCGACATCTGGGTCAAGGGCTCGCGGCAGTTCCGCGACTTCGACGACTACCTGCTGCCGGCCGAGAAGTTCGCCGCACTCAAGCGCGAGCAGGCCCTGCCCCTGGCGATCAACCCGAACAGCGACCAGTACCTGGAAGAGCGTTTGCAGCTGCTGGACGAGCAGTTGGCCACCGTCACCCGCCTGGCCAAGGACAACGAGCTGCCCGATGCCATCCTCACCGAGTCAGGGCTGAAAATCACCCCGCTGGATGCGGCGGTGCCGGATCGGGCGCAGGCGCTGATCGACCAAACCAGCCAGTTACTGCCGCGCATCAAGATCACCGAACTGCTGATGGACGTGGACGACTGGACGGGCTTCAGCCGCCACTTCACCCACTTGAAGGACGGGGCCGAGGCCAAAGACAGGACGTTGCTGCTGTCCGCAATCCTCGGTGATGCGATCAACCTCGGGCTGACCAAGATGGCCGAGTCGAGCCCCGGCCTGACCTACGCCAAGCTGTCCTGGCTGCAAGCCTGGCACATCCGCGACGAAACCTATTCGGCGGCCTTGGCCGAGCTGGTCAACCACCAGTATCGCCACGCCTTTGCCGCCCACTGGGGCGACGGCACGACCTCATCCTCCGATGGCCAGCGCTTCCGCGCGGGTGGCCGGGGCGAGAGCACCGGGCACGTCAACCCGAAGTACGGTAGCGAGCCGGGACGGCTGTTCTATACCCATATCTCCGACCAGTACGCGCCGTTCAGCACCCGCGTGGTGAATGTCGGCGTCCGCGATTCCACCTATGTGCTCGACGGCCTGCTGTACCACGAGTCCGACCTGCGGATCGAGGAGCACTACACCGACACGGCCGGCTTCACCGATCACGTCTTTGCCCTGATGCACCTGCTAGGCTTCCGCTTCGCGCCGCGCATCCGCGACCTCGGCGAAACCAAGCTGTACGTGCCGCAGGGCGTGCAAGCCTACCCGACGTTGCGCCCGCTGATCGGCGGCACCCTGAACATCAAGCACGTGCGTGCCCACTGGGACGACATCCTGCGCCTGGCCAGCTCGATCAAGCAGGGCACCGTCACCGCCTCGCTGATGCTGCGCAAGCTCGGCAGCTACCCGCGCCAGAACGGACTGGCCGTGGCCCTGCGCGAGCTGGGCCGGATCGAGCGCACGCTGTTCATCCTGGACTGGCTGCAAAGTGTTGAACTGCGCCGCCGCGTGCATGCCGGCCTGAACAAAGGTGAGGCGCGCAACTCGCTGGCCAGGGCGGTGTTCTTCAACCGCCTTGGGGAAATCAGGGATCGGAGCTTCGAGCAGCAGCGCTACCGGGCCAGCGGCCTCAACCTGGTGACGGCGGCTATCGTGCTGTGGAACACGGTGTACCTGGAACGCGCCACCCAGGGGTTGGTCGAGGCCGGCAAGCCGGTGGACGGCGAGCTGCTGCAATTCCTGTCGCCGCTGGGCTGGGAGCACATCAACCTAACCGGCGATTACGTCTGGCGGCAGAGCCGCAGACTGGAAGACGGGAAGTTTCGGCCCTTACGGATGCCCGGAAAACCTTAGCGTACGATTTTTTCCGAATTCTGCGGGCTCCCCTATAAGCAGTGGTCAGCAGAACAGACATAACATAAGCTGGAGCAGGTAGATAAGCTGTAGTGAGTAAACCATGTTTTATGAAGGGAGCAATGCCTCAGCATCAGGTTACGGGGTGACTCACGTAAGGGACAGGCAGATGGCAGCTCAGCCACAGGCAGCACTGCAGGAAACTGAATATAAACTGCAGTAAGCAGACCACTCACTGCACCTGATAATATAAGCTGTAGTCAGTAAAGGAGCACTCTTCACTGACTACAGTTTATGTTCAGCGGGATTTGAAGAGTTTTTCCAGGTCATCCAGTGTGATGCCCAGTTTTTCAAGCAGGGCAAGTTTCTCCGCCATCTCCGGACTGACTTTTTCCGCAGGTGAAGGTGGCAACGGATTTTCCTTACTCTCGTCATTCGGCGCTTTTAACCGGGGACGCCGGTAGTGAATACAGAAGAATTTTGTCCGCCCCCGCTGGATCTCCGTGTAATCAAGATATCCAATCTCGCGCAACTGCTCCATTGCCCGTCTGACCGTCTGGTTCTGGGAAAATACAGGAGACTTCAGATTGAGGCGTGCACGCAGCCGCGCCAGCGATATCGGTGCCGGATCCCGGGGCAGGCTCTCTATAAAGGTGTAGAGTGCCTGGGCGGACTCCCGTCGCTTCAGGGCATTAATCGCCTTAAGCTGGAGAAGGACTTTTCTGTCAAACTGGTACAGTTCAAACAGGCGGGGATCAGCCTGTAACTGAACAATATCCCGCTCAGTATCGTAGTAGGCTGACTGTACCAGATGGGTGATGTATTCCCGGGTGTGCTTCTCATCGGTACGGGAAAACGAGATCACGGTACCGGCAATGCGCTTCAGGGAAGGGCTGATGCGCTCACGCAGCCTGCGGGATGACTGGCTTGAAGGTATACCACACAGTTTTGCAAACTCAACAAAAGGCAGTTCAACTTTGTCACCAATCACGTTATGGCGGGCAAAGGAATGAATGATCCCCACCCAGGTCTTGAAATCGTTATCCATATCCAGGCGGGGGCCGGTGATCTCAACCTTATCGAATCCCTCAGCACGGGCCAGGGAAAGACGTGTCAGCTCTTCCGTGGCATCAGTACGTGACAGTGTATTTTTTTTACTGTTCTTCAGTGATTTAAGGGTCGGTACAAAAACGCCCAGACGCATCAGCGCCACAGGTTGTACGGTGTTGTTATTGTTTGGTGTCAGTGTCACCAGCTCACCGGACGACTTATCCACCTCGCCGAACAGTTTTTTGATGTCTGAATTTTCGTTTTCCAGAAAGCCTCCTGCCTGTGGACAGTAAAAGAATAAACAGCAAATCGTGTGTCAGAGCCCCGCTAACTGACTGAAGAAAAACCTGCAGCCTGTATTTAACAACTGAGTCTGGCATACTGACCATAGTTTATGTCATTAACTTACGGCAGTATATGTATTACTGAATACAGCTTATCATTAACTTGTTACAGTTTATCAGTAACATGCCACAGCTTATGTGATCGTGCTCCCGGACCATTAATGACAAGGTTTGCAGAGATATGGGGATCTTTAATGGATCCTTTGTTGATCATTCATGGATCTGTTTACTGGATCGGGCCTCTGGATATGTGGATAAATCATTCCAGAAAAACAGCATACACTACCGATTATGAAGGCTTCAGGGCGTACCTGCTCACTGTAACTACAGATCCATTGCGCTTCCTCGCCGGTTCGCGGGCTTCGCCCGGTCACCGGTCTGCGGCGAGCACTGTTTTTCTGATGTCTGTCTTTACAGGTAATTTTTGACGGAATCTGCCGTACTTCCTGAGCGTACGGTCATATCCGAAGTACACTTCATATGTGTGTTTCAATGCCAGGGATTGTGTATACAAACTACAGGCAAAGTCTGGTTATCACCGGTGGTAGGCTGCTCCGATGGAAAAATTGTGAACGGATTGACACCATGCCGGATAACTCTGTCGATATAAGACGGTCAAAGATCGTGGCGTTGACAAGTACAGCGTCTGCACGCCGCAGAGCTTGGCATGCACCGCCTTGATGAGGTGGTTGATACGCTGCTTGTCCTGCAGAAGAAGCACCGGATACGGTTTGATGTCTGGCTGGTCGTTAAACGGGATCACGCCATTATTTCGTTCTTCGATCAGGGGATGAATCCTGCAGTGCCCAGGGTTACCTACTGGACCCCCTTTCGTTACCCGCTGCTACTGAATCTGGCAAGCCTGTTCGATAATGAACTGGCTGAAAAAGCGTGGCGTGCCCGCCTCGAAGCCCATGATGGAAGGTCCTCATCTCTGTTCAGTGAGGTCTGCAGTGAGCTGCTTGCGCGCGTTCATACCCTGGGGGACCGCCGTTACATTGAATTGATTACCGATGCGTTGTCCTGGGCGATGACCCACTTTGACGAACTGGGATATAACTGCAAAACCGGTAAACAAAAGCTTCAGATCATGCCCAATATGGTTGGATTTCAGTTCGTATTGCGCGGTATCTGTTCCCGCCTGGGAGCACCAAATCGCAAAGCCGACATCGTTGTGGACCAGCAGTCACAGTTCAACACCACCCAGCGGGAGCTGAGGGAGTTCTATTACCAGATACGTGAGATGCCGTGGGTACACGGTCCCGGTTTACCGGTCATGGATGTGACGAACATGCCGGCTGAACCGCTGGTTTTCCAGTCGGGTACAAAAAGTGCAGGGCTGGAGCTGGTTGATATATATCTCTGGATCTTCAAACGCTTTATGGAAGGGAAGGAGTTAACCAGACCCCCTTACCCGCCTGGTTTACACCAATCGCAATACCGGCATGACGGACAGTGTCTCCCTTCAGTCGGTGGCTAAACGATCTAAGGAGTTTCTCGACAAACTGCAGGAGCCAACGGCAGAAATGATGAAAAAGGCGAGGGAATACCGGGATCAGGAAGAGGCAAGGCGGCTGGAACATCGGGTGCAAATCCTGCCGCCATCCTGATCCGGCAGGTTGAGTACACACAAAAATGGAAGCGGCCGCGACGGGATGATGCGTCTGTCCGGCATCTTCCGGAGGGCCAGAGCTCGAAATTCTGGCCGTACTTCACTTCTTCGTTGAAGTTCTATCTGTTCGCTGTGAGTCTCATATTTTTATTAAAACTAAAGCAACTCATCAACATAAGTCATGATGGAACGAACCAGATTTATGGCAAAACGGGCATCGGCTTCATTCAGCAAAGTTTCAGTAGGATGGGCCATGCTGTAATTGTTACGCAGGTTATTGATCCCATGAAGTATTGCGGCAGATGATCTCAACATTTTAAACACATCTTCATTTCTTCCATCATCAGGCAGGTCTTTGAGATGTGCAGTTATCAGGGAAAGCAAGCCTGGAACATTATCATTTGTACTATTGGTCGCAATTCCATGGTTGGCACACATTTGTCTTAATGAAGCATGAAGAGCTGTATGAACACGATCATATGCCCGGTGTGGCCCATTATTTTTAAGCAACACTTCCGCATCTTCTAAGGCCTGGTAAATGTTTTCATTTACATTTTTCACTGGTGCTGCCGAAACATTTCTTTGCCCGTTCTGATTCACAATGTTCTTTATTTCATTGAATAACTCAGTATTGGCAATGCTGATAAAGCGTTGAACATTATCCAGCGCCCAGATCTTAGAAAGATTATCAGCGTCCCTGGCCAGAGTGCTTTCTATGGCAGCGATGGCCACCCCTTTCAGCTCAGGGTTGTCCCAGTGAACATGCCGGTAGAATTGATTTAGTCCTTCCGGAGACGAAAGTATTTTCCAATCTGGAACCAACGATGCTGTATTATGACGGAACGGATTCCGGGGTAACGCTGACCATCGGAA
>OQVO01000338.1_pt1 | contig 15091 bp, 15 predicted proteins | sample 1691511 | NCBI WGS metagenome assembly OQVO01 (sample SAMN03418254, study PRJEB22391) | human gut metagenome | biome: human-gut; feature: organic feature; material: feces | host: Homo sapiens | place: Tanzania | collected 2013-01 | reverse complement strand
GTGGTGCGTCAGGGGGGCATGAGTTGTAGCGCCCGTTGCCCACGGCATTGATGGTGACCACCTGTCCGTTGGGCTGTTGGTGGCTGATGGTGCGGCGTACGGGAGTGGTGGCTTGCATGGCAGCTGTGGCACAAGTGGCAAGCGCAAGTGACAGTATGGTGTGTCGGAGTTTCATTTGTAGTATTATATATTATGAAATATTATAACAGATAGAGTTATAAAAATAAATACGAATTTTAAAAAATTTTATCACATTTTGGGGAGTGATCCGATAATGGTTTACGCAACGGGAGATATGCACGGCGATTATGCGCTTTTCTCACAGAAGAAGTTTAAAAACCTCAAAGAGGGCGACACGCTTATTGTCTGCGGAGATTTCGGATTTATATGGCGTGGCGATTCAAAAGAGAAAAAAATTCTTGATAAGCTCGGAAGAAAGAAGTATAAAATTCTTTTTGTTGACGGTACTCATGAAAATTTTGACCTGCTTGCGAGATATCCGATCGTCAATTTTGCAGGCGGAAAGGCGCACAAAATAAGGGACAACATCTATCACCTGATGCGTGGTCAGATCTTTGAAATCGAGGGCGAAAAATACTTCGCCATGGGCGGTGGAGAAAGTCCCGACGCCGATATGAGACTTGAGCACGACACCTGGTCGAGAGCGGAAATTCCGACCCAGGAGGAAATGCGTGAGGGCGCAGAGAATCTCGAACGATATAAATACAAGGTGGATTACATAATTACCCATGAGCCGTCGCAGAAGATAAAGAATTTTCTCAGACTTAAGGATAATGAACCGCTGACCGTTTCGGGACTTAACGCTTATTTGCAGGAGCTCAGTTCAAATTGCGATTACAAGCGTTGGTTTTTCGGCAGTCTGCACGAGGACAAGTTCGTCTCGGCAACACAGATTGCACTGTTCCAGAATCTTGTTAACGTGCAAACGGGCGAAGTGGTTTAAGAAAGGAAGAAATATGGATATCAATGATATACTTTCAAAGGTCGATCACACACTGCTCTCTCAGGCGGCAACATGGAGTGAGATTAAAAGGATTTGTGACGACGGAATAAAATACGGCTGTGCCTCGGTATGTATTCCCGCAAGCTATGTTAAACAGGCGGCGGAATATGTTGACGGGAAGATTCCCGTGTGTACGGTTATCGGCTTCCCGAACGGCTATTCGACAACTTCGGCGAAGTGTTTTGAGGCTGAGGACGCAGTGAAGAACGGCGCAGAAGAGATTGATATGGTTATAAATATCGGTGCGCTCAAGGATAAAAAGTACGGCTTTATGCTTGATGAAATAAATGCCGTCAAGAAAGCCTGCCACGGAAAGTTGCTCAAGGTTATTATAGAAACCTGTCTGCTGACCGATGAAGAGAAGGTGAAGATGTGCGAGATCGTTTCCGAATCGGATGCGGATTTTATCAAGACATCGACAGGCTTTTCAACCGGCGGAGCAACACGTGAGGATGTGGCACTTTTCGCAAAGCACGTTTCAAACGGCACAAAAATCAAAGCCGCAGGCGGAATTGCATCAATTGCCGACGCCGAGGAGTTTATAAAGCTCGGTGCGGACAGGCTCGGAACAAGCAGAATCGTTAAGCTCGTGAAGAACGAAGAAGCGTTCGGATATTGAAAAACCAGTTTGCGGTTATAACAAACGAAAGGACAAAGGAATGGCGAATAAATTATATTACGGAAGAGGCAGGGATGAGGATAATAAAAAGCTGATTGCTTTTCTTGATGAGGTTTTCTTTACCGATGACCCGGAGGGAAGAGACTTCTATAACCTTCTCCCGAAATGCTATAAGGATCAGTACAGACCTGCCTATAACAACTTTGTCGTTCAGGATGAGAACGGAGAGTTTCGTTCGGCGATAGGCAGCTTTTACAATGATATGACTGTCGGCGGCGAGCCGATAAAGGCTTGCTGCATAGGTAACGTTGCCGTCGGCAAGAATTACAGATCAATGGGTTATATGATTGAGCTTATGGATATGTCGGTTGAGGACATGGGCAGAAACGGAGTTGACGTCGCATATCTCGGCGGTCAGCGTCAGCGCTACGGTTACTTCGGCTTTGAAACCTCGGGAACCGTATACCGTTTCGATTTCAGCAGGAGCGCATACAGGCACGCACTCAAGGCTGTTCCCTGCGGACTTGATGTTGAGGAGCTCAGATCCGACGACAGCGAGAGTATTGCGCAGATCAATAGGCTCTATTCGAGACTTCCGATCAGATCAAACCGTAAGCCCGAGAGCTATTATGATATCCTGCGCTCGTGGAGAGACCGTCCGTATATACTTAAAAAGGACGGCGAGTTTGTCGGATATTTTATCTTCGATTTCTTCAAGCACAATGTTTGTGAATTTGACGTTGTTGATCCGAAGTATTTTCCGAATCTTGTTGCCGCCGTATTGGAAAACTGCGAAGAATATCATATCGGCTTTGCTGTTGCTCCGTTTGAATCCGAAAAGATAAAATTCTTCACCGAAAATTCGGATGGATTTAATATTGAAGGCTGCGAGATGATACTCGTTTATAATTTCGAAAAGATTATACGTGCATACCTCAAGGCAAAGGCGGGCTATGCAAAGCTCTGCGACGGTGCGGCTACGGTGCTTATTCACGGCAAGTACGGTGACGAAAGTTTCCGCATTGAGGTTATGAATAATGATGTCAAGGTTGAAAAATTTGACGGAAAGGCGGAATACGAGCTGAGTCATCACGAGGCTACAAGAGCGTTTTTCTCCAACCTGCCTGCGGACAGGGAAAAGTTCCCTGCAAGCGTACAGCAGTGGCTTCCGCTCCACGTTTATCTTTCGTCATCAGACACAATGTAAAAGGAGAGATAGTATGTCAGTTAACAGTTCATTTTTCGGAAATATGCCCGACGGTAAAGAGGTCAGGCTTTTCACAATAAAAAATTCAAACGGAATAATTCTTCAGGTAATCACTCTCGGCGCAACGCTTCAGGCCCTTTACACACCTGACAAATACGGCAGACTGAGCGATATAACGGTTGGCTTTGACAGCCTTTACGGTCACCTGAATTTTACCGATTATCAGGGCAAGGTCGTCGGCAGATATGCCAACAGAATCGCCAACGGCTCATTTATGATGAACGGCAAAAAGATTCAGCTCATTCAAAACGAAAAGGGAAAGACCTGCCTGCACAGTGCAGGTGAGTTTTCAAATGCAGTCTGGGACGCGGAGATCGTCGGTGACAATGCCGTCGAGCTTTCCTATACAAGCCCCGACGGAACGAGCGGCTATGAGGGAAAAATGGACGCAAAGGTCAGATACACCCTTACGGACAACAACAGGGTTGAAATCGAGTACAGTGCAGTGAGCGACAGGGACACGGTTATCAACTTTACCAATCATACGTATTTTAATCTCAGCGGCTGTGCAATGAGCAATGTACTCGGTCACGTTCTTAAGCTCAACGCAAAGAAATTTACCCCGACGGATGAGGACAGTATACCTACGGGTCAGCTCCGTTCGGTTTTCGGTACGCCGTTTGATTTCACAAATCCGACTTCGATCGGCAAGCGAATCCACGACAGGGACGCCCAGCTTGTGATGTGCAAGGGCTATGATCATAACTTCTGCCTTGATCACGTCGAGGGCGAGGCGGACGCAACTGTTTATGAGCCTGTCAGCGGCAGACAGCTCAAGGTTTATACCGATCTTCCCGGCGTTCAGCTCTATACGGGCAATTTCCTTGACGGTACAGTAATCGGTAAGGGCGGACTTCCGCTTGTTCGACACGCAGGATTCTGCCTTGAAACTCAGTATTATCCGGACACGCCGAACCATCCCGAGTTCCCGCAGTGCACATTCAAGGCGGGCGAGGAGTATAAGTCGAAAACAATCTTTGAAATAAATGTATTTTAAAGAATATTTTTGATTAGTTCACAAAATGGACAAATTAAAAAGTATAATTAAGATTAAAGACAACAATTAAAGGGTCTTATTGAAACGGAGGAATTTATATGGCAACGGAAAAAATTCTTGTAGTCGATGACGACACCAATATATGTGAGCTTCTCAGACTTTATCTTGAAAAAGAGGGTTACAGTGTTACGATTGCTAACTCGGGAATGCAGGCGGTTAAGCTCTTCGCCGAGCATCAGCCCGATCTTATGCTTCTTGACATAATGCTGCCCGAGCTTGACGGCTGGCAGGTTTGCCGAGAGGTAAGAAAATATTCCAACAAGCCGATAATTATGCTCACGGCAAAGGGTGAGACCTTTGATAAGGTGCTCGGACTTGAACTCGGAGCGGACGACTATATAACAAAGCCGTTTGAGGCTAAGGAGGTTCTTGCAAGAATCAAGGCGGTTCTGCGTAGAACATCAAACGCATCCGCACCTGAAGCCGAAAGCAACATAAAGCAGGTTTCATATGACAATCTGTCGATCAACCTCACAAACTATGAGCTCAGAGTCAAGGGGGAAAAGGTCGACGCTCCGCCGAAAGAGCTTGAGCTTCTCTATCACCTCGCAAGCAATCCGAACAGAGTTTTCACAAGAGATCAGCTCCTTGACGAGGTATGGGGCTTTGACTACTACGGCGACAGCAGAACCGTTGACGTTCACGTCAAGCGTATCCGTGAGAAATTAGAGGGCGTTTCGGATAAATGGGAGATCAAGACCGTCTGGAGCGTCGGATATAAATTTGAAACCAAGGACTGATGATCCATGGGCAGAAGAAAAAATTGCGAACCCAAAAATAAAAAACTTTTTTATAAATATCTTTCCATCATAACCTTGGTCAGCCTGTTCAGCGTGCTGATTGTATGCTCGACATATCTTGGAATTGCTTCAAAATACCGCAATGAAGAGCAGCTTGCGACGCTTGAGCGAAATACTACGATTATCTCAAAAAACTCCGAGAAAATTCTCAGCCAGTTTTCCGGGAAATATGACAGCGGAGAGGAAGTTGACATCTCTCCGCTTTCAATGATCTGCAACACGATTAATAATATGTCTGCGGCGATTGATGCCGACATATTTATTATTAATATGAACGGTGAGGTCGTCGTATGCAAGGAAATGATGAGCGACAGATTTCGCTTCGATTCAAACGCAACCTGCGTTGTGCACGGCGGCTATAAGATTGATCAGTCGATCATCAGTCAGGCGACCGATAAGGACTACACAGAGGTAGGCAGGCTTGGAACCACATTCGTCAGGACGCAGCTCACAGCTGCATCTCCGATTAAGCTCAACAACAAAACCGTTGCAATTGTTATCGCAACGGAGAAGATAACATCAAGCTGGTACAGCTACGCAAAGCGTATGCTGCAAATCTTCCTTGTTGCGGTGCTGTTTTCGCTGGTTCTTTCGTTTATAGCGGTTTATTACCTCAGTTACAGACTGACACGTCCGCTCAGGGATATGGCAACGGCGACGGAGCATTACGCTCAGGGTGATTTCAGCTATAAGGTTAAGGTGAGGGGACACGATGAGGTCGCACAGCTCTCGGAGGCTTTCAACACGATGGCGATGTCGCTTTCGGCGCTCGAAAGCTCACGCAGGAGCTTTGTTGCTAATGTTTCCCACGAGCTGAAAACACCGATGACCTCAATCGGCGGATTCATAGACGGTATGCTTGACGGTACGATCAGTCAGGACAGATATGATTATTATCTCAGAATCGTTTCCGATGAGGTAAAGCGTCTTTCGAGACTTGTAACCGGTATGCTGAATATGTCGAAGCTTGAAGCGGGCGAAATGCAGATAAATATGAAGCAGTTCGATATCAGTGCGGACATCTTCAAAACCCTGCTTTCGTTTGAGAGAAAGATTAACGATAAGAGCATCGAGATTGTCGGACTTGACAAGATGGAGAGTATGACCGTAAGCGCCGATGAGGATATGATGATGCAGGTAATCTATAATCTTATTGACAATGCCGTCAAGTTCACTCCGCAGAACGGCTACATCGAGTTCAAAACCTACCGTGATAAGGAAAAGCTTTTTGTCAGCATCAAAAACAGCGGCGCAGGTATCGAGCGTGAGGAAGCGGACAAAATATTTGAGAGATTTTATAAGATCGACAAGTCAAGAAGCTATGACATCAAGGGTGCCGGTCTCGGACTTTATCTTGTGAAGAGCATTATCGAGCTACACGGCGGTCAGATCGTCTGCGACAGCAAGGTAAACGAGTATACGGAATTTGTATTCTGGCTTCCAAACGTTTAATTTTTGTTTACAATTTATAAAAACCGTCTTAAAAAGCGGGGCTTATACTGTAAGCAACATACGAAAACACCGATCGGTTAAGCAAAAAAATCAGTGATCGGATGTTTAATCCGTAACAGGAGGAATATTTTATGAGTGACGAAAACAGATATTATGGGACACAGGAAAATCCTGAATCTGCCGAAAACAGCTCGGCGGAAAACACGCAGAGCGAACCCGAAAAGGTATACGGCGAGCCGGTAGACAACGGCAATAGGTCGGAATACAGTAATTATAACGATTTCAGCAGATACAACGACAGCGTTGACGGTTCACAGAAAGAGTCACCGTACAGCCCTTACAATTCACAACCCTATGAGGAAAGCAAAACGAACAATACTCAGCAGGCGAACGATTATTACAGTCAGCAGTACGCAAAGACAATGAACGAGGTTCCCGCAAAGAAAAAAAGCAAGGGCTTCAAGGGCTTTGTGATTGCACTTGTTGCGGTCGTTGTATGCGTTGCAATTGTTCTCGGCGTTTATCCGCTGGTTAAAAAGAGCAGCAGCAAGACAACCGAAACCGGAGATTCAACACAGCTTACGCTCAGCGAAACACCGACGGCTAAGAACACCTCTAATGTACCATCAAGTGAGGCCATTGCCGCAAAGGCGGAGAAATTCAACGTCGGCATCAAGCTCTACGGTCAGTCGCAGTCGATCTTCTCGTCGTCATCGAAAAATTCTCTTGTCGGCGAGGGTTCGGGTATCATAATGGGCGAGGACAGCTCAAAAAAATATACCTATATTGTTACCTGCGCACACGTTATCAGCGAGGTTAAAACCTCGGGCTACACAATGACCGTTACCGATTACGAGGGCAACAATTACGACGGTATTCTCGTCGGCTACGACTCAAAGACTGATGTCGGAGTTATCAAAATTCAGAAAACCGGTCTTACCGCCGCAGAGTTCGGCAATTCAACAACTCTGAAAAAAGGCCAGACAGTTTACGCTATCGGTAATCCCGGCGGCTCCGAATTCTTCGGTTCGTTTACAAAAGGTATGGTTTCAGCAATTGACAGACCGATCAGCAGTGAGAGCGGATATGAAATGAAATGTATTCAGCACACAACTCCGATCAATTCGGGTAACTCGGGCGGAGCGCTGATGAACGAATTCGGTCAGGTTATCGGCATCAACTCTTCAAAGATTGTCAGCACCGGCTACGAGGGAATGGCATTCGCAATTCCGATCTCGGACGCCAAGGAAATAATCGACGATATTATAGCAAACGGTTATGTCACAGACAGACCGAAGCTCGGCATCTCATATGCGGCGGCTGAAAAATATCAGCAGTACGCAATGGTAGTTAAGCTCAAGGATCTTCCGAGCGGCTCTCTTGTAATCGCATCAATCAACAGCGACAGCTCCCTTGCAAACAGCAAGGTAAAGGTCGGTGACCTTATCATCGGCGTCAACGGTGAAAAGCTCGATACTGCAGATGTTCTCCTTGACAAGATCGAGAACGGCAAGGTCGGCGATAAGCTGAAGCTCGAGATTTGCAGGATCAATTCGGATTACTCGGTCGACACGTTTACGGTTGAAGCAACCCTCGTTGAGGACACGGGCACATCGAGCGAAACCGAAACAACAACTCAGAATCAGCAGCAGAATGACTACGATTGGGGTCAGTTCTTCGGCAGCGGATATTAATAAAATCGAACAGCAAATTACGGAGGAGTTCGGGTTTTACCGGGCTCCTTGCCTTTGGTTAAAATGACAACAGATTTCCAAAATATAGTGTTTGAAAGCCTCTTTGACACGGTTATTATCAATATTTGGTGATTTTTCACAAGGGGTAATGATGGTAAAAATTAGTTTTACTTCGTCATTTTTTATAAAATAATTTTCTTATCAACCTCATTTTGAAAAGATTTTTCAAAAAATATGCTCAAAAGGGTTGAAAAAATCTTCTGAATTGTGTAAAATGTATATGTTTAGATTGGCATTTTGTATAAACCTGCCTAAAATGATCCTGTCGGTCATTTAAAAGTGCTAATGATGAAGTGAAAAACAAGCGTGAGGAGAGATAATATGTCAAACAGACTTTTTCAGGGCGTTATCCATCAGATGAGGAGCGCAATCGACAGAACCATAGGAATTATTGATGAAACCGGTACGATTATTTCATGCAGTGAGCTTGGAAGAATCGGTGAGGTCGTGCCCACGGCTGCGGCAAGTGCATTTATGGACACAGAGGCTTGTGTTGTTGACGGCTGTACTTACAAGACCTTCGGCAACCAGATTCACCCGGAGTATGCCGTTTTTGTTGACGGCGACGACGAGCTTGCCGAGAAGTACACCAACATAAGCGCAGTTGCGCTGAGTAATCTCAAGCAGTATTTTGATGAGAAATATGATAGAAACAATTTCATAAAGAATGTTATTCTCGACAACATTCTTCCCGGAGACATCTATCTCAAGGCCCGTGAGCTCCGTTTCAATAACGACGCAACACGTGCGGTTCTTCTTATCAGAATCCCGAACCAGACCGATGTTTCCGCATATGATATTGTCCAGAATCTTTTCCCGGACAAGTCCAAGGACTTCGTTGTAAGCATCAACGAGACCGATATTGCGCTTGTTAAGGAAGTTAAGAGCAACATAGAGTCAAAGGATATTGAAAAGCTTGCACGTTCAATTGCCGATTCGCTTTCAACCGAGCTTTACGTTCATTCGGTAATCGGCATCGGAACAACCGTTGCGGGCATCAAGGAGCTTGCACGTTCATTCAAGGAGGCTCAGATCTCTCTTGAAGTCGGCAAGGTATTTGACAATGAAAAGACCATCGTAAGCTATGACAGCCTCGGTATTGCAAGACTTATTTATCAGCTCCCGACAACTCTTTGCGAGCTGTTCCTGCACGAGGTGTTCAAGCGCGGATCAATTGAAAGCCTTGATCAGGAGACTCTCTTCACAATTCAGAAGTTCTTTGAGAACAACCTCAACGTCAGCGAGACGTCAAGAAAGCTGTTCGTTCACAGAAACACGCTTGTTTACCGTCTTGAAAAGATCAAGAAGATCACGGGTCTTGACCTCAGAGAGTTTGACGACGCTATCGTATTCAAAGTCGCTCTTATGGTAAAGAGATATCTTGACGCCAATCCGATCAAATACTGATTTGCAACTTTAAGGAAAGATAATAATGATTGATTTCAAAAACGTATCCAAGGTATACGATAACGGAACCAAGGCTCTGCAAAACGTCAATATTCATATTGACAAGGGCGAGTTCGTTTTCGTTGTCGGAGCTTCGGGAGCAGGAAAAAGTACGTTCCTCAAGCTGATTATGCGTGAGGAAGTGCCGTCGTCGGGAACGATTGTGATTAAAGGCTATAATCTCAACGAGATGAAGAAAAAGCAGATCCCGTACTTTCGCAGAAATATGGGAATTGTTTTCCAGGATTTCAGACTTATTCCCACGATGACGGTTTATGATAATGTTGCGTTCGCAATGAGAGTTGTCGGCGCACGTGAAAAGGATATCAGAAAAAGAGTTCCTTACGTTATTAATATTGTCGGACTTTCCGCCAAGGCGAGAAATTATCCGAATGAGCTTTCGGGCGGCGAGCAGCAGAGAGTTGCGCTTGCCCGTGCGCTTGCAAACAATGCGGACATAATCATTGCCGATGAGCCGACGGGTAACGTCGATCCTCAGATGTCGCTTGAAATTGTTGAGCTTCTGACAAGGCTTAATGAGGCAGGCACAACGGTTATTATGGTTACTCATGCTCACGATCTTGTCAAGATGTTTGACAAGCGTGTTATCACCCTCAAGGGCGGCGAGGTCGTTGCCGACGGTATGATCGAAAACGGCGAGCTCCCCGAGCAGTCTGCAGCTCACCTCAATCTTGAAAAGCAGACTATGGAGGAAAAATATTCCACAAAGGAAGAGCCTCAGGAAAGAAACAAGGAGAAAGAAGAAAAGGTTGACGAAAAGTTCCTTGACGCTATAATCAGCGACACGGATTCTTACCGCATTTACATTGAACAGGATTCGGAAAAGGACGGTGAGGATCAATGAAGAAAAGAGGACGTTTGGGTTACCTCACCAAAGAGGGATTCAGAAATATAAGAGTTAACCATCTTATGTCAATTGCTTCAATCGCCGTGCTGATGTCCTGTCTTGTTATGATGGGCGCCGCATTTATGGTTATCGTTAACGTAAACAACGTTATGAGCGAGATTGAAAGCCAGAACGTTGTTATGGTTTACCTCAAGAATGAGGTGAAGGGTGAGGGTATCACGGAAATGCGTGAAAAGATTACCCTCATGCAGAATGTTAAAAAATGTGAGTTCGTTGATAAGGACACGGCTTTCAAGCAGCAGCTTGACGAGCTCGGCACGGACGCAACCTATTTTGACGGAGTTGACAATCCGCTCCCCGATCTTTTCAAGGTCTCGATAAGCGATATGACAAAATTTGATCAAACCGTTTCCGAGCTGCAAAAAATTGACGGAGTTGATTCGGTTCGTGATAACAGAGATATCGCTCAGACTCTTGTAAGAATCAGACGTGCGATTTTCTATGTAAGTATCGGCGTCATTGCCGTTCTGCTTCTCATCTCTCTGTTTATCATCGCAAATACGGTTCGTATCACGATGTACAGCAGGAGACTTGAGATCAATATTATGAAGTCGGTAGGTGCGACAAACTGGTTCATACGCTGGCCGTTTATGGTCGAGGGTATGGTTCTCGGTGCGATATCGGGTATACTTTCCCTTGCGATCGTTTGGGGCGTGTACAGGCTTATTCAGCCGTCGGTATCGTCAATGCTTGCAATGGTAAGCAGGAGCTTTACCATCGTGCCGTTCCTTGATTACATTGTTTATCTTCTTGTCGCATTCCTTGCGATAGGAATCGTTTCCGGAGGTATCGGAAGTCTTATTTCAATTCAGAAGTACCTCAAGGAGCGTGGAGGAGTTGTTTATGAAGAAGCTGAATAAAATAATTTCACTGCTTATGTGTTCGGCTTTTGTGTTTGTTTCCTGCGCTTTGTATGCGCCGAAAGCCGAGGCGAAAACACTTTCGTCACTCAGGGACGAGTATTCGGACATTGAGGACAAGGTTGCCGAGAGTGAGCAGAGAGTTAAGGAGCTTGAAAGTCAGAAAGCGGATCAGACAAAGATTGTTTCCGCACTGAACATACAGCTCCAGAAGCTCAATCAGGAGCGTGAAAACATCACGGCTCAGAAAAATCTTATAAGTGACGATATCAGCGAAACGGAATCGAAAATTTCCGCACTCAACAAGGAAATTGCAGATCTCGACGCTAAGATTGCAGAAAAAGATAAGGAAATTGACGATACGGTCAAGCTGTTCTGCGACAGAATGAGAGCCAACTATATGGCAGGAGAGACATCGGTTCTGGAGATTTTCACATCCTCATCCGATATGTCGAGCTTCCTTAACCGTCTTGAAATGTTCAGACGTGTAACGGAAAACGATCAGGACCTCGTTAACAAGCTCAACAAAGAGATCGCCGAGATTGAAAAAATGCAAAAGGAGCTTGAAGAGAAGAAGGCTTCCTTGCAGAAAGAAAAGGCTGAGCTTGAGACAAAGAAAGCCGATCTCCAGGCAACGGAGGACAACCTGACGAGAAACCAGGATGTTATAAAGGCTAAGACCGAGGAGGTCGAGGCAAAGCTGAGCGCATTGAACTCACAGACAAAGGAGATCAAGGTCTCTATAAGTGAGTATAACGCCGAAATGAACCGTCTTGATGAGGAGATCAAGGAAGCTATCAGAAAAGCCAATCAATCGTCTTCCGGCGGTTCTCATAGCGGCGGATCATCGAGCGGCGGATCAAACGCCGGGAATATGAATTCAAACGTCAGTGCATCGGGCTGGGCATGGCCCTTGCCTTACGACGGAGTTTACCTCACCTCGTATTACGGATACCGTTATCATCCGCTTGACGGAGATTGGAGATACCACAGCGGTATTGATATTTCAATGAGCGGAGCGTACGGTAAAAATATTGTTGCAACAAGAGCCGGAACGGTCATCCTTTCTTCCCTTGAAAGCGAGAGCGGAACAGGCTACGGCAATTATATTATCATTGACCACGGCGACGGCTACACATCGCTTTACGGTCATTGCAGCGACCTGCTTGTTTCAACAGGACAGCGTGTTTCAAGAGGACAGATCATCGCCAGAGTCGGAAGCACCGGTTGGTCAACCGGACCTCATCTTCATTTTGAAGTAAGATACAACGGCGAAACCGTTGATCCTATGGACTACGTAAACCTGCCGTAAGTAATAATAACAAATAAAAAAACCCATCGGTTTTGATTAAAACCGATGGGTTTTGCCGTTTCTGAGAGATTCGAGAGCCCTCAAACATTCTTGCCTTCAAAAACTATTTCTGCAATTTCTGTACAGCGTGAGACGATGTAGTCCGCTTTGTATTCTTCAAATTCCTCACGAGTGCCGTAGCCGAAGAGGACTGCAGCGCAGGGAATACCGATCTTATGCGCTCCGACGATATCAAATTTTCTGTCGCCGACCATAAGAATCCTCGATTTGTCGGCTACACCGACCTTTTCAATAGCCGAACCGACAATGGCTGCCTTGTCGGAATCCTTGTAATTCATATCCGCCCCGACAATGCAGTCGATATATTTATGCAATTCGCTTGAATTGATGATTTTTTCAAGCTCCGCCTGCGGCTTCGAGCTTGCAACGGCGGTTTTGATCCCGCTTTTTTGCAGCCTTTGTAAGAGCTCAATCATACCGTCGTAAATACGGTATTCATATATTCCGTCGGATTTATATTTTTCACGGAAACAGTCCACAAGCGCCTGCACCTCATCGTCCGATAACTGCGGATACAACGAATGATAGCTTGTAACCATCGGAGGACCTATAAATTTGCGGATTTCCGCATCGCTCGGCTGCTCAAGGCCGTAAGTGGCAATTGCGTGACGGACACCGAGAAAAACTCCCTTGCCCGTGTCGGCAACCGTGCCGTCAAAATCAAAAAGAACTGCGTCAAATTTCGACATAATCATACCTCCGTTCATTCCCGAATATTTTAGCATAAATAATTATGATTTACAATACGGTAATTCTATGATATAATGTTCCCAGTTCATATTTGGAGTGATAAAAGATGGAAAATACAGAAAGAAAAGACCGTGTGCTGAGTATGATTCAGCCGACGTCCGTTCCGACACTCGGCAATTACCTTGGCGCACTTAAAAATTGGAAGCAGATGAGTGCAGATAACGACTGTATATTTGCCGTTGCCGATCTTCACGCTATTACGGTTCGCCAGGAGCCTGCAAGGCTGAGAAAGCAGTCGCTTGAAATGTACGCCCTGATGATCGCGCTCGGACTTGATCCCGAAAAGAATATTATTTTTGTTCAGTCCCACGTTCCTCAGCACCGCAGCTCTCACCAATCGTAGTAACACCATCTGCTATCTTTACGTTTTCTAAATTAATGCAACCGTTAAAAGTGGCGTTTAATTCTGTAATACTGTTAGGAAGATTTATTTCACTAAACACACTAACAATATCATCCGGTATATTTGCTCCTGTAACCATCGCGAAACAAAGAATATTATTCTCCACATCCTGATTTATTCCACTTAATTCTTTATCAAATGTCATTACACCATATCCGTCTTTATATTCGTTAGAAATAAGATTTGCTTGCGTTGTTCCATCTGTTCCTACAAATATAGGTGTTGTCCCATCAGCATGATAAATGTTATATGGATCCTGTTTTTCTCCTGTTGTTGTTCTATAATATATTTGATTGTTCGGTGGTGTTCCTAATTCAGTCGCCCCCCCCTTCTTTTTATTAAATAAAATTTTAACCATATTTATATTTATTATTATTATTTTTAATCTACTACTGGTTTTGGTGTATTATCAACTACCTCTTCACCTCTCATCTCTTCAAGTATTGGCATAATAGCCTGATATTCTTCATTTGAAAGTGTTATTGTTTGATAATCAGGAGTTTCAAGAGTTGATATATTGTCATAAGTATTTGCTGCTATAACTCTTTGACTAACATTATCCCACAATAAATGAATAGTTGTCCCTGCTATTTTCTTTGGGACTAAATCCATTACAAGTGTATCATTTTTGTATATTTTAGCATAATAAATTATTTCTCCTGAACCGTTTAAATATATATTAGGATTATAATTTATTCTATCAGTTAAAACCTTACCTGTTTCTCCATTTAGGTTATAATTAGTATCTGTATCAAACCAACCTTCAATTACTTCACCAGACCTAACATTAGTAGTATTATATTTGGAACCAGTTTGTATTATATAACTTCCTCGATATGATTGTATAAGAAAATAAGGTGCGCTTACTGTACCAATTAAAATATCATTGCCTGTAGTGCTACCCTTTACTTCTATTTTCATTGTCTATAGTATATATTTTTCCTCGATTCTGATTAATAAAGTAATCATCATCTAGAGAGGATATAGTATCCACATCTACACTCACTTTATCTAACAAATAACCATCATCAGGTTTTATTTCATAACTACCATTTTCAGTAATAGTAATTGATTTTGATTGATGAGAAATGAGGGTCGGGGTTTCTGTACCTAAAAGATAATATCTTCTCATATTTATTACCCCCCCACTTACACTATATATATTAATTATTAATTTTATTCTTTTCTATCTTATGTGAAAGAAAACTATCTAAATCTTTCTTCAGCCAAGACAATTCTTTAAACCCTTGTTGTTTTATTCCTTTAGGTAGTTTTCCTTCTTTAACTAAATTATCAAATGTTGCTCTGCTGATGTGTAGATAGTCACAAGCTTGATATTTGCTTAAATATATATCTTTA
>OQVO01000334.1_pt1 | contig 15162 bp, 26 predicted proteins | sample 1691511 | NCBI WGS metagenome assembly OQVO01 (sample SAMN03418254, study PRJEB22391) | human gut metagenome | biome: human-gut; feature: organic feature; material: feces | host: Homo sapiens | place: Tanzania | collected 2013-01 | reverse complement strand
CACTATGTATAAAAATCCATATGAAATCTGATTCTGCGATTGAATCAGCGTTTCCCAAGGGTTCAGGGTGAGTCTCCGGGGCTTGACGCTCCGTGGGCTCACCCTGAACCCTTTCTTATTTTTCTATAGTCAATCCTATGTCCGTGTGTTATAAGTAAAAATTTATTTCCATAAGATGCGATAAAGTCTAGCTTTTTCTTAATGAAAAGCTGTTTTTGTCAAAAATCTGTCAAAAAGAAATGCCCCCGATTCCTGTGTGGATCGGGGGCATTTTTTATGTGTTCAAAACAGGTTTAACCAAAAATTCTGTTTATATCTTCAGCGGCCTTCTCGCGCATCTCATCGGTGTAATGGACGTAAATCAGCTCGACCGTGGCGACATTATCGCCCAAGAGGCTGGCTACGGTCTTGATGTCTATGCCCTCGGCGAGGAGACGGGTGGCGTATGTGTGCCGGAGATCGTGTACGGAGTGGCCGGGGACGTACCGGTTGATCAGACAGTTAATATTGTGCGAAGTGCGGTAATGCGTCAGGCGGCGGTGCACGTAGAGGACGCGCTCTTCCAGGTACTCGTTTAGTGCGGATACCAGAGCCGGAGGAATGGGGACAGTACGGTTCGAATGCTTTGACTTGACGCGAGCGATGCCGCGCACCTTGTGATTGCTCGGATCTGTGACGGTCAGCTGTTTATTGATGGTGATGCTGCGCTTGTCTAGGTCTATGTCGGAACGGGTGAGGGCGAGGATCTCGCCGATCCGAGCGCCGGTGTAGACCGCGAGACAGAGCACGATCCATGCTTCCCGGTTATGGTCATGTGCGGAGCGGAGCAGCGTGCGGATTTCCATTTGGCTCAGCGTGCGCAGCTTCGGCTTACCGGCCTTGTCATCGCGGGGCTTGTACACAAAGTCAGAGATGGGCGATGCCGTCACGACATGATAGCGGACCGCTTCCCGGAAAATCGTCTTCAGCAGGGTGACGCACGTCTTGATGCTCGAAGTGGCGTGCCGCATGCCATTGACCATCTGGCTGACGTCTGCGTAAGTGATGTCCACCATCGGCTTATCCAGCAGATCGGTCATGGATGCCAGGTGGTGTCTGTAAGTGAATGTACTATTGGGTGCTAGTGTCGTGCGGCCGGATATATACATCTCCCCGAATTCGCGGAGCGTCATACCTTCGAAGACGGCATCGATGTCGCCTGTCTTTCGCACTTTAGCGAGCAGTTTCTCTTTTTCTTTATCCGATGCAGCCAAGGATCTAAGAGCATAGCCGCCTTTAGATGCCTGCTTCCAGGTTCCATCCTTCGATCGATAAGATAGAATCAGCTGGTAGTTTGGCTTCCCATTTTTCCTTGGCCGGTTCCGGATAATGAAATTGTAATTCATGTCCATGGCTATGCCCTCCAATAGGGGAAGAAATAACGTGTGTGTGGCGGGTCGGGATCGCTATCGCTAGCCAGTATTGTGTGCCACAGAATCCACATCGAGAGAATGATTGGACTCTTCTCGCCGTTTCTTCTGTATTTTTTTTTCGAGTTCAAAGGCACGCTTCACGACGGCCTGCTCAGCGCGGATATCATCCGCCTGTAGGTCATCATGGAAGCGTGAAATGAACTCAAAGAAGGCATTGGACACGTCTTCTCGCTTCTCCGGATCCATGAAGAGAAACACCTCCATGATCCGGCGCTGGTTGGCGTCCAGATTGTACCTAGCGACGACGTCTTCTACGATGCTGCGGTCATCTGCATCGCGCATCTCCCCCTGTCCCGTTTTAAGCCAGGCGTAGTTGACGTCGAATTTCTTGCACACCAGCTGCAGGAAGGTGTCTGTTGGAACGACACGTCCCATTTCATACTCATGGAGAGCATTTCTGGTGGTGCCGCACTGTTCGGCAAATTTCGCCTCCGACGGTTTCGGCTTGATGGAGAAACGCACAGCTCTAAGTCTAGATCCAAGGGTATCCATCGAGTTTGGTGTTTTCATAGTATCACCTCCTTTCTGACCATATCATACATCAATTTACGGCAGTTGTAAACCCAAAAAACATTTCAGGCAATAAATAAATGAGTTTACGCACTCATGGATAGCCATGTAAAAAGGCCTCGCTTATAGCGGGGCCTTTCTCGTTCATTTATTTGGGACACATCTTCTCACAAACTCCCTTTTAGATATCTTTTTAATGACTCCGTTCTCGTAGATCCGTATGGGCGAGGGAGGGGCATCAGAATCGCTAATTACTGGGGCAATCCAACAAAGACAATGATATCCTTCTCCGGCGTATATAGGCCCATGCATCGACGCATCCTTGACGATATATTCCGGAATGGGCTCGTCTAGTGGGCAAACAATGTTATTCATGTGCCTATGCTGCGCATCTGTGCCTGCCTTCCAAATATAATGCGTACACCCAGCATTTATCGCATCTTTCAGATCCCAATAAACGCGGCAGGTATTTTGTATGGAAGAGGCCAAATAGTATGCGTCCATTTTGGTCATGCGAGGTAGGTACTGTCGAATTTCGTCCACGCTTACTGCATTGCGATCGTCGCTTGATATAGATCTAATGGCCCAATCCTTTATGACCGGTCTGGGAATTGCCATCAATATACCCATTTTAGATATCTCGTTAATGCTAAAAGCGATTGCTTCTTTTGCAAATGGGTCTCTACGTTTTCTAACCATATCTGTAAATGATGCGATACCTGTTCTGTGCTCTTCGTTAAACGCTTCCGACCAATTCATTTTTTTGCGCTTCTTCTTTTTCATTAGGTATCTATACGCAAAATAAAAAATGGCCAAAAACAAGATGGCAGGATAATGAGCGCTTAGGCTGATTACTATTATCAGAATCAAGAATTTAATCATTGGTTATACACCTCCATATTCACAATAGCATAAAATAGCCATGTTCACAAACGCAAAAACCTAAAAAATAGGGGTAGAGATCGAAATGACCGTCCTCTCCCGCGCACACGCGGCGGACATTGTAGCTACGGAGCTGGGATGCCATGTAAAAAATACCCGCTATAAGCTGGGCATTTTTTAATTTAAATTTATTTATCTTCTACGAAGAAAGAACAGTCATCATTTTCTGCAAGGATTTCTCCCCGCGGGGAAATGCGGATTTCTGTTTCTTCATACGGGACAGGCTCGCCGTAATCGCTCTCGTAAGAGCTGATATTCTTGACATAATCAGGATCTAAATCTTCTTTTGCTTCTTCTGCAGTCGGAGCATCCACTGTTTCGTCCATCGTATAAAATTCGCTCCAGTCCCCATCTTTGAAATGCCGGACTTCGATTTTATAAGTGCGAACATGGTTGATTTCTTTGAGCTCGTCCACATTCGCGCCGCCGTTTTCATAGCAGTCTACGATTTTTTCAGCTTCCTCGTCTGTCAGGGGCGCGCAGTCCCAGCAGTAATAATCGGAGCCGCCGTCCACGTAACCTTTAAGTTCCTCGATACGTTCAGCGTGCGTGCCGTTGTCACGCGCCGGCGCCTCCAGTGCGGTATCAGTCCAAGCATCATAAATATCCCAGAGTGTCATAATAAAATCTCCTTTCAGATCATAAAACCAACCTAATAATATTATACTCATTGATCGCGTTAATTTTAGTCAATTATGTCTCCGCATTCACAATATAGCATGAAATAACCGTGTTTGCAACTGCAAAAACTCAATATCGAAATACAAAAATGAGTTGACTAACTCAAAAATGCGAGTATAATATGAGTTAGCAAAAGCAAAGTGCAGCAAATAAATGAGTGTACGCAACAGGGAGGAAATACCATGACAATCAACGAAATGAAAGAAACCGCACTGGACAAAGTTTTCGAGGCCTACCTGGATGCTTCGAGAGCCCTTCGCAAAGGCCAGCTGGCCGACGGCGATAGATACCACCGCCAGGCATTCACGATGGCGGAAGCCTACCAGGCTATCGGGCTGATGAGTTCACGCGATAGACTGCGCCTCGAAATCAAGGCCGAAACACAGGCCATCAAGGAATGGCGCGAAGGCCGCCTTCAGTAACAAGGACAAGAAGCCCACCGCCCGCCACACGGCGGGCTGTGGGTGGTGAGGGGGTAAGGATACCCTGAGGATCCACCTCGCCCGCAGTGGGCGAATATCGGAAGGAGAAAGGAGGTGATCCCGATGATGGAGCAAGAAAGAACAATCACGGAGCGGAGAACGTACTGGGAAAACATTGCCAGGAAGACTAGCCGCGTACATGTCACGGACTTCGAGATGGGCGTCCTTTATGGAATGTCCATGAAGGTAGACATCGAGCGTGCACAGAAGGAAAGCGAGAAAAGGGATGCTTGACTGACATCACTCGAAAGAGTGATGAATGACAGCGAAAGGAGGTCCAAATGAAGGTGTTGAAAGATCCCGTCCAGGCGCTTCAAGTCATGGACGCGAAAATTGACGAGCTTCGCAATAGTCGCAAGAAATTATTCACCGAGGCGGAGGGGAAAGAAGCCTCGGTGATTAGCGGGCAGGAGACAGCGATCATCCGCATCGCGGTGTACATTCGCCATGCGATCAAGCACCATGGCTGTTTCGGAGCGGAAGACATGGCGTGTGTCCATAAATACGCTGACGACGCCAAAGAAGAAGCCAACAAGTACTACAGTAATCCCCGAGTTAATTGGTTCGTGAAAGGCCTCGCCGAGGGCGCCGCATGGGCGTGCGTGGGGATCGAAGTTAGGATGGAGGAGCCATGACGAACCGGGAAGAAATCGTCGGGAGCGTAGGCGTATGGCCCTTGAAGCTCCTGGCAAAGCGGTGGGTCTGCTCAGACGCAGCCATTCGCGACAGAGAAAAAGCCGGGCTCTTGAAGAGGTGCCGGGGAGTGCCCGGCGTATGCTATACCGCCGCATCCGTCGCAGAATGCGAGGGATGGGACGGGAACCAGAATCCCATGAGCCCGTTCGAGCGCCGCAAGCTCGAGACGCGGATTCGCGAGCTCGAGAAGCAGCTCGCTAGCTATGAGGACCAATTCTATTTCTTGGCCGATGCCCTGGAACGGGCAAGGACCAGTATCGAGAGAAGGGAGAAACAGCGTGGAAAAGAGCGTGCGTAAGTATAAGGTAAAATTCACGGTCGAGGAGACGGAGGAGCATCGCTTGACGGTCAAAATGAACGCAAGTCCATTCCTCCGTACTGAACATATCATGTCGATCGCCGGATCCATCATGGAGAACATTGCAAAAAGCAACAACGTCCCGATCGAAACTGTACTGGTAGACTTCTGCAAGGGCACCCTCGCCATGCACGAAAACGTCCGGCTGGTGGAGCAGCGGAACATCCTGAAAGGAGATTAGCATGAGAAAGATAGGCGCAGCCCTGTATGGGCTGGTAGCGGGAGTAAACATCCTGCTGGGGGCGTACATCCTCGCCACTCCGGCACCGGAGAAGGAAATGGTGACGTATGAGGTCGAGGTCGAATCTGGGGATACGGTATACGACATCGTGTCCCGCATCGCGACCGCAGACGACGATGTGAACGAGCTTGCATGGCAGGTTATTCAGGATAACCACATCGAGGACTGCGCCAATTTGCGGCCGGGCACGGTGCTCACCATCACCGTTCCCCGGATCATCTCAGACAAATGAAAAGTGCCCGACTAAGCACAGTTCGGGCACTTTCCATATAGATTTCGGGTAGCTCCAGTCTCGGAGCTACCCCTAGTATAACAGATTAGGAGGAAGAACACAATGAAACCGACACTGATTTTGAGAGCTGACGCCCCGAGAGAAGAATGGGAGCGTGTGCGCGGAATGGGGATCGGAGGCAGCGACTGCGGCTCGGTACTTGGGCTCAATCCGTACAAGAGTGCTTACACACTCGCTGCGGAGAAGATCGGCATGATCCCGCCGGCAGACCTTTCCGGCAATGCGAAGGTATGGTTCGGCACCCAGCTCGAGCCTGTCGTCGCCACCCGCTTCGAGGTGGTAACCGGAAAGAAGGTGCACAAGAGAGGAACCTTGCAGGATCCGGATCACCCGTACATGTTGGCTAATATCGACCGCTGGGTGGTCGGGGAGAATGCGGGCCTTGAAATCAAGACCGCCGACTATCACATGAGGGACGCATGGGGTGATCCAGACGATCCGAAGGATAGCCGGGTGCCGGATGCCTACTACTGCCAGTGCATGCACTATATGGCAGTCACCGGTGCCGACTACTGGTACATTGCCGCCCTCATTGGAGGCAACGATTTCAGGCTGAAACGCATCGAACGCAACGAGGATGACATCGCCTATATCCGGGAAAAAGAAGAAGATTTCTGGAGCCTTGTACAGGCGAAAAAACTGCCGCCGCTGGATGCTACAAATTCCACAGCTTCCACCCTGCTGAAACTGCATAATTATTCAAACGGAGAGGCTATCGACCTCGGGCCGGATGCATTGACCGCTATCCAGAATTACCAGGCATGCAAGCGCCGCGAAAAGGAGCTGAAAGAGGGAGAGCAGGAAGCCAAGAACCTCCTGATGTCGATCCTCGGCGATAACGAAGTCGGCACCGTCACCGATGGGGAAGGCAAGGTGCATAAAGTCACATGGAAGAGCCAGACCCGCGAAAGTATCTCGGTGGCCAAGCTGAAGAAGCAGGATCCGGCCAGCTATGAAGCACTGAAGGCCATCGGCCTCATCACCACCACCAGCACCCGCGTCATGCGGATTTAATTTTCCCAAGGAGGAACCATCATGGATGCAAGAAAAGGAATTGTCGCAACAAGAAACGAAATGGCCGCGCAGCAGCAGGAACGGCCATCCATCCCGAAACTGCTGAACAACACGCTCGACAACAGCGGCTATAAACGCCGCTTCGATGAACTCCTCGGCAAGCGCGCCCCGCAGTTTGTCAGCTCGCTCGCTGCCCTCATCAACAGCACCCCGCAGGTGCTCGCCATCTTCCAGAATAACCCGGTGGCGATCATCCAGTCCGCTCTGAAGGCAGCGGCGTATGACCTCCCGATCGAGCCATCCCTTGGGTATGCCTACATCCTGCCCTTTGGACAGACGGCGACCTTCGTACTTGGCTACAAGGGCATGGTGCAGCTGGCACTTCGCACCGGGCTTTACATGCGCCTCAATGCTGTCGACGTCAGAGAGGGAGAGCTTATCAGCTATGACCGCCTGACGGAGGACATCGAATTCCGCTGGGAAGCAGATAATGCGAAACGCGCCAAGATCCCGGTCAGCGGATACGCGGCCTTCTATCGCCTGAAGAATGGCATGGAGAAGACGCTCTTCATGACCAAGGCGGAGATCGATGCCCACGAGCTCGCCAACCGGAAGGGGAGAAGCCAGAATCCGGTATGGAGAAACCACTATGACGAGATGGCCAAGAAGACCGTCCTTCGCCGCCTGCTCTCCAAGTGGGGCATCATGAGCATCAACTACCTGGACGCCTCTCCGGCGGATCAGGAAGTCATGCGCAACATGGCTGAGGGCACTCTGGACGATACCGAGATGCCACAGGATCGCACCATCGAAAATTCGCCGAATTTGGCCCCTGTGAGCCCCGCGGAGCCTTCGGAGGCTATCACTATACCCTGGGAGCAGGGAAACGCACAGGAAGGCCAAAATCAGGCCGTTTCTGGCGAAGCTGTGAATGGAGGTGAGGGGAAATGACCGAAGAACAGGAAAACATGGTCAAGGCGAAGCTCGCAGAAATCGCAGACGCCATCCCCGAATGCAAAGGGGCGGTCTTCGCTATCAGCACCGGAAATGACGGTGAAGTAGGGGACGTGACGGTATTTAAGAGCGCCGGAGCCAAGGAGCTGGTGAATCTTTTTGACAATATCGCCGCGCAGGTGGCTATCACCCTCGCTATGGAGACCACGCCGGAGAAGGTAGTAGAACTCATTCGGAGCTATGGGGATGCTGCCCCGCTCGTACTCACATACGGATTTCTGACTACCATCCGGGCTGGTCTGGCGAAATGCCTTGACGCTGCGAAGAAGGAGCAGCTGGACGAAAGCCTGAAGGAGGTGATCCACGGTGGACATTAAGACTCTTCAAAATCTCCTGCACACCAAGGGCGTCGTGGTCTACATGGCGCACCCCTTCGGTGGCAGCTACGAGAATCAGATCCGCGCCCGGAACCTCGCCCGCTCGCTCACCAAGGAATACCCGGAGGTGACATTCATCAATCCGCTCGACAACTTCATCTACATGGACCGCCGGAGCGAAGAAGAAATCCTGGCCGCTGAGAGATGCATCCTGGCCAAGTGCGAGCTGCTGCTCCTGACTGGGCGGTGGAGAGAAAGCCGCGGATGCCGCAGCGAGAAAAACTATGCACAAACCCAAGGCATACCTATTGCCCAGTTGAACGAAGACCGCACCCTGCGCTGGGTGGGATGGGAGAAATCATGACACAAGAAGAAATGAACCGCCTTGTGGCGACAAAAATCAAAGAAATCAAGGCCCTGAATCCGTTCTCATCATGCAGTGCTTCTCGCACTGCATGATGAGAACGGAAGCGCGGTTTGCGCAGCGGGGGATGATGTCAATGGACTTGCAAGCGCGTTCCTGGCTCTTGCCAGCTCAGTCGCTATCCCCTTCGTCAAACATTGCGACAAGGACCATACAGCAAAGGTGAATGAGCACCCGAAGGATCCCGCGAACAAAACCACCTACCTGTTTCTGGTATACCTGACCGCCCTTGTCGCCAAGAACGCCGGGATTGACTGGGTCACCCACGTTCGTATGGCCATGGACGCTGACGGACTGGGACTGAAATAGGAGGAACCATGGAAGGATACGTCAAGCTCTCCCGCCGCCTGCTCTCATCGGACATCTGGTTCAAGCCGCCCCTCTACCTGAAGGTGTGGATCTACCTGCTCTGCCAGGCATCCCATCAGGACTATGGGACGCTGCGCCGCGGGCAGCTTGTGACTTCCATTCCACAGATCCAAGAGGCTCTCAGCTACAAAGCTGGTTTCATCACCAAGCAACCGACTTACAAGGAAATACGGCAAGTTTTGGACTACATGCGCAGGAAACAGCCGATAAAATCAATGCACGGCAATGGGTGGGGCAAATGGCAGAGCTCGCGGCAGGGCACTTCGCAGGGCACATCCGATCCCATGATAATTGCCAAGAAGATAAAGGACGGAATGCTAGTCACCATCGTGAAATATGGACAGTATCAAGAAGGTAGTGATAGTGAGTGGCCAAGAGAAGCAAGGGCAGACGGCAGGGCAAATCCAAGGGCAAATGGCACTTCGAGGGAAGGGCAAAACCTTATAGATAACAAGAATGATAACAAGAAGGATCACAAGAAATATCCTAATACCCTTAGTGTGAATAGTACCAGGGGATCCACGGATTTTGGCAGCGTTGAAAATTGGAAGGACAAGCCAAAGACGCCGGAGGACTTCTGGAATACAGGGAGGAAGAAATGAGCAAATTCAAAAACGTATTTCCTGCCAAGGATGGGGTGAAGAAAGCACTGGCCGACTTCACGGCAGCCTGGAGCAGCGACTACCTGAAGGTGGATGATGAGAATTCGAAGCAGGTGGCGATCGCCAGAGCCATGAAGGCGCAGGAGAAGATCGCTCGATCGGGGATCCCGAAGAGGTATCGCTGGTGTACCTTTCAGGCGATCGCAGAAAGAGGCGTACCGGCAAAGCTGGCGGAGAATTTCGCGGTGGCCAAGGCGTATGCCCTGGACCTTGAGAACCAGATGCAGGCAGGGCATGGCCTTCTGATGACCGGACCATGTGGCCAGCTGAAGACGACGATGGCTTGCGCGATCGCGCTTGCAGCCATCAAGAAGCACAAGTCGGTTTTCTTCGTATCGATGCCGGAGCTCTTGACAAAACTTCTGCAGGATCCGCAGGATGGCACATTTCTCTCAAAGATCCGAGACAGGGATGTTGTCATCTTGGATGATCTCGGGATGGAGTACCAGTCCAAGAAGAGCGACTGGATGAAGGGGCAGGTGGATGCCATCATCACCCATCGCTACAACGAGCTGAAGCCGACCATCATCACCACGAATCTGGACGCTGACCAGATCATCAAGCGCTATGATACCCGTTTCTTTGACCGTCTCCGGGATAGCTGCTACGCAGTGATTTCCGGCGGGGATTCAGTCAGAGGGACATTGAACACGGAGGAGGCAGAATGAACGACTGCTATTTCATGGGAAACCTTGGCCGCGATCCGGTGGTCAAGTGTACACAGACGGGCAAGACGTATGCCCGCTTCTCGATCGGATGCAGCGAGAAGTGGGGCGACAAGGAAATCACCAACTGGGTGAATGTGGTGTGCTGGGACAATGTGGCGCAGGCGGTAGGGGGCTATCTCACCAAGGGCAAGCTGGTCATGGTGAAGGGTCGCTGGACATCCCGGAAGTACACGGACCAGAAGACCGGGGAGGTGAAGTACATCACCGAGCTGAATGCGCAGGTCGTATCCCTCCCGATCGGGCTGGGTAAGCAGGCAGCGGGAGCGCCTCCGCCGGATCAGCATCCCTGCGGGGCTGCCGGATTCAGTCAGTTTGGTAGCCCGACGCCGCAGCAGGAGCAGCCGAGTATGTTTCCGGAAGGAAGCGGTCAGCTTTCCGGGCAGGGGATGCAGCCCCCGGATGACTACCCATTTTGACCGCAGGAGGCAAAATGCCCTTGGCTAGAAGGAGCAAAACGGCTGAGGATTGCGAATTTAGGGGGCAGGAGCCCGAGGAAGGGTGGCGGACGGGTAAGTTTATATCCGAAGGCCTCGAAGGCCTGTAGAGGCCAAAATTCGCGAAATTTGAATTTCAAGGTATTCAGAGTCTGACCGATGACGGGACGGGAGCGAATGGCGACAAGGCAAGAGATGAATGGATATTCAGAGAATGACGAATAAATAAACACTCTAGCCAAGGTCGAGCACCTGTCTAGTGAGGGTTAGGTGGATAGGAGGAATTGGCAGGTATGGACATTGTATTATTTGGAGCCGGGTGCATAATACTGGGCGCCGTAATCGGAGCCTCTGTCGGCTTGCTGGTGCTTGCGCTCTGCTACGCAGCGAAGAGGGGAGATCGGCATGACGAAGAATGAGATGAGAAATCTGGAAGCAATCCGGTACATGTTGGAGATGCAGCGTTGCAGGTGCTTCCTGAAAGAATGGCCAAGAGTCGTGCGGAAGAAGACGACGCGCGAGGATTCTTGGGGGATTTCACCTAATGTGAAGCGCAACTGCCGCTGGCGCAAGCTGGTGCGCGCGGCTATGTGGTGGAACGGGTGCAAATGGAGAAAATGGAGGAAAGAGCATGGCTATCAACAGTAAGGCGAAGGGGAAACGCGGCGAGCTCGCCTGGTGCCGATTCTGTGGGGAATTCGGGTATACCGTCCGCCGCACGCCGCAGTTCTGTGGTACCAATGAGGCGGGGGCTGCGGACTGTATCGGCATCCGCGGGATCCATCAGGAGGTCAAGTTTGTCGAGCATCTGAATATCCAGGACGCCATGGATCAGAGCATCCGCGACGCCCGGAAGGCGATGAAGAATGAGGTGCCGATCGTGGCACATAAGCGCAGCAACTGCGAGTGGCTGGTCACTATGCGGGCCTGCGATTTCCTGAAGCTCTATAAGGATCGAGAGTCCGAGCTCGTACTGCAGGACCTCGCGACTGCGAAATGTCTGGAAGAAATCGGAAAGGTGAAGAAAGAATGATTGTAATCAAAACAGAAACAGGATCCATCATTACGGATCCGAAGGAGATTTGCGTTGGGCGGGATCTCAAAGGCGACTACTATGTGCTTGCGGACGTGTCGGACTCCGATCGAGTGAAGCAGGTCAAGCTGACGGCGCTGCCGCATGATGCGGGAGCGCTCTTCCAGGTAGTAGACGACATGTATGACTATATCGAGGTGGGGCTGGGTCAAGGACAGTGCCGGAACGTATGCCTTGAGATGAGCCAAATCGTCAAACTGCGGTGCAAGACACAGTAACGGGCAGTAAATCACGGCTATTCACACTTTATTCACAATGAGGAGATATCATGAAGGACATCGGGCGGTTGATGAGAGAGAAACGGGAAGCGTGGGAGCTGGCGGAGGAGCGTTATCAGCAGCTGCTCGCTCTGGAAGCGACCGGCAACATCAAAAGCCCGCCTATGTCCGGCATGCCTTCCGGCGGAGGGGATGGAGATAAGACCTATAAGCTGCTGGACGACATCGAACGTGCCAGGCAGCGCGCCGTATCCCTTCGGAAGGAATACATGCTGGCAAGGAATGTGCTGCTCGCACGGCTTCGCAGAGAGTTCGAGGATCCGCGTGATTTCAAAATCATCTGGCAGTATGTCATAGAGGGCGAAAGCGTACAGAACGTCAGCCGATGGAACGAAACCACTCCAAATAACGTGTACAAACTCAAATCAAAGTACAAAAAAGTGCTTGAGGCAGAAAAATATTTGTGATATGATATACTCAGCGAAAGCTATAGAGAGCTGTCGATCTCACTATAGTTTTCCTCCTTATTACATCTCTTTGAGTTGTACCGGGAAAAGGATCGGAATGGATGAGCCGATCCTTTTTTCGTGCCTGTTTTTAGGAGAATGCAATGGAATACAGAATGAAAGCAGCGCCGAGAACGGTCGCACCAGATGGTGCGGCTGTTTTTTGTCGCTATGATGAGCTGGCTAAAGCCGGAGTGTCCTTATAGTGAGGAGGTGCCCCGGTGCGAAAGACAACTGAATTGGCGTGGGAACGCCAGCCCGGGGAGAGTGAAGAAGCCTACGAGGCGTTCACTGACTACTATAAGAATCCCAAGCGCAGCCAGAAGAAGACGGCGAAAGCCGTCGGGAAGTCGGAGGCGCTGATCTATCGATGGAGCGTCCGCTGGCATTGGAGCGAGCGAGCCCGGGAGTATGACAACGCCCTTGTTCGTGAAGAATACACGGCCACGCTGGATGAAATACGAAAGATGAACAAGGCGCAGGCCGCTATCGGGCTCCTGCTGCAGAAGAAAGGGCAGGAGGCATTGGAAAAGCTGAATCTGAAAAAGATGAGCGCGAAGGATCTCTTGCAATTCCTGATTCAGGGCACGACTATCGAGCGTCGGGCGCGCCTGTCGGATGTGTCTATTCAAAACAAGAAGAAGGCGCAGGAGGAGAGCAGTACTGAGTACGCGGATGACGGACTTTCTGCAGCACTGGAAACGGCCGCGAAGAAAGCGTGGAAGCAATGAGGACGATCATACAGCCTGTGATTCGGTTCGAGAAATTCTCCATGAAGCAGCTGAAGGCTTTCACCTGGTGGTGCAAGGAGTCACCCTATAGCGAGTACAACGGCATCATAGCTGACGGCTCTATCCGAGCGGGCAAGACGGTCGCTATGGCTATTAGCTATATCCTATGGGCGATGTCTACCTACGACCGGCAGAATTTCGCCATGTGCGGAAAGACGGTCGGCGCTTTCCGCCGGAACGTCTGGAACTGGTTGAAACCGGTGCTGCAGGCGCGGCACTACACGATCAGTGAATCACACTCCAGCAATACGATCATTTTAGACGATGGCCGTCGGGTAAACTATTTCTATATCTTCGGCGGTCGAGACGAATCCTCGCAGGATCTGATTCAGGGCATGACGCTTGCCGGTGTCTACTGCGATGAAGTCGCCCTGATGCCGGAGTCCTTTGTCAATCAGGCGACTGGCCGCTGCAGCATCCCGGGGGCGAAGATATGGTTCAACTGCAATCCTGAGAGCCCGATGCACTGGTTTCTGAAGAACTGGATCGAGAAGCAGGAAGAGAAGCGGATGCTGCACCTGCATTTCACCATGGAGGATAACCCATCGCTCACGCCTGACGTGCGGCATCGCTACGAGACACAGTACGGCAAGGGTGGAGTGTTCTACGAGCGCTTCATCCTTGGCCTGTGGGTGATGGCGCAGGGAGCCATCTACAAGGACGCATGGAGCGATGAGCTCTATATCGATAAAGAGAAGAGAGACTGGATCTATTTGAACCGGCACCGCTTCCGCAGGTATATAGCAATCGACTACGGCACTGTAAACCCGATGGTGTTCCTGGACATTTGGGATGACGGAGACACCTCCTACGTGCTTCGAGAGTATTACTGGAACAGCCGGGAGGATGGGAAGTATGAGAAAGACAACAGCCAGTACGGCGATGATCTCATGGCTTTCGTGGGGGATATTGATTACCCTCCTACTGCTGTCATTGTCGATCCGTCGGCCGAATCCTTCAAAATCGAGATGCGGAACCGTGGCCTACGTTCGAAGGCGACCGTCGACACCATCAATGCAGACAACAGCGTGCTCGAAGGCATTCGCGCCGTCAATAAGCTATTGACGCGCAGGAAGATCCGTTTCTACCGGCCGGACTGCCCCATGACCATACAGGAAATGACATCCTACTGCTGGGACGATAAAGCCATCCAGCAGAGTGGAAAGGAACGGCCGTTGAAGGTCAGGGACCACGCGCCGGATGCATTAAGGTATTACGTAAACACTATTATTCGTTCGAGGAGGCTTGCTCATGCGTAAGCAGCGGAAAAGAAGAATCACACCGGCCAAGCCGCAGGCCATCAAGGCGAGCGCGCGGGACGCATTCAGCAATGCGCTGGCGCGTCTGGGGACGGGGACGCCTAATCTCATGGAGGGGACGACCTACTCCCTCAACCGTCTCACGCGCGACTATGGCCTGCTGAATGCTCTGTACCGCGAGCACTGGATCATCCGGCAGATCATCGACATCATTCCGTCGGACATGCTGAAGAACTGGATCACGCTCACGACAGAGGTCAGCCCGAATCTGCTGAAGAAGGTCGATCTGGAACTGCGCAAGACGCAGCTGATCCAAAAACTGAAGCAGGGTCTCCAGTGGGGACGCCTCTTCGGCGGGGCGATCGGGCTCATGATCATCAAAGGGCAGGGCTATGACCTGTCCCGGCCGCTCGACCTTCGGCTCATGGTGCCGGGGGATTTCTGCGGGCTCATGGTATTCGACCGGTGGAACAGCGTAGATCCGTCTATCGAGCTGGTGGAAGACGTCTCGGATCCGGAATTCGGACTGCCGAACTACTACACCATCACAGATAACACGAATGGTGCCATGTACAAGGTACACCACAGCCGCCTCCTGCGCTTCACCGGCGACGACCTGCCCTACTGGGAAGCACAGGCCGAGCAGCGAGCTCAGCCTT
>OQVO01000331.1_pt1 | contig 15214 bp, 14 predicted proteins | sample 1691511 | NCBI WGS metagenome assembly OQVO01 (sample SAMN03418254, study PRJEB22391) | human gut metagenome | biome: human-gut; feature: organic feature; material: feces | host: Homo sapiens | place: Tanzania | collected 2013-01 | reverse complement strand
ACAGATACCTGACAGTTGAAATCCATCTAAACCCATCCTTTCAAAAGCAGCCGTATAGGCGGACTGCACATATACTATATCACGGGCAGGGAAATTTTGCAAGAAAAAGAATTTTTGCCGCACTGCAAAGTCGTTTTTCGATTAGGTGAAAAAATTAACAAAAATTATATTTAACCACTTCCATTTTCCGTCAGGGCGTGTTATAATTAAACGGAAACTGATTTTAAATCAATTCAGGAGGTATAATATGGATCAGAAATTAGCACCATTATTTACGCCGTGGAAGATCGGTAATTGCGAAATCAAGAACCGTATAGTTCTGACGAGCATGGGAGGCACCGACCTTTTCGGATGGATGGAAAAGAACCATTTCGATAAAGACGGCGCAAAGTTCATTATGGAAATCGCCAAGAACAACGTCGGACTTATTCTCCCCGGCTGTCAGCCCGTTTATAACCCGATGTTCGGTCAGTGGCTGTACAAGAACAAGAAGATGTACGATGATCTCAAAAAGTGGATGCCCGAGTTCCACAAGACGGGCGCAAAGCTTTTTGTTCAGCTTACCGCCGGCTTCGGTCGTTCGTTCACAATCAGCTCCATGATGGAGACCCTTTTCACCAATCCTGTGCTTAAGGTCCTCAGCAAGCCTTTTATGGATCTTGATATGATCACGGCTTCGGCAAGCCCCTCTCCGAACCGCTGGTCGGATAAGGTTCCGTCGAGAGCTCTCACAAAGGAAGAAATTCACAAGTTTGTTGACGCATTCGCAAAAAGCGCAAAGATGCTCAAGGACGCAGGCGTTGACGGTGTTGAGGTTCACGCTGTGCATGAGGGTTATCTTCTTGACCAGTTCACACTCAAGTATGTCAACAAGCGTACCGACGAATACGGCGGCAGCTTCGAGAACCGTTACCGTTTCCCCGTTGAGGTCGTTCAGGCTATCAAAGAGGCTTGCGGCGATGACTTCCCCGTTTCGCTCCGTTACAGCGTTATCTCCAAGACAAAGGGCTTCCGTCAGGGCGCTATCCCCGGCGAGGACTATGTTGAGGTCGGCCGTGATATGGAAGAGTCCGAGAAGGCTGCAAAGTATCTTCAGGATGCAGGCTATGACTGCCTTAACTGCGACAACGGTACATATGACGCATGGTACTGGGCACATCCTCCTGTTTATATGCCCGAGAACTGTAACCTTGCAGATGTTGAGCACATAAAGAACTTTATTGATATCCCCGTTATCTGCGCAGGACGTCTCGACCCGAGAGTTGCCGCAGACTCGATCAAGGAAGGCAAACTTGACGGCGCAGGCTTCGCACGTCCGTTCCTTGCAGACCAGGCATGGGTAACCAAGATGATGAACGATCAGGAGGAGGATATCCGTCCCTGTATTCTTTGCCACAACGGCTGCTTCAATATGTGCCATTACAAGGGCGTACCGAACGATCAGGAGCTTTCCGACAGTCTCCACCTTGCACGCTGCGCAGTCAATGCGGAGACAATGCAGTGGAATAAGCACTATATAAAGAAGACAGATTCGCCCAAGACCGTTCACATCATCGGCGGCGGTATCGGAGGCATGGAGGCCGCAAGAGTTCTCAAACTCAGAGGCCACAACCCGATCATCCACGAGAAGAGCGATGTTCTCGGTGGTACATTTATCCCCGCCAGTGCAGAGAGCTACAAGGGCAAGCTTCGTGAGCTTCTTGAGTGGTACAGACTTCAGATGAAGAAGCTCAACATTGAGGTTAAACTCAACGATGAGGTTAAGGATGTTTCCGTATTCGGAAATTCTCCGGTAATCGTTGCAACCGGTTCAACTCCGCGTCAGCTCAGAAGAGTTCCGGGCTATGAGAAAATGGTTGAGGCTTGCGAATTCCTCACAGGCACACCGGTCGGCGACACAGTTGCCGTTATCGGCGGCGGACTTACCGGAAGTGAGATCGCATATGAGCTTGCTCTCAAGGGCAAGAATCCGATCATCGTTGAGATGAAGGACGACCTTGTAAGCCAGAAGGGCGTTTGCCTTGCAAACTCCTCATACCTCAGAGAGTGGTTCGCACTCAACAAGACTCCGGTTTATCTTGAGACAACCCTCAAGGAAGTTAAGGACGGCTCAATCGTTTGCACTCAGAAGGACGGCAAGGAGATCGAAATCCCCTGCGATTCCGTCATCAGTTGTGCAGGCTACATTCCGGCTCCTCTTGCCGAGAAGTCGGGCAACGTTCACCTTGTCGGTGACTGCCTTGCAATCGGTAACCTCCGTTCCGTTGTATGGCGTGCATATGATGTCGCAATGAAGATCTGACATTAAATTAAAGTTACAAGTCGAAACACAATTTATGTGCTTCGGCTTGTTTTTTTGCATTTAAACCGTAATAAAACAAGGTATAAAGCAATGAAGCCTTATACCTTGTTTTTATTCTTTTATGTTCATTTGAACAGCGATGCGAGGGCTGCGGCAATTCCCATCACCGGGAACGCCAATACCCATATAGCAGCTAATATGAAATAGAAAATCAACTCAACCGGAGAGCCCGAAAGGCTGAAAGCGTATTCAAACATCTCTTTTGCCCAGTCCCAATATCCCAATTCACCAAGGCCGCTGAAAATTCTGTGCAATTCCGAAATTACTTCACTTATCATTTTATTTCCTCCGAAAATTATTTCATCAAACCGCAAACGGGTCAAGCTCGTCGACCTTTGCAGGAAGAATCTTGAATGTGAAGTTGAACGCTTTATCATTAATGCTGTACTTCTCCGCAAGATCGGGACCGCAGGCGCCCGAGCCTGTTCCCGCCATCTTATAATCGATGCTGAGAACGGTCTCTTTCAGAGGCTGAAGCTCGTAATCGTGCTTCGCCTCACGAATCATCTGCGGCGTGAAGTGCTGTGCATTTGACGAGAAATCCTCTATATTTTCGCCGCGGCAGAACAGTCCGATTCCCTCGCCGTTATATACTCTTGTCCACTTTGTCGCATAGTGGCTGGAATTTTCCTGCGGACGAACGTAGTGTTCAAAATTCTCCGTTACGGTCATCTTGAAACTATCGACATAGGCGTAGCTCTTTTTGTCAATATAGCTCTCCTTCGGGCCGTAGCCGAAATACTCATAGCTTTCAAAGCCCTCGGGCATAATGAGCTGAAGTCCGATTCTCGGCAGGACGTCCATTCTCTCCGCCTTCTTGCCGTTGACATTGATAAGCACGCTTGTATCGGGCAGGAACGTATATGTCACCTTACCCTCAAATATCGGCTCGAATGTGTAGACACCGATTGCAAGATCAACCGTAACCTCTACCCTATCGTCTGATTTATCAACAGTAATCGAACGGCACTTTTGACCGAGCTTTTCCATGCCGACCTTGTACCATTTTTCTCTGTAATACTGAGAATCGTTGTCGATATATGCTCTGTAAAGGTTAATTTCAACGGGCTTCGAGATAAGCTCCGTATCGCCGAAGCTGATCTTGTTCAGCTTACCGTAAGCCTTATCAAAAACATATTTAACGTTGCCGACGGTTATTTCAACATATCTGTCGTTCTCGTCAGCAATAACCGATGTTGTCGCAAGGGCGGTCCTTGCCGTCGGGACTGACTTGAGCTTGAACTGCTTAAGACCGATTTCATATCCTGCCTCTGCCCAGAGCTTATCGGTTCTGTTGACAAAATGAAGCGTGAGATATGTCTCACCCGTGAAGCTGTAAGCCGACGGATCGAAAATTGAAAATTCCTTTTTCTCTCTCGGCATAAGCATAAGACCCGAGATCTCACCAGACGCTATAACCTTGCCGTCGGATTTGATATCCCAGTTAATTCCCACGTCGTCAAGTCCGACGAAGAAATTACGGTTTTTAATCGTGACATCACCGTTGCCGGCATAATCCGCAAAGAACGGCTGATAGACATACTTTGCCTCTTCAAAACCCGTGTGCGGAGTTCTGTCGGGATAAACAAGCCCATCCACGCAGAAGTTGCCTGCATTCGGCATATCGTTGAAGTCGCCGCCGTAGGTGTATTTGTAACCGCCGTTTCCGTCGGGGATTGCAACGGAATGATCCGTATACTCCCAAATACAGCCTCCGCAGAACTTGTCGTCGGACTCGATAAGCTCCCAGTAATCAACGAGGTCTCCGGGTCCGTTGCCCATTGCGTGGCAGTATTCACAGAGATAAAGCGGCTTGTTCTTACGTTTCTTGCTCGAAAGGATTTCCCTGCATTTTTCGATTGAGGGGTACATCCAGCTTTCAACATCGGAACAATTTCCGAGGAACTTGCCTGCAAGCTCGGAGTAGCGGTAGTTTGCGTTTTCATAATGAACAATCACGTTCTTGTTGCGTGATTTGATGAAATCATACATCGCCTGATGGTTGTCTCCGCAGCCCGACTCGTTGCCGAGCGACCAGAAAATAACCGAAACGTGGTTCTTATCACGTTCAAACATTCTCCTTGCACGGTCAATATATGCGTCCTTCCAGTCGGGATCGTTCGCAAGCAGGCTCCAGCGGTCAAAGAAGAAGCCGTCAACCGAAGTTGAAAAGCCGTGAGCCTCAAGATCGGATTCATCTATTACAAGGAAACCGAGCTGATCGCACATCTCCAAGAATCTCGGATCGTTCGGATAGTGAGAGGTACGCACCGCATTGACATTGTGGCGTTTGAAGATATAAAGATCCTCCAAAACGTGTTCAATCGGCGTTGCGTGACCGAAGAGCGGATGCGAATCGTGACGGTTAACGCCCTTGATCTTGATTTTCTGTCCGTTGAGGTAGAGAACTGATTTTGAAATTGTGAGATCCTTGATGCCGAGCTTTACGAGCACAACCTCATCCGAAACGTCAAGGAAGAGATCGTAAAGCATCGGAGACTCGTCGCTCCAAAGGATCGGGTTGTCAAATTTCAGCTTTATCTTGCCGTTAACGGTCTCGCCCGAGGCAATTTCCTCACCGTGGGGCGAAACAAGTCTGTAAGCGACCTCTCTGTCACCGACGATATCAATGTCGGCGTTCAGAATACACTTTGTAAATTTCTTTTTAAGCTCAGTGGTGATGTAAAAATCACGGATTCGTCCTCTGCGGCTTCTTTTGAGAATATAAACGTCACGGAAAATACCGCTCATACGCCACATATCCTGATCCTCAAGATACGAGCCGTCGCACCACTTGAGAACAAGCATTGCAATTCGGTTTGTACCGGTATGAACAAATTCGTTGATGTTAAATTCGCTTGTCATATGGCTGACCTGGCTGTAACCGACAAATTTTCCGTTAATCCAAAGATAGAAGCAGGAATCAACGCCCTCAAAATTGAGAAAAAGATCACGGCTGAGATCATTCTCGTCAAGCTCGAAATCACGGATGTAGATTCCGCACGGGTTGTCGTCGGGAACATACGGCGGATCGCAGGGATACGGATAGTCGGAATTTGTGTAATTCGGCGCATCATAGCCCTTATCAAGATCCATTTGCCAGTTCATCGGCACCTTGATTTTGTTGTAATTACCGTTAATTGCATAGTCGGCGGCATAAAATCCGTCCTCAACGTCGATTATCGAATTATAGAATCTGAAATTCCATTCGCCGTTGAGAAGCTGAAAATACTTTGAATCCTCTCTCGACTTTGTAAGAGCGTTTTCTTCATTGAGATACGGAACAAAATATGCGTGCGGTTCCTCACAGCCGATATGCAGGGTTTTCGGATCCTCATAATATTTCGGTATATTTAACATTTGTCATCCTCCGATCAAAGCTCGATTTTAGCCTTTCTTGAGTTGATTGCACGGAAAATCGAAGTTTCGAACTTCGGCTTTCTCGAATATGTGTAAAGTCCGTTCTGCTCCTGCTCAACATCGTAGAGCTGAGTGTAACAGAATCCGAACATCTGATCGTTATCAAGCAGAGCGTCTGTCAGTCCCTTGTAACGCTCAATAAACTCGTACTTATTTTTCGGCGCATTACCGTAGCCCCACGCATTCTGCTCATTTTCATTAACAGACCAGCGAATTCCGCCGTATTCACTGATAAAGGTCGGTCCGCCCGGGTACTTCTGACGTCTTTCATGATTGTCATAGAGCTTGCCCTCCGTCATGAGCATATCGAAATGCTCCTTGAACACCTTGGGATCCTGCTCATAGTCGTGAAGATCAAAGATATCGGTGATAACGTGGAAGTTGCCGCTCGTGTCAATGCACGGACGGGTCTTGTCAAGCGCCTTGGTTGTCTTATAGATGAGCGCAAGTGCGTCGTCAAACTGCTTTCTTCCGTCGTAGTCCCATGTCTCGTTAAGCGGGCACCAACCGATTATTGCCGGATGGTTGAAGTCACGCTCAACCTCCTCGATCCACTCGGGAATTACGGAATAAACGATGTTCGGGTTTGAGTGGTCAAGTCCCCAGTTCGGGTACTCGCCCCATACGATGTAACCCATCTTGTCACAGTTGTAAAGGAATCTCGGCTCAAAAATCTTCTCATGGAGACGTGCGCCGTTGAATCCGACATCAATTGAAATTTGAATGTCCTTAATCATAGCCTCCTCGGTCGGAGCGGTATAAATTCCGTCGGGATAGAAGCCCTGATCAAGAACAAGGCGCTGGAACACGGACTTTCCGTTGATGAGGAATTTCTGACCGTCGAGCTTTACGTCGCGCAAGCCGAAATAGCTGTCAACCTTATCCTCATTGAAGCGAAGCTCAAGATCGTAAAGTCTGCCATCACCGACCTCCCAGAGATAGGATTCCTTGAGGTCGAGATGAGCCGTGATCAGTCCGCCCTCCGTCTCAACGCTTGCAGCACCCATAATCCTCTCCTGATAGAGTGCGAGAACCTCGAATTTGCCCGAACCGATAACCTCTGCCTGAATGTCAACGGAGCAGTTTTCAACGTTCGGGAAAACCTTGATGCCCTTGATCCTTGATTCAGGAACAAATTCAAGCCAAACCGTCTGCCAGATACCTGTCGTTCTGGTGTAATCGCAGTCGTGGGAGTAGTATTCCTCACTCTGCTTTCCTCTCGGCTGGAGGGGATTTCTTGTATCATCCTCGGCATAAACCGTCAGTATATTTGTTCCGCCGTTGAGGTAGTCCGTGATATCAAATTCAAATGAGATGTAGCCGCCCTTGTGCGTGCCGACCTCCTTGCCGTTTACGTAAACCGTCGCCTTATAATCAACAGCGCCGAAATGGAGAATAGCTTTGAGATCGGCATACTTCTCGGGAACGGTAAATTCTCTCTGATACCATACGGCATCCATAAAGTCCTTGTACTCGACGCCTGAAAGCACGCTTTCAGGGCAGAACGGAACATTGATTGTTCTCTCGAGCTTTGTCTGCGGCTCATAATATTTCTTAGCAAGGCCGCTCTTTGACTTATCAATTTCAAAATTCCAAACTCCGTTGAGGTTCAACCATTCTCTGCGCTGAAACTGCGGATTCGGATGTTCCGGACGTGGTATATTATTCATATTGATATTTTCCTCCGATTTTAAAGTTCAATTAATAATACCATATACAAATAAATTATACAAGAAGTTTTTTAACGATAAAGTACAAAAAACGGTATCGGGATTTTTTCCTGATACCGTTTTACAATTATTTACGTTTTTTACCGAAGAAGCCCTTCTTCTCTTCGCCGGTCGGCGCCGAACCGCCCATCAGCGAATTGAATTTAAGCAAGGCTTCGCGCTGCTCGGAATTGAGCTTGGTCGGAATATCGACAATAATTCTGACAAGCTGGTCTCCCCTCGCCTTGCTGCGAATATTCTGAATACCCTTGCCCTTAAGTCTGAATACAGAGCCGGGCTGTGTACCCTCGGGAATGTCATATTTAACCTTGCCGTCAAGCGTCGGAACCATGAGCGTATCACCCAAGGTTGCCTGAACGAGGTTTACATGAACCTCGCACCAAACATCAAAGCCGTCACGCTCAAAGAACGGGTGCGGTCTGACGTTTACAACAACGTGGAGATCGCCTGCGGGGCCGCCGTTAAGGCCCTTGTTTCCCTCACCGCGTACATTGAGAATCTGACGGTCGTCAATGCCGGCAGGGATATTTACCTCAAGCGTGCTCTGCTTCGTAATGCGTCCTCTGCCACGGCACTTTGAACACGGAGTTTCAATAATTCTGCCCTTGCCGCCGCACTTTGTACATGCACGCTGAGTCTGAATAACGCCGAAAGGTGTTCTCTGCTGAGCCGTGACCTGACCTGTACCGTGACACTCGGGACAGGTTTTAGGCGAGGTGCCTGCCGCCGCTCCGCTGCCGTTACAATCCGGGCAGACCTCAATACGATTTATGTTTATCTTACGTTTGCAGCCCTTTGCCGCCTCCTCAAACGAGATAGTAACGCTCGACTGAAGATCTTCGCCGCGTCTCGGACCGTTCGGGTTGGCACGTCTTCCACCACCGCCGAATCCGCCTGCGCCGCCGAAAAAGCTGGAGAATATGTCTCCCAAATCAAAATCGTCGCCGAATCCGCCGTTGAAGCCGCCACCGCCTGCACCGAAGTTCGGGTCAACTCCGGCATGACCGTATTGGTCATAACGAGCTTTTTTCTGCTCATCGCTGAGCACCTCATAAGCCTCATTAGCCTCCTTGAACTTCGCCTCGGCTTCCTTATCGCCGGGGTTGAGGTCGGGATGGTACTGCTTGGCTTTTTTACGGTAAGCCTTTTTTATATCATCGGCACTTGCGTTTTTGTCAACGCCCAGAACCTCATAGTAATCTCTTTTATCAGCCATAAATTAAAGCCCCTGACTTGAAATAGGGCAACGCCGTGCGAAACGGCGTGCCCGTTATTAGTTTATTGACAATTATTTGTTGTCATCGTCCGTTACGTCTGTGTAGTCGGCATCATAGAAACCGTCGGCTCCCTGTGCGCCTGCACCCGGATTGCCGCCCATGTTCGGATCCGCCTGCTGACCTGCCGCACCCTGTGCGCCCTGAGCAGCCTTGTATATCTTCTCCGATACCTCATAGAACTTCTTCTGGAGAGCCTCCTGCTTGTTCTTGATGAGATTGATATCCTGACCCTTGAGAGCTTCCTTTAAGCCCTCGATCTCGGCATTAAGAGCGTCCTTGTCTGCCTGGTCGAACTTGTCGCCTTCCTCGGAGAGAAGCTTCTCGCACTGGTAAACCATCTGATCGGCATTGTTTCTCGTGTCAACCTCCTCACGGCGCTGCTTATCCTCCTGAGCGAACTGCTCGGCTTCGTGAACAGCTTTTTCAATGTCGTCCTTTGACATATTGGTTGAAGAAGTGATGGAGATCGACTGCTCCTTGTTCGTTCCGAGATCCTTAGCGGAAACGTGAACGATACCGTTTGCATCTATATCGAATGTAACCTCGATCTGCGGCACACCGCGACGTGCCGGCATAATTCCATCAAGGTGGAATACACCGAGAGTCTTGTTATCCTTTGCAAACTCTCTTTCACCCTGGAGAACGTGAACCTCAACAGACGGCTGATTGTCAACTGCGGTTGAGAATATCTGGCTCTTCTTTACAGGGATAGTCGTGTTTCTGTCAATGATCTTTGTGTTGATGCCGCCCATTGTCTCGATGCCGAGTGAAAGCGGAGTAACGTCAAGAAGAAGAAGTCCCTTAACTTCGCCGCCCATAACACCGGCCTGGAGAGCCGCACCGATTGCAACGCACTCATCGGGATTGATGCCCTTGAAAGGCTCCTTGCCGATGAACTTCTTGATTTCTTCCTGAACTGCGGGGATTCTTGAAGAACCGCCGACCATAAGTACCTTGTCGATTTCGGAAGTTGAAAGACCTGAGTCACTCATTGCCTGACGAACAGGACCCATTGTAGATTCAACAAGGTCTGCCGTAAGCTCATTAAACTTTGCTCTTGTGAGTGTAAGCTCAAGGTGCTTCGGGCCTGTTGCGTCAACGGTGATGTACGGAAGGTTGATATCGGAAGATGTAACGCCCGAAAGCTCGATCTTCGCCTTTTCGGCAGCTTCCTTAAGTCTCTGCATAGCCATCTTGTCACCGCGAAGGTCAATGCCGTTTGACTTCTTGAACTCGTCAATGATCCAGTTCATAACTCTCTGGTCGAAGTCATCGCCGCGGGATCTTTGGACAGATCGATGCCGTTGTCTTTCTTGAACTGGTCGACTACGTAGTCCATAATACGTTGGTCGAAGTCGTCGCCGCCGAGGTGGTTGTTACCTGCTGTTGCAAGAACCTCCTGAACGCCGTCACCCATCTCAATGATCGAAACATCGAATGTACCGCCGCCGAGATCATAAACCATAACCTTCTGATCGTCTTCCTTATCAATACCGTAAGCAAGAGCTGCGGCTGTCGGCTCGTTAATAATTCTCTTGACCTCAAGGCCTGCAATGTGTCCTGCATCCTTTGTGGCCTGACGCTGTGCGTCGGTGAAGTATGCCGGAACTGTGATAACTGCCTCTGAAACCTTCTCGCCGAGATATGCTTCCGCATCGGTCTTGAGCTTCTGAAGAATCATTGCGGAAATTTCCTGCGGAGTGTATTTCTTGCCGTCGATAGTAACCTTATAATCGGAACCCATCTGACGCTTGATTGACGAAACCGTTCTGTCGGGATTTGTGATAGCCTGACGTTTTGCGACCTGGCCTACCATTCTCTCGCCGTTCTTGCCGAAGCCGACAACCGACGGGGTTGTTCTTGCGCCCTCTGCGTTAGCGATAACTACAGGCTCGCCGCCCTCGATAACAGCTACGCATGAATTTGTTGTACCTAAATCAATACCAATAACCTTTGACATAATATATTCCTCCTAAGATAATTTACGTTTTTAGTTCGCAACGGCTACCATTGCCGGACGAATTACCTTATCGCCTATCTTGTAGCCCTTTGCAAATACATTTGTGATAACGTTCTCGCCGAGATTCTCATCCTCCGAGTGCATTACGGCGTTGTGGAAGTTCGGATCAAACTCCTCACCCTCCTCGCCGAACGACTCGACCTTGAGATCCTTGAAAACATTTTCAAACTGTTTGAATGTCATTTCAACGCCCTTTTTGTAATCCTCAAAAGTAATATCGGGATTAGCGAAAATTCTGTCGAAATTGTCCGCCACGGGAAGCAGCTCCTTGATGACCGAAGCCTTGCAGTCAACGTAAAGCGCGTCCTTTTCTCTCTGAGAACGCTTGCGGAAGTTATCGTACTCCGCCGCAATTCTTAAAAGCTGATCGCTCTTTTCGGCAAGCTCCTTTTGGAGTTTTTCCTCATTGCTTTCCTTTTTCTCTTCCTTGACCTCTTCTTCTTTTTTATCTTCTTCCTTTACCTTTTTATTCTCAGCCTTTGCGGCTGTTTCTTCACTGCTTTTCTTTTTTGCCAACAGTAATCATTCCTTTCAGTCTTCTTTGAGAACCTGGGAGAGTATCTTTCCGACCATATCGGTCAGATATCTTACGCTCGGTATCAACGTCGCATAGTCGATTCTCGTCGGTCCGACAATTCCTATCGAGCCGTGATTTTCTCCGCCGACATCGTACTGAGCCATAATCACGCTTGAAGTTTCAAGCGGCTTAAACTTGTTTTCGCTGCCGATTTTGACGTCCAAATCTTTTTTGTTGTCCGTCAGAACCCTGCTCAGCGGCTCTCCTCTTCTGAGAAAATCCATAAGCTCGTAAGCCGTTGTGCCGTAGTCACCGTAGTGAAGAATGTTTGACTGCCCTCCGAGCATTAGCGGCGTTTCCATAGCCTCGCTCGCAAGCTCCGATACCGTCGAAATAAGCGGTATCATTGTCAGCGCATCCTCACCCATAGAGGCAACAAGCGTCTGCAAGGTCGCCGTGTCGATTGCGTCAAGCTCCGTTCCGATAAATGAAGATTTTACAATGTTGTAGAACTTCTCAATTATGGAAGCATTAAGATCAACGTCGCTTCGGCAAACTCTGCTTTTAATCATTCCGTTTGAAGCAAGCAGAACAATCATTCCCGTCCTTGTTCCCACGGGTACAAATTCAACACGCTTGATCGTGACGTTTTCGCCCGACGGAGCGGTTGAAATTGCGGCGCAGTTTGTCATATCCGCAAGGAAGTCGTTCGCCCTTTTAAGAATATTTTCAGGGCTGGCGTTTCTTATAGAAATACCGGCTTCGATACGTCTTTTCGCCGCATCGTCAAGCTGCCGTACTCCCATAAGGTGATCTACATAATAACGGTAGCCCTCGTCGGTAGGTATTCTGCCCGCCGATGTATGAGGCTGTTCAAGAAGCCCCATCGCTGAAAGCTCAGCCATCTCATTTCTGATGGTTGCGGAGGAAACCGAAATTTCCGGATCCTTTTGCAACAGCTTTGAACCGACAGGCTCGCCCGTCTTTATATAGTGTTCGACAACAGCAGCAAGTATTTTTTCTTTTCTCTGACTGAGTTCCATTATCTCACCGCCTTTAGCACCGTTAGCACTCTTTATGCCTGAGTGCTAACTACATTTAATACTATACAACCGTCCGCCCGATTTGTCAACACTTTAATTGTGAATTCTTTGTTAACATTTGCAAATTTTCCCTCTAACATATAATTCCGCACAGCAGGCAGAATTATTCTGCATTTCCGCACATTGCCTGTTGCTTTTACGAAAAAGATGTGATACAATCGCCAATGTCAGGAGGTAATGAAAATGATAAGAAAAATCATTGAAATAGACGAAGAAAAATGCAACGGCTGTGGGGCCTGTGTTTCCGCCTGTCACGAGGGTGCGATCGGACTTGTAGACGGCAAGGCAAAGCTCCTGCGTGATGATTACTGCGACGGTCTCGGGGACTGTCTGCCCACCTGTCCGACAGGTGCAATCACCTTTGTCGAGCGTGAGGCGGCGGACTATGATGAAAAGGCTGTTATGGAAAACAAGCAAAAAAAGTACGGCACTGCTCATCACGGCGGATGTCCCGGATCAAGGCTCAGCAGAATCATACACGAGCAAGGCACGCATAACAGCGTTAATGCTGAAAGCCGACTTTCGCAGTGGCCCGTTCAGATAAAGCTTGTTCCCGTCAATGCTCCCTATTTTGACGGTGCCGACCTGCTCATCGCCGCCGACTGCACAGCGTTTGCCTACGGTAATTTTCACAACGATTTTATAAAGAATAAAATAACAATTATCGGCTGTCCAAAACTCGACAGCGTGGACTATTCCGAAAAGCTGACAGCTATTTTGGCAGTTAACGACATCAAGAGCGTCACCGTCGTCCGCATGGAGGTGCCCTGCTGCGGCGGGCTGGAGATGGCGGCGAAAAAGGCACTCCGGCAGAGTGGGAAGTTCATTCCGTGGCAGGTGGTCACCGTGACGGTGGACGGCCGGCTGGTGGAAGAATAACAAAATCATTAGAAAAAGAAAGGAAGAAGCACAATGAAGTATGTATGCAGTCTTTGCGGTTGGGAATACGACGAGAGCGCAGGTTACCCGGAGGGCGGCATCGCCCCCGGTACGCCCTGGAGCGAGGTGCCGGAGGATTTTGAGTGCCCCCTGTGCGGCGTGGGTAAGGACAGCTTCGAGGAGGCGTGAGCTTTCTGCAAGAGAGGCAAAGACTATGAGTTATGAAAACTGGAAGGACAAAATCGGCACATTCGAAGTGATGGACGTGCGGGGCAAAAAGATGGACTTCTTCCCCGCATTGAAGGCAAAGGCTGCCGCGCTGAAAAACGGCGAAGGACTGCATATCATCCAGACCTTCGAGCCTGTTCCCCTGTACCCGGTGCTGGCCCTTATGGGCTTTGAGCGTCACACGGAGAAGGTGAGCGGCAGCGAATATCACATCTGGTTTTATCGAGTGAGGAAAGGAGAATAACCGCATGAGCTACGAAAACTGGAAGAATAAGGCGCAGGGGTTTCAGACCGTGGATGTGCGCCATATACAGGGCAGCTTCTTTGAAGGGCTGAAGAAAAGAGCCGAGGCGTTGGAGGTGGGCGAAGGATTACACATCATCCAGACCTTTGAGCCGCATCCACTGTACGCTGTCATGGAGGGCTTGGGCTACGAGCACCACACCGAGCAGCGGAGTGAGGCGGAGTTCCATGTCTGGTTCTGCCGTGTGGAGAAGAAGGAAGGCGACAGCTCCGCTCCCTTCAAGCCGCTGGCTCTTTTGAACTATCCCATGATCGATGAAAAGCTGGGGCAGATCGCCGTGGATTTTTGGGAGACCACATGGCAGAGCGAGAAGCGCGTACTGCCCTACGAAACGCGGCTGCTGCTGTCCCTGACCAACGCTGTCGGTGCGGGCCGGATGCGGCAGGCGGCGCGGGAGCTGGTAAAGGCATATATCCACGGTGTGGAGAGCGCCGCGTTGGACGACGTGTTCGAGCTGCTGGCATGGAATCAGGGCATCGGCTTTTTCAGCAGCGAGATCGGCCCCTCGGCGCTGTTTCAGGCGTACAAGCTCATTAAAAACGGTGAGAAGCAGGGCAAGTCCCGGGAGGATATCTGCAGTGCGCTGCGCGAGAAATTCGGGGAGAAGAACCCGGAGATGCAGGTCTTGCATTAAAAGCAGAGAACTTTACAAACGGCTGCGCGGCTGCGAGGAGAACGCTCTTCGCAGCCGCGCGGCTTTTGGGCTTGGTTCTTTTTCGCAGAGGCTTTCTTCTTGCTGCCCCTGCCTTTTTGCCCCAATCGCTTTATTTCCAGCGAATTTAAGATATATTTCCATTAAATCCCCGTTCTTAACAGATGTTCAAGAGCTTTCGCAGCGTGACCATCTGCGCGGCAGTCCTTTCGGTTTTCTGTGCGCTGCTCGGCATTCTGGCGTCCATTCTCGCCAGTACGCCGGTAGGCTCCACCATCGTCGCCGTTCAGATCGGCGCTTTCGGTCTGTCGTGGCTGGCAGGCACGGTATTGGGAGGTGTTCGCAGATGAAAAACCTATTTTGCGTGCTGCTGGCGGCTCTGCTGCTCCGTTTCCTGTATCTTGCCGATTTTGCCCAGCTCCCGCTGTTGGGACAGGTGGTCGGTCCGGATGTTTCCGAATATTATGCGGAGGCACAGCGCATACGCGCCGGACACTGGCTTCCTGCGGATTCTCTTTCCATACATGCGCCGCTGTATCCGTATGTCCTGGCGTTGTTTCTTTCGCTGACCAGCGGTGATCTGTTCCTGACCCGGCTGCTGCAAAGTTCCGTATTCTGTCTGCTGACTCTGCTGCCGCTTTTCCTGCTGCTGCGCCGGCAGACTGCCGGTTTGTCCTGCGGTTTGCGTTTCCTGCCGCAGACGGCATGTCTGCTGCTGGCAC
>OQVO01000327.1_pt1 | contig 15265 bp, 16 predicted proteins | sample 1691511 | NCBI WGS metagenome assembly OQVO01 (sample SAMN03418254, study PRJEB22391) | human gut metagenome | biome: human-gut; feature: organic feature; material: feces | host: Homo sapiens | place: Tanzania | collected 2013-01 | reverse complement strand
GGCCTGTTCAAAGGCCCCCGCCATGTGATTTACCACCCTAGATTATTTGTCAACCACTTCGGCTTCTACTACGTCGTCCTTCCCGCCGTTAGCGGCGCCGGCTTGGGCGTTGGCACCCGGTTGGGCACCGGCCGCCTGTTGGGCACCGGCTTGGGCATTGGCCTGCGTGTTTTTATACATGGCTTCGCCCAGTTTTTGGCTGGCCTGCAAAGCGGCGTCCGTAGCGGCTTTCATCTTGGCGGCGTCTTCGGTCTTTAACGCATCGCGCAAGTCGTTCAAGGCGCGGTCAATGGCCAAGCGGTCTTCTTGGGATACTTTATCGCCGTAGTCTTTCAGGGCTTTTTCGGTTTGATAAAGCACGCTGTCGCCCTGGTTTTTAGCTTCAATGACTTCTTTGTGCTTTTTGTCTTCTTCGGCGAATTTTTCCGCATCTTTGACAAATTTTTCAACTTCCGCATCACTCAATTTGTTCGGAGAGCTGATGGTAATGTGCTGTTCCTTTCCGGTTCCCAAATCTTTGGCGGAGACGTTCAAAATACCGTTCGCGTCAATATCAAAGGTGACCTCAATTTGCGGCACTCCGCGCGGAGCAGGAGCAATACCGTCCAAATCAAACTTGCCCAGCGGCACGTTGTCTTTAGCCATGGGGCGTTCACCCTGCAATACGTTGATGGTGACGGCCGGCTGGTTGTCCGACGCGGTAGAGAATACCTGCGTTTTGCGCACAGGGATAGTCGTGTTGCGTTCAATGAGGCGCGTGCATACACCGCCCAGCGTTTCCAACCCTAAGGAAAGCGGCGTCACATCCAAAAGCAGAACGTCTTTTACTTCCCCGGTCAAAATACCGGCTTGTACGGAGGCACCGATTGCCACACATTCCATCGGGTCAATCCCGCGTTCAATTTTCTTACCCACATGGTCTTCCACATATTTCTGCACAATCGGCATACGGGTCGGGCCACCCACCAAAATAATACGGTCAATTTGGTTGGCAGACAAGCTTGCATCAGAAAGCGCCTGGTCAATGGATTTGCCGCAGCGTTTTACAATGTCGCCCACCAGGCTTTCCAGTTTAGCGCGGGAGAGCGTAAGCGCCAAGTGTTTCGGGCCCGTGGCATCCGCCGTAATATAAGGCAAGCTGATGTCCGTTTCCATGGTGGTAGAAAGTTCAATTTTGGCTTTTTCGGCCGCGTCTTTCAAGCGTTGTTGGGCTTGCACGTCTTTGCTCAAATCAATCCCTTCCTGCTTGCGGAATTCGTCCGTCATCCACGCGATGATGGCGTTATCCATATCCGTACCGCCCAGTTTGGTATCGCCGGAGGTGGCCAACACGTCAAAGGTGCCTTCTTTACCCATTTCCATAATGGTCACATCCAGGGTACCGCCGCCCAAGTCAAACACCAAGATTTTTTGTTCTTTGCCGGCTTTATCAATACCAAAGGCCAAAGCGGCGGCCGTCGGTTCGTTTACCAAGCGGACCACATCCAACCCGGCAATACGGCCGGCGTCTTTGGTGGCCTGGCGTTGGTTATCGTTAAAATAAGCAGGTACGGTGATGACCGCTTTTTCTACCGGTTCGCCCAAAAAGGCTTCGGCATCTTTTTTAACTTTCTGCAACACAAAGGCGGAAAGCTGTTGCGGGGTAAATTCCTGCCCGCGCAAGTTAAATTTGAAGTTTTCACCCATGCGGCGTTTGAACGCGGTGACGGTGCCTTCCGGGTTTGCAATAGCCTGGCGGCGGGCCGGTTCACCCACCAAACGCTGGCCGTCTTTTGTAAAAGCTACATAAGAAGGAAACGCTTTGCCCCCAATAGAGTTGCCTTCTGCCGACGGAATAATAGTCCCGCGGCCGCCTTCCATTACCGCCGCGGCGGTGTTAGATGTACCCAAGTCAATACCAATAATCTTAGCCATACTTATATATCTCCTTACTATTTGTTAAATTTTTTATTGTGCGCTTTCCTGGCCGACGACTACCCTTGCCGGGCGTAATACTTTGCCGTCCATCAAAAAGCCCATTTGTACTTCGTCAATCACCAAACCGGCTTGTTCCGGCTTGGCTGGAATCATAGCCACCACTTCTTGGGTGTCCGGGTCGTATGGTTTATTTTTTACATCCATACGCACAATACCTTCTGCTTTGAATATTTTTTCCAGTTCTCCTAAAATTAGACGCATACCGTCACGCAGTGATTTTGCTTCCCCCTCGCACTGGTGGGCAGCTTCGTCTTTTTCCATTTTTTCGCGTTCGCGCAACATCACCTCATAAGCAGGCAACAACTTTTGCGCAAAATCTTTTTTACCGTATTCTATCAGCGCGGCTTTTTCGCGCTCGGTGCGTTTGCGGAAGTTTTCAAAATCCGCACTTAACCGCACAAATTTATCGTAATAGTCCGGGTGTTCGGCCGGGGCCGGGTTTTCTTGCGGCTGTGTTTGTGCCGCGCAGGCTTCTTCCTGCTGCACGTTTTCTTGGTGTTCGTCCAAGTGGGCGTGCCTATGTTCTTCGTGTGAATGGTTGTGCTTACTCATAATCTTCATCTTCTTTTGCGGGGTGGGCCGTCCAACTGCGTATAGACCCTTCTAATAATGACCCGATGAAATTTACCAGGCTCATCACCCGGGTATATTCCATGTGTTTGGGGCCGATAATGCCCAACATCCCCACCGTTTTATCCCCTATTTTATAAGCGGATGAAACGATACTCAAGTTTTTAAGTTCCGTAAGTTCGTTTTCACTGCCGATACTTACATTTACTTTTTGGTTGGATTTCTGCAAATCGGTCATCTTCTCGTTTAATAAAGAGGAAAACTTTTCGCGTTCTTCCACCACTTTCATCATTTGTTTCAAATCGTCGTAATCGTCTTCGCTCGTGTTTTCCAACAGGCGGCCCAAACCCTCTACATATAATTCATGGGCGTTGGCTTGCGGGCGTTCAATATCGTTGAGTACCTGCACGGCCAAATCCGCCACGTCGGCAATTTCCCGGTGGCCGGACTGAATGTAGCGCCACAACACTTGCTGGGCTTGCCCCAAAGGCAGGCCGGAAATTTCTTCGTTAATAAAATGGCTCAAAATTCTCAACCGGGCCGGGCTAAGCACCGAGTTTATACGCACCGGCCAATGCCGCACAATGCCGGACTCCGTCACCAATACCGCCAACAGCGCTCCCGGAGCCAACGGGATAAAATCCAAACGCTGCACGCACTGGTCTTTTACGTTAGAGGTATACACAAACCCCGCCGCGCCGGAAAGCATGGCCAGCAAGCGCGAAGTTTGCAACATCATATTATCTACTTCGTTGACGCGCTGGTCATACTGGCGCTCTATCTGTTGGCGTTCCTGTGCGGCCATTTTTTGAACGCCGGTCAGATAATCCACATAATAGCGGTAGGCTTTATCCGTAGGAATACGCCCGCCCGAAGTATGCGGCTGATACAAATACCCCTCGTCTTCCAAATCCTTCAAAATGTTGCGTATGGTGGCGCTGGAAACATCCTTGAGCGCGCTGTCCGCCAACATTTGGGAGCCCACCGGGCGGCGGGTTTCCACATACTGCTGTACCACCCAGCGGAGGATTTTTTCTTTGCGTTGTTTGGCAACTTCGGGTTTTAGTATTCTCATAAATCTCACCGGGGCCGTGCTTTTATTTTAGCACTCCTTAACCCCAACTGCTAATAGTATAGACAATTATTTTATTTTTGTCAACCCCTATTTTAGAGTGCTAATTTTGGGCCGGTGTTTTTCCCCTCTTACAGAATAGAAAATCCCCCCTTTTTTCTCAAGCCTGTTTTTGGATTATACCCAAAAAAGATACAATATATTTATGAACTTTTTTATAGATTCGCACGCACATCTGAACGACCCGGCGTTTGATGCAGACCGGGACTCCCTTTTACAGCACACCCTGCCGCAAGCCGGCATTGTGCATAGCATAGAAATCGGCTGTTCGCCCGAAGAATGGCTCCCGGCTTTGCAGTTGGCCTCGGCCTACCCGGCTTTGGTACACGCCGTATTGGGCGTTCACCCGGAATACGCCGTTAAACTGGGCGAAAACGACCTGGCCCGCTTGGCCCAATTACTGCCGGACCCGCGCAATACAGCCGTGGGGGAAATTGGCCTGGACTATACCTGTTTGGACATCAGCCCCAAAGATTTACAGCAAAAAACCTTTCAGCAAATGTTGGAGTTAGGCAACCAAACCCAACTGCCGCTGGTGTTGCACATCCGCCGGCAAGGGGAAGATTACGCCGCGTATGAAGACTCTTTTTATGCGCTTAAACACAACTGGAAAGGCGCCAGCCGCACCAAACACGCGGGCGTGCTGCACTGCTTTTGCGCCCGGTACGAAGAAGCCAAACGCGCGCTGGATATGGGGCTTTTGTTAGGCATTAACGGGTGCTTTACTTATAAAAAGAACGAATACATCCGCGAAGCCGTTAAAAAAGCGGGGGCGGACAAAATTATTTTGGAAACGGACTGCCCGTATTTATCTCCGCAAGGCAAACGCGGCCAACGCAACGACCCGTCCAACATTCCGCTTATCGGAACTTTTGTGGCGGACTACTTAAATATGCCGGTGGAAGCCCTCGCGCAAACCACCGTTCAAAATACAAAAGATTTGTACGGTCTTCCGTAAATTTGTTATAGTGGCTTGTAGAGGTAAAATATGAATAAGAAAACCCTTTTTATTTTATTGCCGGCGCTCCTGTTATTAAACGGATGTGAAGCGGGCGAAAAAATTGCAGCTTTTTGGTTGAAACAATACCAAAAATTAATGAGTAGCAGTATGGGTGCGGGGCTGGAAATGGCCGCCGCCCAACGCAAGGCCCAGGCTCAAGCCCAAATGACCCGGGCCGGGCTGACGAACGAAAAAGGCGAGCCGATTTCCAATGCGGATTTTGAACGCCAATTAGCCAAAGCGCGCGAAGAATTAAAACAACTGGAAGCCAGCCTGAAAAAGGAGCAAGGCTCCCAGCCCAACACTCCCCTTTCGCCCGAGGAGGCCGCGGCCGCTTTTGCCCAACAGCAACAGGAAAACACCGCCGCCAGAACCCCCGGCGCACGCACTGTGCAAACGGCCACCCCCAAGCGGGCCCCGCGTAAGCAGCAACAGCAAATTATGGAAATTTCCATTGAAGACGACACCCCCAAATTAGACGGGCGCGCCCCGGTGGAAGACCAAAAAGCCATGCACCGCAGTATTGATTTTATCAAAAACACCAACCAACAGGCCGTGACCGACGTACAACGCCTAATGGGGGATAACGCCCGCTACGAGGTTATTTTGCTCAATACCCAAACGGAAAAGAAACTGTTAAACGCCAGCCGCAAGGCGGCCTCTTTACAGGAGTTCAACAAAACCCAAAAGGAAATTTTGGCACAATACAAAACGGACTTCCAGAAAATTTTGAATAAATACCAAAACAATATTAAACGGACCCACCGTTAATTATGAACAGAGGATATTTAATTGTTGTCTTAATCGGGGTGATGTTGGTAATGACCCTTACCGCCCAAAACCTAAAAAGGCTCACCCCTTTATTAACCTCCACCGCAACCGCCAACGCGGGGGCGTCCTTTTCGCCCCAAGACCGGGAAATGTTGCGCCAACTGGGGCTCCAAGGCACCGCGGCCGACCGTTCCTCCCTTCAAAACGCCCTTTCGCGCCTGACCCAGGGCAACGCGGATAGCCGCTTCCAACAGCAGTACAACCAGTTAGCTAAACAGAACACCAACGACCCGACCGGCGATGTGCGCCGCTTAAAAAACTGGTTGGATTCCGCTTTGGCCCAGGCCAAACAAAAAGCCCATAGTGCCCCTGCCAAAACGGCGGAGCCGTCTGCCGCCGCGCCTGCCCCGGCCGGGAAACCGGTGTTAGAAATTTATACGGAAAGCCCTGCCGAAATAACCAACCCGCACTTTACCGCCAGGCAGTTGCGCCGGGCGCGGCTGATGTTGCGGGAACTGTACCAAAATAACGAGGACACGACCGTTGCTATCCGCCAAAAATTTGGGGCCAAGGCCGAAGAAGAAGCCCGCAAAATAGCGCGCCAGACGGAAACTCAAGCCGAAAAATACGCGCAAAACGCCCAAACGTGGGAAGCGTTTGAAACCGCCTTTGAAAAGAGCTACACCCAAGGCGAAACCAAGTTGGGCGCGCTGATTAAAAAACACCTTAAATAAGTATTTCCGGCCGATTTTTCTTGTCCCTTTTACGGGCACCCAAAACGCCCTTTTAATAGCCTTAAACAGCGTGATTTTTAAGTATGAAACACCCCGGGTTCCCACCCGGGGCGTTTTTTTGGTGGGGCGACACAAAAACTTTTGGCGTACAAAGCCGCATTTATTTGTAGGATTTTTATGGTAAGCCGCAAGCACCAAAACGCCCTTTTAAGGCTCCGTAGCAGGGTATTGCGGTCGGGCCGCGCGGAATTTTCTTCCTCACCCGGTTTATGTGAGGAAACAGGCACAAAAACCCTCTTTTAAGGCAAACCTGGCACCGGGTGCGCATTGAAAAAACACCATAAAAACCCGCCCTTTTAAGGGCCCTTGTTCGCGCGGCACTATACCTGTGCGCATGTAAGAGTTAGGGAGGAAACTCCCCGGGCTTACGCCCAGGGTTTATTGTGAATAGTAGTTATAAAAAACCCGCCCTTTTGAGGGGGCGGGTTTTTGTTTTGCAAGTCCGAAAACGATTAGTTGGCGGCGGCTTTTACCACGTCAACCAATTTTTTGAAGGACACCGGGTCTTTAATCGCCATTTCAGACAACATCTTGCGGTTCAAGGTGATGTTCGCCTTGGTCAAACCGCTGATGAATTTGGAATAGGAAAGACCTTCTTCGCGCACAGCCGCGTTGATACGGGTAATCCACATCTGGCGGTAGGTGTGCTTTTTGTCCTTGCGGTCCACATAAGCATGGACGTAAGAATGGTCCAGCTGTTGGGTGGCCATGCGTAAGCGGCGGGATTTATCCCCGTAATAACCGCTGGCGCGTTTCAAAACTTTTTTCTTTCTTGCGTGTCTTGCGACGCTGAATTTAATTCTCATTTTCTAACCTCTTTATTTGGCGGCCGGGAGATACTTTTGCAAGGTCTTCCCTTTAGCGGACTCGGGCGTAATTACCCCAGTCTTTCTCATGTCATGTTTTCTGGAGGCAGAAACAGGCGTTAGCAAGTGTTTTCTGCCGGCTTTGCGATGCTGATATTTACCCGTGGCGGTAATGCGGAATCTCTTTTTAGCGCCACTATGGTTTTTGAGTTTTGGCATTTGATTACCTCTCGTGTTAAATGATTCTTTTTTCCGTACGACTTGTGCCAGGAGCCGACAAGCCCCGTACACAATGTTCCTACAAAAGAATCTGAAAATTCGTTTTTATTTGGCTTCGTTTTTGGGCACGAAGGTCATGGCCATACGGTTGCCTTGCGATTGCAAGCCGCCGTCCACATTGCCTAAAGGTTCCAGGCGTTTGGCTGCATCGTTAAGCAGCTGCATACCCAAATCCTTATGTTGGTTTTCACGGCCGTGAAATACCACCGTCAGGCGGACCATATCTTTCTTGCGCAAAAATTCTTCTATTTGCCGTAATTTGACGTCCAAGTCGTGCGCCGCAATGCGGGATTTAATGCGTAATTCTTTCAACGTCACTTTAGCCTGCTTCTTTTTGGCGTCCTTGGATTTTTTCCCTTGTTCGTACACATACTTGTTGTAATCCAGTATTTTGCACACAGGGGGCTCGGCGTTGGGTGAAATTTCCACCAAGTCAAGCTCTTGTTCTTTCGCCAGTGCGATGGCCTCTGCCATCGGCTTAATACCAATCATCGTGCCGTCGGAATTAATCAAACGCACTTCCGGCACACGGATATTTTGGTTTCTTCTGTATAAATCTTTTTTATATTCTCTTCTGTTATCGTATCTGGCCATTTATATTATCTTTTGTATACAAAAATTCACTCCGGCTTACCGGAGAACACTTTAATTATACCAATTCACAATAGAAAGTGTCAATTTACCGGGCCGTGTCCTGCCGGTACGTCAGCGTGTTATTTTCGTACCATTCCCACGCGGCGGGCAGGCGTTTGAGCGTATGGGAGCGGTCCGTCCACTGCGGGCCGTCCGGCGTGAAAGAGCGCTTTAGCACAAACGCGCCGTCTTTGGTAAACACTTCCGCTTGCGTGCCGTCCTCGGACAAAATAACATACGCCGCAAAAACGGAGGAGCCTTGCGGGGCAACCTGCGTTAAAGCAATTCCGTCCCGCCACGGTTGCACGCATTGGGCAAGCACTTGGCTCCACACCCCTCCGGCAGACGGAATACAGCCGTGGGCGTCCCTATCCGCCCCGGTAAGCGGAGCCTGCGCCCGGCAGGCGCTTAAACAAACCAAGGCACAAAAGGCCAGAAAAATATTTTTTTGCATAATTTTATTTTACCAAAAAAGCGGCCCTGCAACAGGCGGTCAAATTTGCTAAAATTGAGATAATACATTTACAATTTTTAAGGTGGTCACTTTTTTATGAGCAACAGAAGATTAGCCCGCGAATGTGCGCTGCAAGCGCTTTATTATGCAGATAGCTTAAAAGATATGCCGCAGGAAGATGTGTTGGATTACGCGGCCGATTACCGCAAAGAATTGGGGGAATACTTCCCGTTTTGCGAGGAGCTTATCAAAGGGTCCTTGACGCACCTGAAAGAAATTGATGCCATGGTGTCTTCCTATGCTAAAAACTGGACGATAGGCCGTATGTCCGCGGTGGACCGCTCTATTTTGCGCATGGCCACTTACGAGCTTGTTTTCAGCCCGGAAAAAACACCCGTGCCCGCCATTATAGACGAAGCCATTGAACTGGCCAAAAAATACTCTACCGAAAATTCCAGCAAATTTATTAACGGCCTTTTAGACCAACTTAAAAAAGAACGCAAATAAAAACTATGGACTTCAACCCCAAAGAAGAAATTGAGCGGCTCAAAAAGCTGGTCAATTACCATAACAACCTTTATTATAATTTGGACAACCCCATCCTGTCCGATACGCAGTACGACGAGCTTTACAACCAATTAAAAACGCTGGAAGAGCAGTTCCCACAGTTTCGCACTAAAAACTCCCCCACCCAGCGCGTGGGCGGAACAGTCAGTTCCACTTTTGCCCCGGTGCCCCATGCCGTACCCATGATGTCTTTGGATAACTCCTATTCGCCCGCCGAAGTGAGCGAATGGTACGCCCGCACCGCCAAATTATTGGCCCGTACCGATTTTGATATGGTGGTGGAAGCCAAAATTGACGGGATTTCCTGCTCGCTTTTATATACCAACGGCAAACTGGTGCGCGCCTCCAGCCGCGGGGACGGTAAAACCGGCGAGGACATCACCCAAAACGTGCTGACCGTGCAGGATATTCCGCACCAAATCCCCAACGCCCCGCTGGGGGATTTGGAAGTGCGCGGCGAAATTTATTTAGATAAAAAAGATTTGGAAATCCTCAACCAAAAACAACAACAAGCCGGGGAAAACATTTTTGCCAACACCCGCAACGCGGCGGCAGGCTCCCTGCGCCAAAAAGATGCCGCCATTACCGCCACCCGCCCCCTTAAATTTTTCGCCCATTCCTTTGGGGCGGGGCATATCCAGGCGGATACGTTCAGCGGGTTTATCCGCTTGTGCCAAAGCTGGGGCTTTGCCGTCAGCCCGGTGCGTCTGCAAACGGCCGCGCTGGCAGACGTTCTGCAATTTTACAAACAGTTTGATACAGACCGCCACAACTTGCCTTTTGATGTAGACGGCCTGGTAGTAAAGGTGGATAATTTTGCATTACAACGCATTTTGGGCAACACCGCCAAAAGCCCCCGCTGGGCCATCGCGTTCAAATACCCGGCCCAACAAGCCACCACCACGCTCAAAAATATTTTATTTTCCGTGGGGCGCAGTGGCATTATCACCCCGGTAGCGGAGTTGGAGCCGGTACCGTGCGCGGGTGTGATTATTTCCAACGCTACCTTGCATAATTTTGACGAAGTAAAACGCCTGGGCGTGCGCGTGGGAGATAAAGTAATTATTGAACGCGCGGGGGAAGTAATCCCCAAAGTGGTTAAGGTGGCGCAAGCGTTAGGGCAGCACGAAGTTTTGCCGCCCACAGAATGCCCCTCTTGCCACAGCCGCGTGTATAAGGAAGAAGGCGAAGTGGGCTACTATTGCATTAACCCCGCCTGCCCGGCCCAACTGCAGGCGCGGCTGTTGCACTTTGCCTCCCGCGGCGCCATGGATATTGACGGTCTGGGGGAAAACATTGTGGACCAGTTGCTCTCCCGCCAATTTGTTAAAAACTTTGCCGATATTTACCGCTTGAGCTTTTTGCACCTGCTCAGCCTGGATAATTTTAAGGATAAAAAAGCCCAAAACCTGTTAGACGCCATTGAGGCCAGCAAACACCGCCCGCTCGCGCGGCTGTTATTTGCATTGGGAATTGCGTTTGTGGGGGCCAAAACGGCGGAATTATTGGCGGACCGTTTTAGAACCATGGACGCGTTTTTACAAGCCGGACCGGAAGAATTGCAAGCCATCCCGGAAGTAGGCGAAACGGTATCCCAAAGCGTGTACGATTTTACGCACGACCCGAAAGCCCTGGAACTGGTGGAAGATTTGCGCCGCGAGGGGCTCAATTTTACCCAACCCCAAAAACAGCTTTCCGCCAACATTTTTGAGGGAAAGACCCTTGTTTTTACCGGGGAGTTGACCACCATGACCCGCACCCAGGCCGAACTGAAAGCCAAAGAATACGGCGCCAAAACCAGTGGGAGCGTTTCCAAAAAAACGGCCTATGTGGTGGCGGGGGCCGAGGCGGGGAGCAAGCTGAAAAAAGCGCAGGAACTGGGCGTACCCGTACTGACCGAACAGCAATTTTTAGATATGTTAAAATAGAGCGTCCTGCTCTATTTTTCCTTCCTTTTTCAAAGGGTTTTTATCCGCCTGGTTGCGGTATTCGCACCGCCGCCACGTTTAGGAATTCCCCTTTTTATTCTGTTGTTGTTGCCGTTTAATGCACCCCTTTGAAGCCGTCTATAAAATTTATTTTTAACGGAGTATAAAGGCATTTTACTTGTCCGACCGTAGGGAGTTGTAAAATGCCCGGATAAAAATAAATTTTATGGCTTCCCGGGGTGCTAGCTTTTTGCTTACTTTTTTGCAATGAAAAAAGTAAGGCAGGTTTGGGGTGCAACCCCAAGAAAGAACGACAACAATAGCCCCAAAACGGCAAAATAGCAAAACGGCAAAAAATAAAGCACTGTTTTTTCTCCTTGCTTTTGTTCTATATTTTTGTTATGGTGTATTTGTATGTGTAGTGCGTATGCTGTACTTGCCATTACATAAAAATAACCAAAAGGCCGTTTGGGCCGTTATCTTGCCAAGGAAAAGGGTATGAAAAATATAATAATAACTGGTTTGTCGCTTTTATTGGTTGGCGTTTCCGCACAGGCGGAGGTCATCCAATCCGTAAATTTCAACCCGGCACGCTTTGGGCAGTTTGAACGCTTGAAAGTGTCGGAAAAAGCCACCTTAAAAGGCGGGCTAAAGGCCCAGTCTATGCGCGTACATTCCGCCGGAACGATTAATTTGGAAGAAACACCGTCGGCCGAGCAAGGGCGCTTGGCGTACGATATTATTAAGTTGGACGGCTCCAACGGCTACTATTCTTTGGGTAGTTCGTTCCCGGATAACCCCACTTTAAGTTTTCCCTCCACTTGCTTTAGTTCTATGGAAAATTGCGTGGATTCCACCAATACGGGCGCATTAAAAGTGGCGTTTTCGGACGGCAAAGCGCGTTTCCATGCGCCGAATAACTATTCGGATAATCCGTCCAGCCGTATCCGCCAAATCACCACCAATGCGAACTTGTTGCGTTTGGAGGCCCTGTATGCCACCATTCAAGGCGAGCTGAATGTGACGGGGAACGGGGGGTATACTTTTAGAAACGGCGCCTCCGATACGCCTTTGCGTTTGGCGGGCAACTGGATTCCGCTGCCCAGCGCCAGCGGCGCCCCAACAGGCAGCACCTTAACATGGGAAACACGCAAAACGGTAAAATATGCAAACCGCGGCGGGGAACAAGTGCGCGTATTAGTTCTAAAAGGGCAAAATACCTCTTCTTCTTGCAATAAAACCTGCCATGATGGAAATTGCCCCACTGGTTATACCGGTAAAATTACTTACAGGTTGAATACCACCACCTGCTCTTGCGAAGTTGCAAGCAATACTTGTAAGCCAAATGGAAAAAATGAAAAATATGAGTGGGTATCTGTACAATCGGGCGTTGTTCCGGGCCGACAGGAAGTTTGGCAGCCTGAGGATTGCCACACGACTAACTACACACCTGAACTGCCAGAAGGATACAATGTAGATTGCAAAAAAACATCCTGTTCCAGCAGTAATGTAGGAAAATATTGTTCTAATGTTGAAATAAGACAAATAAATTACCATGGAAATTCTCAATATCGGGCTTGCTATTACCATGTATTTAGGTGTGAAAAAAAATACATATAAACCAAGATAAAATATTTACCCCCCGCCGTGGCGGGGGTTTTTTATGCCAGGCCCCCTGGGCGCCGCAAAGGGCGAGAGCATACGGCCCGGGGGTTATTCCCAATCTCGGGTGGGGCGTTCCGTCAGGCCGGTAATGTGGCGCTTGAACTCCTTGCGCAGGGCGGCCAAATCTTGCGCGTTGGTGGCTATAAAGCAGAAACCCGCTTTGCCGTCTTCCACGCCGGACGTAAGCACCACCCCGCCCTTAAAAGACAGCGCGGCGTTGATTTTATCCAATTCGTCAATTAATTTTTGGGTAGTCCATTTGGGGGCAAAGCGCATTTTGGTATCCATATAAAAATGCAAATCCCGGCGGTTAATGCCGTACACGGTGGAGGCCAACCGCAAGCACAGCCCAAACCCGTTATAGCGGGAGTTGCACTCCAGCGCGCGGAGTTTTAAGTCGCCGTCTTTTTTGCGGATGGCCCAATCTATATTAATCTGCCCGCGCACGCCTTTGCCGTAATAGTAGCAGGCCAACATTAAAGATTTTTCGCGTATTTCGTCCAAAATTCCTTTGGGCAAACGCTGAAAGGGGAACGAACACCCCTCCCACGCCTCTTTATGAATCAGTTGGCTGTCTATCCCTACAAAGGAAACCTCATCATCTTTTAACATACACAAAGAGCCCAGCGTTTTGTAAATTTCTTTATAACGCTCCAAATAAAAATCGGCCTCTTTATGCTCTTGTTTAATAAGGGGCAGTAAGTCCACCAAATTCCCTTTTATATTGCCATACCCGCCAGCGGAAAACGGCCTGCGCAAGAGGTATGTTTCCTGCGGGTTGAGAGTGGCCAAAATGCGGGGCACTTTGTTCATGCCGGCTTCGTACACCGGCGCAATAGTGGGTATGCCGAATTTTTTGCACAACTCCTTAAAAACCAATTTGTTGTTGGCCTCTTGCACGGCAATAGAATTGTTGAGCAGTTTGTTTTCACACAACCAACTTAAATGCCCAAATTCTTTGGTGTAAATCAGCGGGATGACTACATAGCCCATGGCGCACAGGCGGCGCAGTTTTTTAAGCAGTTCTTCGTCGCGCGAAATGGCCGCCACCAGGTTTTCATCCGGCCGTTGCTCTTTGGGTAAAAAGACCCAATTTTTATGTTCTATTTTTTTGATGCGGGCCATGTAGTCCAAAAACGCCTGGTCCCGGTGGATAAGAGGGGATAACACGCAAAAATCCCCCGGTTTTAAGAGCTGTATGTACTTAAGCGAATGGGTTTTTAATGCGTCCAGCGCTTTACTCTTAAAAACAAAATCGTCAAGGTTCAAAATCCAAACTTTATGTGCCATTTTTTTACTCCGCACGGCGTTTGAGGGCCGGCAGTGTTGCAATATCTTAAAATTATATAAAAAACGCACTTGTAAACGCAGTTTTTTTCTAACACTAATGACGAATCCCCCAAAAACAAGTACAATACATTTATGGACGAAAAAAACTTTCATAGCGGTTTTGCGGTATTGGCGGGGTTGCCCAACGCGGGTAAATCCACGCTGCTGAATCATTTGGCGGGGGGGCTGTTGTCACCCGTCACTAATAAACCCCAAACTACGCGCCAAAACATTTTGGCCATTAGCGAGGGGGACGGCTACCAAGTGGTATTTGTGGATACGCCCGGCTTTTTGGACCCGCGCTATAAGCTCCAGCAAACGATGCTTAACGCCGTGGACCGCGCCGTGAGCGAGGAAGCCGATTTGGTAATTTTTATGTTGGATGCCGCCGCCCCTTATGCACCAAATGCGGGGTTGGTGGAAAAAATCAAAAAAGTTTTTTGTCCTGTTTTTTTGGTCATTAACAAAACGGATTTAGTCAAAGAGCCCGCCCGCCTGGCGGAACTGGAAGCCGCCGTACGCAAGGATTTGAAAATAGAAAAAACTTTTTGTATTTGCGCGGCCGAGGGCAAAGGCGTGGACGAGCTGAAACAGGCGGTTATTGCCGCTATGCCGCAAAGCCCGGCGTATTTCCCGCCCGGCCAGTGGACGGACCGTTGGGAGCGCTTTTATGTGGCGGAGTTCATCCGTGAGCAGATTTTTCTGTTGTATAAAAAGGAAATCCCTTACAGCACCTTTGTAGAGGTGGAAAAATTTACGGAAGATTTGGGAGATAAAAACTACATCCGCGCCATTATTCATGTGGAGCGGGAAAGCCAAAAGCCCATTATTATCGGCAAAGGCGGTGCGGCGATTGCGGAGTTGCGCACGCGGGCCCAAAAGCGCATTGTGGAGTTTTTGGGGCGCAAGTACCGGCTGGAGCTGACGGTGGTGGTGTCGCCGGAGTGGAGAAATGATAGTCAACTATTAGAGCGATTTGGCTACATTGTAAGGTGATAACAACGAACGGCTGGTGGTAAGATTTAGATATAAACGCACAGAAAGCAAAATAACATTTTGCTTTCTGTTTGCGTTTGATGGGCAACATTTTTCCACATTTGGCCGTCTGAGCGGTCCCTTTGGGCTTATGTGGCATTCAGCCACACTGCGCCCAAACTAAGGCCCGCCCATACGGCGCAAATCTGAAAAAACAGCCTGCGAATAATTATTCTTGTACTAGCACACCACGGCAACGCCAAGGAAGAACGGCGAACGGCATAAAACAAAGCACTTTTTTCCGTCTAGCTTTTGCTGTTGCCGGTTGCTGTTAAGCGCACCCCTTTGAAGCCGTCTATAAAATTTATTTTTAACGGAGTTATAA